>OGQQ01001082.1_pt1 | contig 22890 bp, 18 predicted proteins | sample 1553281 | NCBI WGS metagenome assembly OGQQ01 (sample SAMEA2579937, study PRJEB22360) | human gut metagenome | biome: human gut; feature: human-associated habitat; material: faeces | place: Denmark | collected 2008/2010 | reverse complement strand
TGCGGTAGGTCAGGTTGCCGCCGTTGCGCTCGTGCCAGCCCTGCAGCCAGCCATCGTTGCACATCCGCATAAAACCTTTGACAATTTCAATATCCAGAACACCCATCTTCAAAAACCTCTCTCATTCAAATGCGCTTGCTCAGCACGTTCTGCTCGTACTTTTTGACTTCCTCAAACCATGCGCCGTCCACCGGCACACCGTTCCGGCGGCAGTATTCGTCCCAGACTTCCCCGAAAGGCAGGGTCTTCAACTCCTCTTGCCGCACCATCAGCTCGGTGAACTGGTTGGTGTCCTGCAGCTCCTTCAGTACCGTATGCGGGGTGCACAGGGCAGACAGCAGCGCCTTTTCCACGTTGCGGAAGCCCACCGTCCATGCGGAGATGCGGTTGATGGAAGCATCAAAGTAATCCAGTGCAATGTTCACCCGGCCGTCCAGACCGCCGCAGCGCACGATCTCCTTGCAGATCTCCTTCGTTTCATCGTCGAACAGCACCACATGGTCAGAGTCCCAGCGGATGGGGCGGGTGATGTGGAGAGCGATCTCCGGGAAGAAGGCAAGCAGGGCAGGGATCTTATCGCTGACCACCTCGGTGGGGTGGTAGTGGCCGTTATCCATCAGGGGAATGCACTTTTCCCGGTTGAAGGCGGCGTAGCTCAGGGCAAACTCAGCGCTGCCCACGGTGTAGGCTTCCACACCGATGCCGAACACCTTGCTCTCGATGCAGGGCTTTACCAGCTTGAAGTCGTAAGGTTCGCTCAGGATCTCGTCGATGCTTGCCTTATAGCGGTCCCGGGGGCCTTTGCGGTCCGCCGGGATGTCCTTGAAGCCGTCGCCTGTCCAGATGTTCATGGTGCAGGGCTGCCCCAGCTCCTCTGCCAGATACTGGCTGATGCGGATGCAGGCCTTGCCGTGCTCTACCCAGAATTTCCGGGTCTCCTCGTTGGGGCTGGCAAGGGTCAGCGGGTCGCACTTGGGGTGGGAGAAAAAGGTGGGGTTGAAGTCTGCGCCCAGCCCTCTTGCCTTGCAAAAATCCACCCATTTTTTGAAGTGCTTCGGCTCCAGTTTGTCCCGGTCTACCCACGGGTTCTCCTCGTCAAAAATGGCATAGGAGGCATGGAGGTTAATCTTTTTGGTGCCGGGGCAGAGGGACAGCACCTTGTCCATGTCTGCCATCAGTTCCTCCGGGGTGCGGGCACGGCCGGGGTAGTTGCCGGTGGTCTGGATGCCGCCGGTCAGGGGCTTGGTGGGGTCGGTATCAAAGCCCCTGACGTCATCTCCCTGCCAGCAGTGCAAGGAGATGGGCACGGTCTTTAACCGGGCAATGGCGGCATCGGTGTCCACACCAATGGCGGCGTAGCGGGCTTTTGCTTCTGTGTAGCTCATAAAGTTCCTCCTTCAGGAATGCTCATCTGAATCTTCAAATTGCCGATGGCGGTGGCCTCAATGGGCAGCGCCACCACCTGTTTCCCGGTATAGTGGGCGGTCAGCTCGTTCAGGGTGGCGTTCTTGGCACCGCCGCCCGCGATGTACAGCTTATCCCAGTGCTGCCCGGTGAGGGTTTCCAGCTCCCGGAATGCTTCCCCGTAGCAGTACGCCAGCGAATGATAGACGCTGTTGATGAGGTCGGCATCCGTGGCCGGGGCTTCGCCGGTCTCGGCAAGGGCGGCTCTGATCTCTGTGCGCATATCCTGCGGGGCAGAGAACCGGGCTGCGTTCACATCAAAAATGCGGGTGTAGGTGCTGGTTTTTGCCAGCTCTACCATCTGGGCAAAGGAGATGCTCAACTGCTTTTGCAAGCACTGGATGATCCACAGCCCCATGATGTTTCTAAGATAACGGTAGCGGTGATCGTATCCGCCCTCGTTTGTAAAGTCTGCCTTCATACTGTCCAGTGAACAGTCGGGCTCCTTTCTCTCTACCCCCATCAAAGACCATGTACCAGAGCTTATGTATACTACATCTTCTCCCTTTGCCGGCACTGCCAGTACCGCCGATCCAGTATCGTGGGATGCAGGAAGGACGACTTTACAGTCAAATCCTACCTCTTTTTGCACTGCTTCGGTGAGATGTCCGGCCACTGTTCCCGGCATTGATACTGGCCGGAAGATTTCTTTTGGAAATCCCAGCATAGAAAGAAGCTCCCAGTCCCAGTCTCCCGTTTCCGCATTCAAAAGCTGGCTGGTGGATGCGATGGTGTATTCCATCTTTTTCTCTCCGCTCAACAGGAAATGAAAATAATCCGGTGTCATCAGGATTGACCGTGCCTGCTTAAGATACTCGGGATGTGTTTCTTTGATTGCCTGCAGCTGATAGATCGTGTTGTACATCTGCCAGTGGATGCCGGTTCTCTGGTATAGATCCTCCTGGGAAATCACCTCTCCAACCTTGTCTTCCATGCCGTGCGTCCGGCTGTCCCGGTACCCCACCGTATCACCCAGGATCTGGTCATTCTCGTCCAGCAGTACAAAATCCACGCCCCAGGTATCGACGGAAACAGATACCGGAATCTTCCCGATCTCCTTACATTTCTTCATCCCGTTTTTAATCTCGGCAAACAAATGCGGAATGTCCCAACACAGCAATCCATTCTTTTCCTGCATACCATTCTGAAAACGATATACTTCCTCCAGCGTCATTTTCCCATGATCTACTTCAGCCAGAATGTGGCGGCCACTGGACGCTCCTATATCTACTGCCAAATAATAACTGCCCATCTGTCTGTCACCTGCCTTCTACTTTACAGCCGGATGTCTGCCCACAACATTCATTCTCCGGCGGGTCTCATAAAGCTCTTCCACTTTTTCCGGCGGAATGATCTTTGCTCCGCCCAGCATCTGTGCCTGATACATCAGGCGGGCATAAAACTCAACAGATTCCATCTTGTAATAGGCATTGAGAAGAGAATCCGAGTAAGTCAGCGCCCCATGGTTTTCCAAAAGTACCGCATCATAGTCATCCAAAAATCCCTCGATCGAATCCGGAACCTCCATCGTCCCTGGCGTTCCGTACTTTGCAAGCGGCACACCGCCCAGAGAAATCACTGCCTCCGGCATGATCGGATCCATTAATGGTTTTCCTGCGATTGCAAAAGAAGTGGCATACATGGGATGGGCATGAACCACTGCTTTTACATCCGGACGCTTCTCATATATCCTCATATGCATCTTCACTTCTGAAGAAGGGCGAAAGCCCTCGTTGGCTTCCAGAACCTCTCCCTTTGCATTGACCTTACAGATAAACTCCGGGGTCATGAATCCCTTGCTGACTCCCGTCGGTGTACACAGGAACTCATCATCACTGAGTTTTACAGAAAAATTGCCGTCGTTGGCAGCCACCATCCCGCGATTGTAGACACGTCTGCCGATTTCACACATCTCCTGCTTGATTTCCAGTTCACTTTTCATAACAACTTTGTCCTTTCTTTTTTGGCATGTTGGTTTACGTTTTCTATGATTTCATAGTAACATAGAACCCAACATAATTCAACTTAAATTATGTTGTGTTTATTTGTTTTTATTGTTTTATTTGGCATTTTTTCACAATTCCACATCAAATGGGGACGTACCCCTTTGCAAAAGGTGTACGTCCCCATTTGATTACCGGATCTTTGTCAGATCTTTCATATCTTCTTTCAGATGATTATAAATGCTCTTGTAGAGTCTGAAGTACTCGTTGTACTTTTTATGGTTTTCTTCGTTTGGCATGATCTTCTCGTCCAGTACCTGCCATTTCTTGACTTCTTCGTAGGTCAGAAGGCCGGTTCCGATTCCTGCAAGCATTACGTCACCCATGTTCGCCTCTACGTCATAGATCGGGCAAACTACCGGGTATCCGGTCACATCCGCGAAGATCTGGCGCCATACTTTGGACTTGGTTACGCCGCCGGCGATCAGGATATATTCGCCCAGGTCATCTCCCGTGGCCTCCATAGCATCACGCAGGCAGTAGGCAACTGCTTCCAGAAATGCGCGGTAAATATGACCTTTTGTATGTGTAAGAGAAAGTCCTACAATGGTTCCTTTTGCGTCAGAATCCCACACCGGGCTTCTCTCGCCCATGAAGTAAGGAAGTACTACCAGCCCCTCGCTTCCGGCCGGGATCTTTTCTGCCTGTCCGTTCAGCACATCATACATGCTTGGACCGCCGTTCTTCTGCTGCTCAACCTCCCACTGGCACAGTGTGTTGCGGAACCATTTCACGATCGCTCCCGCCGTATTTCCGCCTGCAAAGTAGTAAGAAAGATTCTTTGCGTCGTAAAGATACGGCCACACGATCAGCCCGTTTCCTTTCACCGGCTTATCTGAGATCAGCGCCGCACACATGGATGTTCCGATAGCCGCCGCATAAATTCCGGATTCAAATACGCCAAGACCGATGTTTGCCGCTCCGCAGTCGATACCGCTGGCGATTACCGGGAAGCCTTCCCACAGTCCCAGATCTTCAGCCGCTTCCTTCGTCATGCCGCCTACAATATCCGTAGACTCTACGATCCGCTGCGGCATCATGGACACCGGGATTCCCATGGCGTCCATCAGCTCCTCGGACCACTCTCTTTTATTCATATCAAAGATACCGCCGATATTTCCGGCAGAAGAATAATCAATCGCGACCTCGCCCGTCAGCTTATAGATCACATAGTCATTCGGAGGCAGGAACAATTTGGTCTTCGCCCAGTTTTCTGGCTCATGGTTCTTCATCCACAGGATTTTGGTATATCCATAATATGGATCCGCACCGTTAAAGGTAATCTCCTGGAGCTTCTCCTCTCCGATATTCTCCAGCACCCATTTTGTCTCCTCGTCCGCTCTTCTGTCCATCCAGATCATACAGGGACGAACCGGCTCCATATTTTCATCCAGCGGGATCCCGGAACCTCCGTACAATCCGCTGATCGCAATACCTTTGATGTCTTCGCTCTTAATGCCTGCCTCTTTTGCCTTTGCCACCGTATTGCGGATAGAATCCTTCGTCGCCTCATACCACACATCCGGCCACTGCTCCGCCCACAGAGGCGCCGGTGTCAGCACATCATACTCCTGCAGATCCTGTGCAACCAGCTTTCCTTCCGTATCCATCAGGATTGTCTTTGTTCCTGATGTTCCAATGTCCGTACCCAGTAAATAGTTCATAATTTTCCTCCTTTTTATTATTTAAACCGCTTTTATAAAACCTATTTAAATAATACTTCCACAAAGGGAATCTGTCAACTAAATATCCGACAAAAATTCGTCGATAAAGAAGATTGCCGCCCCTGCCGCAGATGCCTCTTTTTTATAGCGACAGGCAAAGATATAATCTTCCGCCTTATCTTCAAAGGGGTTCTTTTCGTCCACGCGCTGATAAAGGTCTTCCAGATAATCACCTATATAGGCCCCTACATATCCTCCCAGGATAACTTTACAGTCAAACAGGATACGGATATTGTAGATTGCCGATGCAAGGTGATCCAGATAAACATCCCACAAAGCAGCCGCCCTCTCATCACCTGCACCCAGCCTGTGAAAAAACTCCTCCAGATTTCCATTTGTGTATTCATCCAGCTTTCCAGCCCGGCAAACAGTATCAAAACAGCCATATTTTCCGCAGTAGCAGAGCTCGCCATTTTCAGGCACCACTGCCATATGTCCGATTTCTCCGCCTTTTTGTGTGTCACCCGCATATATTTCATGATCGACGATAAAGGAGCCGCCCACACTATTGCTCAGGCTGATATAAAACGCATTCCGCACATCCGGATCCTTCCACGTCTCAATATAGCCGGCAGCATAGGAATCATGCACCAGCCTGCAGGGGTAGGGAATATATTTGCAGATCTCTTCTTTTGACCTTCCTGTAAAATTTAAGGTCCGCCCGTAGATCACTGTTTCCCCATCGTCAGAGATCAGCCCCGGCACAGAGATTCCAACACCCAGCAATTCCTTTTCTCCGATGCCTGCTTCTTCCTTAATCTTTTCCACCAGCTCTCCCAGCTCCCGCAGATAAGAATCACTGTTCAGATCAAATACAGCCTGCTTTTTGATAACAAGCTCCACATCCCCCGACAGATCCACCGCAACACCATTCATATGATGCGCCGTGATATAAATGCCAATAGCCATTTTCGCCTTTTTCAGATAGGTAAATGCCGTGGCATTGCGCCCTCCTGTATTCGTAATCTTTTTCGACGAATCGATCAAGGATGTCCTCTTCAAATATTCAAGGTTCTGGGTAACCGTCGGCAGGCTCAGCTCCAGCGCCACAACCAGATCCTGTTTTGACACCGACTCATTCCTTCGGATATAATCATAAATGCGCTGGCGGTTTTTTATTTTTATTTCATTTGAACTCAACTTCTCAATGTCCATATATATGCCCGTCTATGAAATTTGAATCATAACCTTTCCTGTTCTTCTATATTCCGGCTTTGTAAATACATCTGCAATATCGTCAAGTGGAACTACATTGGTGATCAGACTTTCCAGCTCAACCGTCCCCGACTCCAATATCTGGATCGCCCTTTCGAAACTGTACGGATTGATATAAGAGGACGTAATATGCAGCTCTTTCTTGAAAATGTCATCTGGCCTGATCGGAAAGCTTTCCTCCGGAGCCGCCAGCCCAAAATACATGATCGTCGCACCTCTCCCGGCAAAACGCACCGCATCTGCCTGGGTGTGCACATTTCCAACGCACTCTATGACCACATTCACATTTTCGCAGTATTCTGCCAACACAGCCTCCACATCCTCATGAAGCGGATCAATCGTTTTCGTAGCGCCAAGCTTTAACGCTTGCTCTCTCTTCTCTTCTACCGGCTCAGACATGATAACCTTTGATGCACCCGCATTCTTTGCCAGTTGCATCATGATCATGCCGATGGGGCCTCCTCCAATCACAAGCACCGTATCTCCCGCTTTGATATTGCACAGGTCGATGCCATGCAGGCAACAGGAAATGGGCTCTGCCATTGCCGCTTCAATAAAGCTTAAGTCATCAGACACTTTATAAACCTGCTTCTCACGCATGATCACGTATTCCGCAAATCCTCCGTCTACTGTAGTCCCGATGCCTATATTATTTTTACAGAAATGCTGCATGCCGTTCTTACAGAAGTAACATTCTCCGCACATATCATTGGGATCACCGGTCACCCGATCGCCCACCTTTACGGTCTTGACTCCGGCTCCCACCTCTGCCACAACTCCAGAAAACTCATGTCCGGGAACCAGCGGCGGCGTCACATCGCAGCACCCCCCGTCACCGTGAAAAATGTGGATATCTGTTCCGCAGATTCCACAATATTTTACTTGAATCTTAACTTCATTATCTTTCAGCTTGCGGACCGGAACCTCTTCCACTCTCAAATCCCCGGGTCCGTGGTATACTGCAGCTTTCATTTCTCAGTCCTCCTCACCTGTCTGACACATCATCAAAAGTATTTCTCAAAGCACAATCTCAAACTGCTGCTCCGCTTTCAATTCTACCACAGTACAGTCATTTGCATAAGTGCATTCAGGAAGAATGATCATAGCGTGAAGCACATCCTCCTTCACAGGCAGCGGCGCAAGATGCCAGATAGCCGTATTGATCTTAACCATCGTCCCCTTCGGTACGACGAATGCCTTTGTCCACTCTGGCACAGGTGTTCCGCCAGAAGCCGGCGCCACGTGAATGATCATATCATCATTCAGAGGAAGAATCATCTCCGGAGATGTCGTGTGATATTCCACTGATTTTATCACTATTTTTTCTTCTTTTCTTACTGCAATCGGAGAGTATCCCACCCGTGTCGTGCAGGACTCACTGATCCGGTCCGGATAAAACTTGTGAATCTCCCCCTCCAGCGCATAGCCTTCGGGATTCAAATAATCATAGTAGACGCCGAAAGGTGCATATGCCTCTCTGCTAATAGGTTCTGCTTTAATCGTACGCATATTTCTCCCTTCTCAAACTTCTCCAGTTTGCACAAAATCCCGGCAAAAATACTTGCCGGGATTTTTCCATTTTGTATCTTGATCTAAATTAATTCTGCTGTGATTTTTTCTGGATACAGTCAAATCCAACCGCAAACGCAAGCACGATACCTAAAACGATGTTCTGAACATATGAATTAATATTCAACAATACCATTCCGTTTTTAAGAGCACCGATAATACAGGTACCGGCGATAACTCCTGACATCTTACCAGAACCACCGGTAATAGATACACCGCCCAAAACTACGCAAGTGATAACATTAAACTCTTCACCGGTAGCTGCAGATGCATTACCGGAATTGGTACGGGACAAAAGAACCAGTCCTGCCAATCCCGAGAAAAATCCGGACAGTGCAAATACCAAATATTTTACATAGCCTACACGGATACCGGACAGTTTCGCCGCCTCAACATTACCACCTACTGCGTAGAAGTAGCGCCCAAAATAGGTTTTATTCAAGATGAAAGAACCTATCGCAAAGCATACTGCCATAAGAATAACCGGGATAGGAACAATTCCGATGTATCCCTGACCCAGAGTTGTAAAGCCATCCGGGAAACCACTGATCGGCATACCGCCACAAATAATATAAGCCAACCCGTTAAAGGCCGTTTGCGTCGCAAACGTTGCAATGATGGCTGGTATTCCAACCGTCGAAACCATGAAACCATTCAGCACACCGATCAGTGTAGCTGCAACCATAGAAAGAATACATGCCAGATACATGTTCATACCCATGTTAACCATCATGTACGCACCAATAATGTTGATAAATGACATAATTGTTCCCACGGAAAGGTCAATGTCACCAAGCAGGATAACGAACATCATACCAACGGATGCAATACCATAAAATGCCACCTGACGAAGCAGGGTCATAATATTGGAAGGATTGATAAATCTCGGATTTGCTACTGTAAAGGCAATTACCAGCACGATCAGTACAAGCCAGATTGCCTTATCCTTCAACTGATATACAACTTTATTACTATTCATATTAAGCCTCCTCAACCTTGGACTGAGCCGCTGATGCATATGCCATAATGGTCTCCTGGCTGAACTCCTCTTTACTAATCTCGCCAGTCATATCGCCCTCTGCCAGAACGATGATCCGATCCGACATACCCATTAATTCTTCCATCTCGGAAGAAATCATCAGAATTGCCTTTCCCTCTTTTTCCACTAAATCGTTCATTAACTTATATATCTCATGTTTTGCACCTACGTCGATACCTCGTGTAGGCTCGTCAAATATGATCAACTCGGAATCAGCTGCCAGCCATCTTCCAAGGATAACTTTCTGCTGATTACCACCACTAAGATTCTTTACCAGCTGATTCAAAGACGGGGTTTTGATTGCCATATTTTCCTTATACTTTTCAGCAATCTCCTTTTCCTTCTTTGAATTGATCACACTTAAGGTGGAATTTTTCTGGTAAATCGGCATATTAATATTATTCTTGATTGATATGCCCAGCATAGCGCCGTGGCGTTTCCGATCCTCCGGCACCAGTGCGATTCCCAAATCTATTGCCTCCCGAGGACTTTTCGGGTTGACTTCTTTTCCTTTAAAGATGATCTGTCCGGACTGCTTCTTAGCCGCTCCAAAAATAACTTCAGCAAGTTCCGTACGTCCTGCCCCTACCAGTCCTCCAAGGCCGAGAATCTCACCTCTGTGAACTTTCAGACTGATATTCCGGTCGCCGTTTCCGGTCACGTTCTTTAACTCCAGTACCACATCATCTTTCTTAATGCAGTCGCCTCTTGGAGGATAAGTTTCTGTCAGCTCACGTCCTACCATCAGCTTGATCAGTTCCTGCACTTCGCTGTCTTTGGTGATCAGTGTCTTCACATACTCGCCGTCACGCAAGACTAAGATTCGATCTGAGAGACGATAAATCTCTTCCAGACGATGGGAAATATAAATAATGGATACGCCCTGTTCTCTCAAGAGCTCCACTACTTCAAACATACTCTCGACTTCCTTACTGGTCAGAGGTGCGGAAGGCTCATCCATGATAAGGATCTTGGCATTCTGCTGAATTGCCTTTGCAATCTCTACCATCTGCTGGTAGCCGACAGTCAGGTTTTTCATTAATTCCTTCGGATTGATTTTAATATGTAATCTTTCAAACGCCTTAGCCGCCTCTTTTTCCATAGCAGCCTTATCAACTATGATTCCCTTTTTGATCGGATGTCCCAGGAAAAGATTCTCTGCCGCTGACAACTCCTTGACATTGTTGAACTCCTGGTAAATGATCGCGATTCCGTTTTCCGATGCAAGCTGAGGAGTCATGCTCGTAAATTCTTTACCATTTACTTTGATCTTGCCGGAGGTCGGAATAACCGCCCCGGAGCAGCACTTGATCAGAGTGGACTTCCCGGCGCCATTCTCACCGATCAGGGCCAGGATCTCACCTTTCTTTAACTGCAGCGTAACGTCCTTCAGCGCAACAACACCCGGGTATTCTTTTCTTATATGCTCTAATTCCAATACATATTCTTCGCTCATATTCTTCCCCCGTGATAGTTTTATCGAGGGGCAGCTTATACCAAGCTGCCCCTCGTTTTGCTTTCATTAACTAGCTACTTTTTCAGACAACTGTTACATACCAGCCTGGATTTCTTCGATGTTGTCCATGTTGATCTCCATAGTCGGTCTGTATACATTCTTCTCATCTCCAGAAACGTCATCGAATTCGCCGTTCAGGATTCTCTCGAACATTTCGAAGCAAGCCTGTGCGGTATCGGTATTGGATCCTTCGAATCCTACGATAGCTCTAACGGCCTCGTCTCCAGCCTGAAGAGCGTCTAACTGCTCGCTTGTAACGTCAGTTGTGATAACGCCACAGTCTTCCGGAATGTTTCCAGCTCCGCCGTAGTGTGCAAGGAGTGCTGTGTTGGATCCGATCATAGCGCCGGCACCTACACCAACCCATACCTTACAATCCGGATGAGCCTGGAGAACTGTCTCAGCCTGAGACTGAACTTCGTTGTTTACAACACCTTCGATTGTTGCAACGATCTCGTAGTTATCCTCGCAGTTCTCTTCCAGACCAGCTTCGATACCCTGCTGTCTCTCTAACAGAACCTGTGTATCTGGTTTTCCGATAACACACACTTCAGCTTTGTTGTCAGCTGTGTAGTGCTCATTGATAAAGTTCGCTGCTGTTTTTCCAATCTCATTACCAAGCGCTGTGTTGTCAAGAACCCAGTTAGCTGTGGTGTTTTCCATCTCGTTATCCCAGCACATTACCTTAATGCCTGCATCCAGAGCATTCTTGCAAGAAGCCTCTACTGCATCTGCATCGTGAGGATGTACCATGATCATGTCGCATCCGCTGGTGATAAAGTTCTCGATCTGGCTGATCTGTGTAGAAGCGTTCTCCTCACATCCAACGATTGTAGCTTCGTATCCGTTCTCGTCCAGGATTTCCTGAAGCTTGCTCATAACGCCTGCCCAGTAAGCATTCTCAATGTTCTGGATGGTGATACCGATCTTCTTTCCGCCGCCTTCGCTGCTGTCGCCGCCTGAACTGTCCTCTTCAACAGGCGCTTCTGTTGAACATCCGATCAGCATGGTTGCTACCATTGCGATGCAAAGGATAGCGCTTAACACTTTCTTTTTCATATTTCGTCCTCCTTTTTAATGAAAATGTATTTTTTATAGCCTTTGCTATTAGCTATCTCAAATTTAGAAGCAGGTAAATGCTCCGTCTACAACGATATCGGAACCTGTTGTGAACGGACAGCTGTCGCCAGCCAGATATACCAGGATGGACTGCAGCTCTTCTGGTTTTCCAACTCTTCCCATAGGAGCCATAGCGTTCCACTGTGCAATCAGCGGTTTCAGATGATCCGCATTCATAATTAATTCTGTTCCGATGTATCCAGGGCTGATGCAGTTGACACGTACACCCTTCTTAGCCCACTCTACTGCCAGAGATTTTGTCAGCATGATCACACCTGCCTTGGATGCATTATATGCACACTGCGGCTGTGGAACGTTTACGATATGTCCGGACATAGAAGCCGTGTTGATGATAGATCCATATCCCTGTTTCAGCATTACTCTACCTGCAGCTGTTGCACAAAGATAAACTCCGGTGAGGTTGATATCAATGACTTTTTTCCACTGTTCAAATGTCATCTCTTCTGCCGGCTGGTTAATACAGATTCCTGCGTTGTTATAGCATGCATCCAATTTGCCATAGGTCTCAACTACCTTTGCAACCATAGCCTCTACCTGCTCCTGGTTTGTTACATCACATTCAATGGCGATCGTATTAGAGCCGGTAGCTTCTTTAATCTCATCTGCAACCTTCTGTGCGCCTTCCAGGTTGATATCAACAATTGCAACATCTGCTCCTGCTTCTGCAAAAGCCATTGCCGCACATCTTCCGATTCCGCTTGCAGCACCTGTTACATAGATTGCTTTTCCATCCAGTCTCATTTTTTCAATAATTCCCATTTTGTCCTCCTCCCGGTTGCTGGCCGTTCTACTTTTATTTCACCTTTTATAAAGGTGTTTTATAAATGTTGTTTTTATTATATTCCTCTGCAGCCTTTTTTCGCAATACGTAATATCAGCCAAAATGTTTTTCTCTTTTTTATGCACCTTGTATAATGTTATTTTTTTATCAACTGCTTTTTTCGTCACATTGACTCATGTTTAATGTAGCTTCTTTATCTCCTGCTAGATAGAAGAAATATATTCCTCCATCTGATACAGGGCCGCTCCCAGCGCCGAGGCCTCCTTCTGGTATCTGCAGGCTCTGGCGTAAGATCCATCATGATCAAAAATGTCCAGAGCAGCAAGTCTTGACCGTAATTCTTTTATGTATGGTCCAATAAAGCTTCCCACATAGCCTCCAAGAACCACGTCACAGTCAAAAGCCATCCTGAGATTATCTACCGTAACAGCCAGATGATCCAGATATCTGTCCCAGACATCCCGATATTCCGGCTCTCCTTCTTCCAGCTTTTCAAAAAAGCGCTCCAGTTTGCCATTTTCCAGCTCTGCCAGCTTTTTTGCAGAACAATAAACGTCCACACATCCCTTTTTCCCGCAGTAACAAGGTTCTCCGCCAGGATACAGTGTCATATGTCCAAACTCGCTGCTTCTCCAATGATCACCTTCATGCGTGTAGACACGAGACGATGAAGCATTTCCCTCTTCATCTCCATTTTTATTTTCCGGACGCAGAAAAACAGCTCCCCCCACCGAATTACTAAGCAGCAGGTACACCATACTCTCCTGCCTCTTTTCTCCCGCCACTTCTGCCAGCGCAGCCGCACTGGCATCATTCATCACTACGCAGGGATAAGGCATCCTCGAAATCCATTCCTCACAGGGAACATCATAATACCCCAGTACGTGTGAGTTTGGAATCATCTGTCTGGTCTGATCTATGATCGCCGGAAGTGATACGCCCATTCCCAGGATCCGCTCCTGCGGCACATCATTTTCTTCCACAAACTGCTCTACAATATCTGCAATTTCTTCTATATACTGCTTATCATTCCGGAACGGCTTGGGAATCCGCCTGTGTGCCAGGGCTTCCTCGCTCAAATCCGTATACACCAGCCCCACATGATTCAGCGTAATATCCACACCAATGGTATATTGAAAATCTTTTACAGAGGCAATTGCTTTCGCTTTCCTTCCCCCGGTGGATTCATATTCTCCCACCTCCCGGATCACGCCCGCCTCTTTCAGTTCCTTAACGATAGACATCACCGTCGGTCCGCTGATTTCCAGCGCAGGAGATATCTCCGACATGCATGTCTCTTTTGTATGATTGATAAAACGGAACACCCGGTTCCGATTGACTCTTCGCACATCCGTATTGTTAGTGCTTGTTCGCATTCCCCCGCTCACCCACTTTTTTAAGGTGTTTATTTAAGTACCTTTTTAACATGGACTTATTATAGCACTCATTTTCTCACTTTTCAATAGTTTTTGTCCAGTTCGCACAATTATTTTCTTTAATAAGGAAAATCTATTGGTCAATTTTGTTGTTTTTTTGACATTCCAGTGATATACTATGAGAGAAATTGATAATAAGAAGGAGGAATCTTAGGCTATGAAACACGGAATTTACTATGCTTACTGGGAAAAAGAATGGGCGGCGGACTATACATATTATGTCGACAAAGTCGCCCGCCTCGGCTTCGATATACTTGAGGTAGGTGCTGCTCCTTTACCTGATTATACAACGGATCAGATCCGGGCGCTGCGCGACTGTGCAAAAGCAAACAATATTGAGCTTACCGCTGGATACGGCCCAACCTACGACCACAATTTAGGATCTGCCGATCCGGCGATTCGCAAAAATGCAAAAGAATGGTTTACACGGCTCTTTGACGTAATGGCACAGCTTGACATCCATCTGATCGGCGGCGCACTCTATTCCTACTGGCCTCTGGACTTCTCCCAGGGCGTAGATAAGGAAGGCGACTGGAAACGCAGTGTGGAAGCCATGCAGGATATCGCCCCTGTAGCAAAACAATATGACATCAACCTGGGAATGGAAGTCTTGAACCGCTTCGAGAACCATATCCTGAACACCGCAGAAGAAGGCGTCGCTTTCGTAAAAGAAGTAGGCATGGACAACGTGAAAGTTATGCTTGATACCTTCCATATGAATATAGAAGAATCCAGTATCGGAGATGCGATCCGGACCGCCGGAAGCCTTCTCGGACATTTCCATACCGGAGAATGCAACCGCATGGTGCCTGGAAAAGGCCGCACTCCATGGAGAGAAATCGGAGACGCTTTACGGGATATCGGCTATGACGGCACTGTTGTCATGGAGCCGTTCGTGAATATGGGCGGCCAGGTCGGCCAGGATATCCACGTATGGCGGGATATCAGCCACGGCGCGTCCGAAGAGCAGCTTGACAAAGACGCTCATGATGCAGTCGTATTCCAGAAATACATGCTGGACTGGAAATAGGAAACGCAGTAATGAAACAGGGGCAGAGAGTAAATCTCTCCGCCCCCTCTTGTTTATTTTCTTAAAATAACCCCCGCCACTTCATAGTCCCCATATGGTGTCTCCACCTCACGGCAGGGCCAGTCTTTTGTCCTGGTGAATGTTTCGATTCCTTCCGCCGTAAGATAAGTGGTTTCTTCGCATTTGGTTCCCTGGATGGTCGGGTTCCATGCAAAGGCTTCGCCTTCGTGGATCTCGCCGCTGGTTTCCGGGGTCACCACAAATTCCCGGCAGGCGTAGCCGGTGGGGCCTCCCTGGTGATGCAGCTTCCACTCGCCGTCATATCCGACTCCTTCATACAACTTCTGAACTTTTGCAAAGTATTCCTGATAAGGCATGCCTTCTTTCATCATGCACTGCATACATGCAAAGATATAGGCCGTCTTTTCGTATCTCTCTTTGATCTCTTCCGGTACTGGCCCGAAATATACGATTCTGGTCATGCTAATGTTCAGCCCGTATTTTTCGCCTCCCAGAACCACCATCAAGCTATTTTCAATCTTCTTATCCGTCGGAACCGGATGACGGTAATTTAAGATCCGCTCGTCAGAGCCCACCAGTACGCAGTCGGGGCTGACTCCTTCCTTCAGGCAGCGGCATTTCAGTTCGCTTGCCACTTCCTCCTCCGTCTGGCCAGGGCGGGCATCCCTGCACACGCCTTCCATGATCTTAGCGCAGGTCTGTCCGATCTCGCGGTACCGCAGGACTTCTTCCGGACAAAGCTGCATCCGGAGCCTTACGAGCTCTTCCTGCACATTCTTTGTCCCGGCGATCCCTGTATCCGAAGCATACGTCTTCCCTTCTGTCATTTTACCAATATAGTCATCCATGGATGTATACCAGGGTACCAGGATCGTTTCTCCCTCCAGCGGATTCTGTTCTTTCCCCATCCGGGGCGCGTCACTGCTGTCCGCAAGGAGCCTGATTCCTTCTGCGTCAATGACATAATGTCCGATCCCCACTTCTGTATTGGTGCACACTGCATTTTTCGCACCGCCGCTGACCCAGGTAAAATTGTCTCTCCGGCTTAAAACTATGCCGTCATATCCTTTGTCCTCAAGCCAGGCACGCACTCTCTTTACATGATCCATCTTCTCTCCTCCATTCTGCTTCGCATTATCATCTGAAAAGCATCTTCATAAAGCAAAATTCCAAAACGTCCTGCACATCATGTGCAGGACATCTTTCTCTTAACAAATTTAAACTGTCTTATTCCATCTCGTGGCAGACGCATACTTTTCCGGTTTTTCCGGTTGCAAATATCTCGAAGGCCTTATCGGTCTCTCGAAGCGGGAAGCGATGGGTAATGATCTGGCTCGGATGTATTTTTTTACGGTCCAGAAGCTCTACCAGCTTTTCCATATTTGCTACGGAGGTCACCCAGGATCCGTGGAGCGTCAGGTTCTTGTGGAGGAGCAGCGGGCTTGGCTCGAAGGTTACCGTACCCTGCTCGCCCAGGAATACAACATTTCCCCACATTCTTGCCACTTCCAGACATCTGTGGCGTCCGATACTGCTTCCGGAGCAGTCAATGGCTACTTCCACGCCTTTTCCGCCGGTCATCTTCATGACATTTTCTACCATATTGTCGTCACCCAGAAGCACCTCGTCCGCGCCGATCTGCTTTGCCATCTCCAGACGCTCTTCTGCAATGTCTACTGCAATGGTCTGTGCTCCCAGAGCCTTTGCCAGGATGATCGCTGCCTGTCCGACCGGTCCCTGTCCCATAACCAGCACACGGTCGTTACCGGACACGTTTGCACGCAGGAGTCCCTGATATGCGGTTCCGAATCCACAGGCGATCATGGCTCCGTCTTCGTAGGTCAAAAATTCCGGCAGGTGGATACAGGTGCTCACATCTGCTACCATGTACTCTGCCAATGCGCCGTCTCTCTGCCATCCGTAAGCGCGGCGTTCCGGGTTCTGGCAGTTGATGAAAAATCCTTTCCGGCACTCATCACAATATCCGCAGCCCTGGATATGATAAACCACAACACGGTCTCCAATCTTAAAATCGCAGACGTCTTCACCTACTTCTACTACCTGTCCGCTGGGTTCATGTCCTGCGATCACATCGTCATATCTTGCGCCGCCGGTCTTATCTGTATGTTCGTAATAAATATACTTCAGGTCACTTCCGCAAAGGCTCGCAGCCTTCATCTTCAGGAGCACCTGTCCCGGTCCCGGATGCGGCACATCCACTTCTACCGCCTGTACCTTAGCTCCGCCCGGCAGTTTCATTCCCAGCATCTTTTCAGGAATTTTGTTTTCCATAGTATGATCCTCCTTCTATCCTGATGTCATCTCAATTTTCATGGTTTCAGTATAGCATGATTTTCCCTTTGTAAAAATTCCATATTCTATCCATTGATGGACTATCTTACTCTGGATAAAAATAGTCTCCATTCTGATAATCCCGCGGCGACACCCCCACGACCTTCTTGAAGATTCTGGAGAAATAATACTGATCTTCATAGCCAAGCGCCGCAGCCGCCTCGTAGACATACATCTGCCCGGACTTTAACAGCTTGCACGCCTCCTGCATCTTCAAATGGATAAAAAACTCCACCGGAGACTTCCCAGTCTGCGTCTTAAAAATCGTATTCAGATAGCTCTTGGAAAGCTGCACCTCCTGGGAAATATCCGATAATGTCAGGTTTTTCTTCAGATTTTGATACATGTACCGGATCACCAGCGTCACATGCCGGTCCTGGGTGGTGCTCTCATCCATCTTTTCCCGGAAATATACCTCCGACAGGATCAACGAAAGCACCTGGGAGATATAAATAAAGTTTCCTAATGTATAGTTCCTTTCCAGAACCCGGAACAAAAGCTTAAACAGCACCATCATCCGGTTGTCACTGGCGCGGGAGGCAAGATGCACGATCCGGCACTCCTGGACCGGATAATAAGGAATCGTCTCACCTTTAAAATGCACCCAGAGGATGCTCCACGGCTCTTCCTCATCCGCATAGTAGCGGTGCCGCCTGTTCCGGGGAATACAAAAGGCATCCGACCTGCCAAGGTGGTATTTTTTGTCCTCCACCTCGATAATCCCCCGGCCTTCCGTACAGTAGATCAGGATATACTGGTCTGCGCCCTCTTCCCGCTCCCGGTAGTGCTCCTTTGCCTTCGGAAAGAAACCCACATCCGTAAGGTACGCTCCTCTGACCAGAGGATGCTCCATATATTCTGCAAAGGACTCTGTAGGCACGATCAGATATGTTTCATCCCGGAATCCTTCTGCTTTGCCGATTCCATCCGACATACTCACACCTCCTTTTCCTGCTGCTTCCTGCTCTTTTCCACCAAAAAGTTCATTTGCTTTAATATAACACCCCAGTGGAATATTGTCCATGTTTTTATCGTTTATGCCATTTTCTCATACTGTACGCTATGCTATCCTTAACATAAGAATACAGCGAACAAACGCGAAAGGAGAACTGTTATGACAATGGAGCGTGTACATGTGTGGGAAGAAACGGTCACCATCCCGACCTACCCTGCGGCAGACCCGGAAAAAAGCCCTCTGTTTCTTGAGAACCGGGCTTATCAGGGAAGCAGCGGAAAGGTATATCCTCTTCCTGTCACAGAAAAAATATCCGACAAAAAGGAAGATGTGGCATACCATGCCATTTACCTGGAAAACGACTATCTGAAGGTGATGATCCTGCCGGAGATCGGCGGAAGGATCCAGCGCGCCTATGACAAGACCAACAACTACGATTTTGTCTATTATAACCATGTGATCAAACCGGCGCTTGTAGGCCTTACCGGACCATGGATCTCCGGCGGCATCGAATTTAACTGGCCGCAGCATCACCGTCCTTCTACTTATTCTCCGGTAGATTATTTCTATCAGGAGCATGAGGATGGATCCGCCACCGTATATGTCAGCGAGATCGACAAGATGTACGGCACAAAGGGTATGGGCGCATTCACCCTATACCCGGACAAATCCTATATCGAGATCAAAGGACAGCTCTACAATCGTACCGATATGCCGCAGACCTTCCTCTGGTGGGCAAATCCGGCTGTTCCGGTCAATGAACACACTTATTCCGTATTCCCGCCGGACGTACATGCGGTTATGGATCATGGAAAACGTGCTGTTTCCACCTTCCCGATCGCTACCGGGGAATATTACAAATACGACTACTCTGAGGGAATTGATATTTCCTGCTACCGCAATATCAAGGTCCCGACTTCCTATATGGCAGCTCATTCTGATTTTGATTTTATCGGAAACTACGATGAGCAGCTGGACGCAGGGCTTTTACATGTGGCCGACCACCACATTTCCCCCGGAAAGAAACAGTGGACCTGGGGAAACAGTGATTTCGGCCAGGCCTGGGACCGGAATCTGACCGATGAGGACGGCCCGTATATCGAACTGATGACTGGTGTCTACGCCGACAACCAGCCTGATTTCACATGGCTCAAGCCTCAGGAGGAAAAGACATTTACCCAGTACTTCATGCCTTACAAACATGTAGGCCGCGTGAAAAACGCCACGAAGGACGCTGCTGTAAATATAGAGCTTGCAGGCGGTATCTTAAGGATCAAGGCTTATGCCTCCGGAAAGCACGCTCAGGTAACGATTCAGGTGACCCAGGGCGAAAACGTGCTGTTTACCGACACCGCACCGCTCTCTCCTGTAGAAATCTATGACGGCACCTTCCCGACTGATCTGGAAACACTGTCTGGCTGCAGCGTTTCTATCAAAGATGCAGACGGAGCCCTCTTAGTCAGCTACACGGAAAAAGAGCCGGAGCTCGAGCCCACTCCGGAACCGGCAGATCCTCTGCTCCCTCCGGAACAGCTGAAATCCACAGAGGAGCTTTACTTAGGCGGCCTCCATTTAGAGCAGTACCGCCACGCCACCTTTGCACCAGAGGACTATTATCTGGAAGGCCTGAAGCGCGATCCTTCCGACATCCGTCTGAACAACGCCTATGGACTTCTGCTCTACCGCAGAGGTTGCTTCGAAGAAAGTATTCCGTATTTCCGGAAAGCCATCGAGAAACAGACATGGAAGAATCCGAATCCGTATCACGGAGAATGTTACTACAACCTGGGACTTGCTCTTCATATGACAGGTCAGGACAATGAAGCATTTGACGCATTTTACAAGGCCACCTGGAGCTATGAAAACCAGAGCAGCGGTTACTACTGGCTCGCCTGCCTTTCCTGCCGGAAGGGAGACTACCAGGCAGCCCTTGAATTCATCGAGCAGTCCATGATCCGCAACTGGCACAACATGAAAGCCCGTACCCTGAAAGCAGCCATCCTGCGCGCTTTGAATAAGGACACGGTCCTGCTGCTTTCCGAATCTGCCGACATCGATCCTCTGGATATGGGTATCCGCTACGAGAAGGTCCTTGCCTCAGGAGATATGGCAGGCTGGAAACAGACCATGAGACAGCCGGCGCACAACTATCTGGAGCTGTCTTTGGACTATATGAAAGCCGGATTCTACGAGGATGCTCTGGCAATCCTTTCCTCTTGCGAGGACGGTTCACCGATGATCTCCTATTATCAGGGTTATGCTCATGAAAAATCCGGAGATACAGCTCTTGCAGCATCCTTCTACCAGAAGGGCGAGGAAGCCTGCTCCGACTGCTGTTTCCCGAACCGGACCGAAGAGGTAGTGATCCTCTCAAGCGCCATAAAGGCTCTTTCAAAAGCGCCGCGGGCTCACTATTATCTGGGATGTCTGTTCTACGATAAGAAACAGTACGAGACAGCGAAAGACCACTGGCTTACTTCCGTTTCCGAGGATCCGGAATTTGCCATGGCACACCGCAATCTGGCAATCGCCTACTACAATAGGGAAAAGGACATGGAAAAAGCGCTCGTATCCATGAAAAGGGCATTGAATCTGGATTCCGGATACTCCCGGTTCCTCCTGGAATATGACCAGCTCTGCTCCAAGGCCGGCGTCTCCAATGAAGACCGTCTGGATCTCTTGGAAGAGCGTGTAGAACTGGCGGAAGACAGAGACGCTCTGTATGTGGAATACATCACACTTCTGAACAATACCTGCCAGTATGACAAGGCACTTGCCTGCCTCGGCTCTCACCGGTTCCATCCGTGGGAAGGGGGCGAAGGGAAAGTCAGCACCCAGTACCGCTACGCACTGACTCAGAAAGCCATTCAGCTTCTGGATGAAAAGAAATATGATGAAGCCATCCAGCTTCTGGAGCAGACGAAAGTCTATCCGGAAAACCTGGGCGAAGGAAAGCTTCCAAACGTGCAGGATAATATTGCCGACTATTATCTGGGACTCGCCTATGAGGCCAAGGGCGAAAGCGATACCGCAAGAGAGTGTTTCCTCCGTGCCTCCGTCGGTCTGGATGAGCCTGGAAGCGTATTATATTACAACGATCAGCCTTCCGACACCATCCTTTACCAGGGACTGGCAAACGAGAAGCTTGGCAATACCGCTGCGGCACGCAAGTGCTTCCATCAGCTGATCTCCTTTGGCGAGAGACATGTATTCGACCAGGTAGGCTACGACTACTTTGCCGTATCCCTTCCGGAGATCGAAGTGTTCCCAAGCAATATCAAGGATCGGAACGACACTTACTGTCATTATCTCATAGCTTTGGGAAATCTTGGACTTGGAAATCTGGATAAAGCAGCAGAGCAGCTAAAGTCTATCCTTGCCGATCAGCCCGGATATCAGGGCGCGATCCAGCATCTCCTGATGCTGCAGGCTTAAACAATAGCAAATTGTCATTGGGGACGGGGGATTTCTGGAAATCCCCCGTCCCCAATTTAGCGCTTTAAATTATAAAAGGAGCCGTGCTTAAAAAGCGACGGCTCCTTCCTTTATCATCATCTCTTCTTCTATGGCTTTACACCGGAAACAGATCCAGAAGATCCGAAAATTTTCTGATCACTGGATAGTCTCCTTCTACATTTCCAAACCCATACGACGCATAGATCATCGGTACTCCGGCCATGTCACAGGCATTGGCATCCCCTTGTGTATCCCCCACATAGACAGCTTCTTTCACGCCGCCCCGCTCCATGATAAGCCGGATGTTTTCCCCTTTCTGCTTCAAAGTGTCCCCAAAACACAGATGATCCACAAAGTATTCTCCCAGACCGGTATTTTTCAGCATCGCTTCGATATACCCGGACTGGCTGTTGCTTACGATCATCAGCCGGTATTTCCGGCTCAGCTCTTTCACAGTCTCCGCCACCCCTTCATACACATGGCAGGGAGCCGTCTCGATCCACTGATTCTCGATCCGGTACAGATCCTTAGCCAGGAGCTCCTGCTGCTCCGGCGAAAGCTCTGGAAACAGATCGTCCATGATCTCGTCCATCGGCTTTCCAAGCTCCGGAGTCATCATTTCCCCGGTCAGCCTCTTCGTGATCTGGGGCCATCCTTCCAGGGCCAGATTCCAGGAGTATACAATCTCATCCTTTGCATCCCACAATGTTCCGTCTACGTCAAAGATGATCGCTTCCATATCTACTCCTCTTCTAATTTCATCAGCATGTCCACTCTCTTCTGGTGACGTCCGCCTTCAAATTCGGCTTCCAGCCATGCCTTCACAATGTCTTTTGCAGTCTCCGTTCCAATGATCCGTGCTCCGAAGGCCAGTATATTGGTGTCATTATGCTGTCTTGACAGGCGGGCGGTGCTGGCTTCTGAACATACCACGGCCCGGATTCCCCGGATCTTATTGGCCGCCAGCGAGATCCCCACGCCGGTGCCGCAGATCAGGATTCCTTTCTCTACTTCTCCTGACACGACTGCCCGCGCCACTTTCGCTCCATACTCCGGATAGTCACAGCTCTCCGGTGTGTCTGTTCCATAATTTATCACCTCATGTCCTGCTTCCTCCAGGTACTTTACGATCTCAAACTTCATTTCTACAGCAGCGTGATCGTTACCGATCCCTATTTTCATGGCTAAA
>OGQQ01001081.1_pt1 | contig 22918 bp, 20 predicted proteins | sample 1553281 | NCBI WGS metagenome assembly OGQQ01 (sample SAMEA2579937, study PRJEB22360) | human gut metagenome | biome: human gut; feature: human-associated habitat; material: faeces | place: Denmark | collected 2008/2010 | reverse complement strand
GGTATCACAGGTATCAGCATACCCGCCGCCGTATTCATTCCCTCTGTGGGCATTTCTCGGTTCCAGAGAGAATAGATGCTAAACCAAGAGGGCAAAGAAAACGGTATCATCAGCCGCACCAGTGTGATCCCCCAAAGCACCAGGAATGTCTTTTTCGGGACTTTGTTAATTGCAAGAGCACGAATGACCGTAACGGCCAAAATCATTACAGCACCCGTAAAACTCATTTGGAGCAGGTTCATTATCACCACCTCATTCCAGATCGCCAACAATTTGTTTCAGCTTTTGGATCTGTTCCTCAGATAGTTTTTTTCTCCCGAGCAACGCAGCGAACAACTTGTCAGCAGAACCATCGTAGATTTTGTTGATCAATTCATCAGTTTCGGCTTCTTGAACAGCGGACTTGGAAACCAATGCATGGCACATAAAGCCCGGCTCGGTACGCGCAATCGCCCCCTTTTTTATGCAACGCTTGATAAGCGTATATGTCGTATTGACATTCCATCCTAATTCATCTGTCAGTACCCGTGCTATTTCTCTGGCGGGTGTATCCCCCTCCTTCCAAAGAACATCCATTACTTTTAGTTCAGAATCAAACAGTTTAATATCCATGAGCAAGGGCCCCTCTCATAAGACTGGTGTAGTTTGTATCTCTATAATACCACAGTCTTATAACTTTGTCAACACTGTATTGGACTGTTCTTGCGAAAATAAATACTACTTATCATAAAATTGTATTGCTTCGTTTCCGTACTGCATCCCTGCTGCGCTCATGAGCGGTGAAAGCACGTTCAAAGCGTCAGGACAGTAGCGAAACTGCGCTGCGATCATCCGCTGCACACCCTCAGGCAGGTTCTTTCCGCCCGTCTCGATCAGCTTCAGCGCATTGGTGAACTTCTGCGAACCGAAATCAAACGCCTCGCTCGGACGTTCTGCTGCGACGGCCTGTTCGAGACGGCGAATCTTTTCGCTTGCGCTGTTGTAAATCCGCCGTTGCTCTTCCTTCTGCTTGCTGCGGATGCCTTCGACGCACTTCCCTATATATTCCCTGCTGTAGTTTCGATTGGCTCTGATCTTCTCAACAGATTCATCAGATGCTTTTTTTACGCGCTGAAGCTCTTCGTACTTGCGCTTGATCTCCGCTGCAAGATTGTACTTTTGAAGTTTCTGAGCCTACGTGGCCTTCGCGTTCTCCATAATTCTAAGGCACTAGTCCAGAATTCGTTCATCGTCCACAAGTCAGTTGTTCTCACTGCGCCGCTGACGCAGATACATGAGCGAAGTATTCTTGACAATGGAGAGGATGTACGGCGTCTGCTTCTGCACGGAGATTTCCCGCAGATAGCCGATCTTCTCAATCATTTTCAGGCAGGCCTCGGAGACCATGTCGCAGGCCGTATGATGCTCCTTGACGATTTTCAACGCCATGGCATACATACTGCGCTCGTTTTTAAGAAACAGCCCCGTGATATAATCCCGATCACTTTCGTCTTCAATCGCCATGATCACTATCGGTATCATCTGGACTTTGTCCTTTCTTTTGAAGTTGGCATAAACCTGTCGGAAACCTTGTGTGCAATATCCCCGCTCATTATAGAGCCTGTTTTAAAACCCAGGACTTGTGTGCAAAACGCCGATGTAGTAAACTAAGGACATGAAAAGACATGAATTGAAAGAAGAACAATGGAACAGAATAAAGGACATGCTGCCGCCAGAGCGAAAACCTCAGGGAGGCCGGCCCGGGAAAAGCAACCGGGAAATGCTCAATGCAATGGTATACTGGCTGAATACAGGCGTTCCCTGGCGGGATTTGCCTGAGCGATTTGGCCCTTGGCAAAGTGTGTACAGCCGATTTCGTGCATGGACAAAGGCAGGCGTGTGGGAGGACGTGCTGACGAATTTGATCCAGCAGGATATCGTCGATGAGACAACACTTATGTTAGACAGCACCACTGTTAAAGTGCACCAGCACGCCAGCGGCGCTAAAAAAGGGGAGACAACGAGGCCACCGGACGCAGCCGCGGAGGATTAACGACCAAGGTCCATGTGGTAACGGATGGGCTTGGTAATCCGTTGCGGTTTCTACTTTCCAGTGGAAACCGGAATGACATTTGCCTGGCAAGAGAAATACTGGAGCCTTTTACGTTGACGGGGAAGCTGATTCTGGCTGATAAAGGCTATGATAGCGACAAGTTTGTCCGTTGGATCAAAGAACGCGGAGGTATTCCAGTCATTCCAAGCCGTAACAGCGCAAGGCAGCCGAGGGAAACGGACTGGCATACATACAAAGAACGTCATCTGATTGAAAATCTATTTCTCAAGCTCAAAAATCACCGGCGTTTTTCTACGCGATATGAGAAGAAAGCCGTCTGCTTTCATGCGGTTGTTTCCCTCGCTTGTATTTTTCTTTGGTTAATTTGAGGGTTTTAAAACAGGCTCTAGGGCATAGCTGAAACCAATAGATAAACAAAAAATTTGAAGAAAAGCACGGTGAAGCCTTGTATATTGACCACCCGTGCGTAAGCTGTGACTCAGCCGCAAGGCACACTAAAATATTGGAGGTATACATCATGGAATGCGGAAAGCTCACAGCCAAGCTCAGGGACGCGGTTCCGGTCTGCTTCATCGAGGACGGGAAAGAGGTCAAGCGCTACAAGAACATCGAAATCCCGGACGAGATCAAAAAGCTGCCCTATAAGGTATTTGACTTCAACGTACCGCTGGCCGGGGCCATCACCTTCAAGATCAGCTTTGAGCCGGGCGTATTGCCGGAAGTCTGGCCGGAAAAGCGCCAGCGCAAGAGCAGGGCAGCGAAAGAGGCGAAAGCTGAGATACTGGCGAATGTGACTGATGCCCTCCAGCACGCGCTGGAACAGGCAGAGGTGGACGGACAGTCACAGATCTACCGGCAAAAGATTCAGGCAGACCGTATCCGTGAAACAGCTGTTACGGCCAGAAAAGAACAGGAAAAGGCACAGGCCGGGCCTGCCACGGAAACAAAGCAGCTGGATCTTTTTGAAGAAAAATTTCTGGACCGGGAAGTAAAAGCCGAGTATAAGCTGATCGGCCAGGTGTTTGACACCTATTGGATGGTACAGTTCCAGGATAAATTATATATCATCGACCAGCATGCCGCCCACGAGCGGGTGCTTTATGAGCGGACGTTAAAAAGCATGAAGACCAGAGAGTATACCTCTCAGATGATCAGTCCGCCCATCATCCTGGACCTGGGGATGCAGGAGGCCGCCCTCCTTCGTGAATATATGGACCGGTTCACCCGGATCGGATTTGAATTTGAAGAATTCGGGCAGGATTCCTTTGCGGTCCGGGCAGTTCCGGACAATCTGTTCAGTATTGCCAAAAAAGAGCTGCTGATGCAGATGCTGGATTCCCTGTCTGATGAAGTCAGTCGGAATCTGTCTGCTGATCTCATCGATGAAAAGGTTGCCTCTATGTCCTGTAAAGCAGCAGTCAAGGGAAAGATGAAGCTGTCGGCGGCCGAAGTCGATACCCTGATCGGTGAGCTTCTGACCCTTAAAAACCCCTATCATTGCCCCCATGGCAGACCGACCATCATTGCCATGAGCAAACGGGAACTGGAAAAGAAATTTAAAAGGATCGTGTAGCTATGAAGAAACCATTTGTTGTCCTGGCCGGGCCTACGGCCGTGGGCAAAACAAAAATGTCCATACGCCTTGCAAAAGCCATTGGCGGCGAGATCATTTCCGCAGATTCTATGCAGGTGTACCGGCATATGGATATCGGATCAGCCAAGATCCGACCGGAAGAAATGGAAGGCGTCCCCCATCATCTGATCGATGTGCTGGAACCTTCCGAAGAATTTCATGTCGTGAAGTTCCAACAGATGGCAAAAGAAGCCATGACGGGTATTTATGACAGAGGGCATATCCCCATCCTTACCGGAGGCACTGGTTTCTATATCCAGGCAGTGCTCTATGACATTGATTTTACCAAGGAAAGCGGCGATGACGCATACCGGAAAGAGCTTGAGGATTTTGCCGAAAGATCCGGAGCAGAAGCACTCCATGAAAGGCTTGCGGCTGTGGATCCTAAGGCGGCAAAAGACATCCACCCGCATAATATCAAGCGGGTGATCCGGGCGCTGGAATACCATCACCAGACGGGAGATCTGATTTCCCGCCACAACGAACAGGAGCGTCAGAAGGAGTCTCCCTATGACGCATCTTATTTTGTATTAAACGACGACCGTCAGAAGCTTTACCATCAGATTAACCGCCGGGTAGACCTGATGATAGAAGCCGGCCTTGTAGATGAGGTGCAGGCATTAAAGGACATGGGCTGTACCAGCAGCATGGTATCCATGCAAGGACTGGGATACAAAGAGATCCTTGCCTATCTGGACGGAGTCTTAAGCCTTGATGACGCCATCTACCGTATCAAGCGGGACACAAGGCATTTTGCAAAACGCCAGATCACCTGGTTTAAGAGGGAGAAGGATGTGATCTGGGTAGACAAACCTGATTTTGATTATGATGAAGAAAAGATGCTGGCATTTATGCTGAAGCACATTTGATAAATAAATGGAGGGAGTATTATGTTGTTTCAAAGATTATTCGGGGGTTCCAGATTTCTGAAACGGATGAACACACTGATGGAGGTTTATGCCTGCAGTCACAACGCGCCGGTCACCTACCGGGAGCTTCAGCGCTTAAAACCGCTGATACGGACCGAAGGAGAACGGGCGCTTTACGAGCTGAACCGGGCGTCGCTTCTTTACGATATGAAAAAATTCCGGGAGGCGGCAGATGTGATTGTCGAGATTCCGTCTCTGAATCCGGAATTCGACGCAAAATGCGCCGCACTTAAGACCATGATCATGGATGCATTTTAGCAAGTAACAAGAAAAGAGAGGAATAATCAGATATGTCATTTGATATGTCAACAGAAAAAGAATCTATTTACAGAGAAATAGGAATCCGCAAATCAGTATTGGATTTTGGAAATCAGATTGAGGCCGGGCTGAAGGAGCGGTTTCGTGCTATTGATGAAACAGCTGAGTATAACCAGCTGAAGGTGATCCGCGCCATGCAGGAAAACCGGGTCAGCGAAGCCTGTTTTCAGTATGCCAGCGGCTATGGCTACGATGATCTTGGCAGGGATACGCTGGAAAAGGTCTATGCCTCTGTTTTCCACACAGAAGACGCCCTGGTACGGCCTCAGATTACCTGCGGGACCCACGCTTTGTCCCTGGCTCTCGCCGCAAACCTACGCCCGGGAGACGAGCTTTTGTCTCCAGTTGGAAAGCCATATGATACCCTGGAAGAGGTCATCGGTATCCGGCCTTCCAACGGATCACTTGCGGAGTACGGCATCACCTATTCCCAGGTAGATCTTCTGCCTGACGGAAGCTTTGATTATGATAATATCAAAAAGGCGATCCACGATAAAACAAAACTCATTACCATCCAGCGCTCCAAGGGTTACCAGACCAGGCCCAGCTTTTCCGTTTCACAGATCGGCGAGCTAATCTCCTTTGTAAAACGCATCAAGCCTGATGTGATCGTGATGGTAGATAACTGTTACGGAGAATTTGTAGAGACGATCGAGCCCAGCGACTTAGGAGCCGACCTGGTGGTGGGGTCTCTGATCAAGAATCCAGGCGGCGGCCTTGCCCCCATCGGCGGCTATATCGCCGGACGAAAGGATCTGATCGAAAACTGCAGCTACCGTCTGACTTCACCGGGGCTTGGCAAAGAAGTAGGCGCATCCCTTGGCATTATGCAGTCCTTTTACCAGGGGCTTTTCCTTGCCCCCACGGTGACCGCGTCGGCATTAAAGGGCGCCATCTTTGCCGCCAATATCTATGAAAAACTTCAGTTTCCGGTAATCCCGGACGGACAGGAGGACCGTCACGACATCATCCAGGCTGTGACCTTTGGAAAGCCTGAGGGCGTCATCGCCTTCTGCAAAGGTATTCAGGCCGCGGCGCCGGTGGACTCCTATGTAACGCCGGAGCCATGGGCCATGCCCGGCTATGACAGTGATGTGATCATGGCGGCAGGGGCTTTCGTACAAGGGTCTTCCATTGAACTTTCCGCGGACGGTCCCATCAAACCGCCCTATGCCGTATATTTCCAGGGAGGACTTACCTGGGAGCATGCAAAACTTGGCGTTATGATGTCCTTGCAGAAACTTGTGGAGCAGGATTTGGTAAAATTACAGTGAAATCATGAAAAACATGAATTTTCGTGCAATGCCAGGCGTGTAACTGTGAAGCGCTGAACCGTTACCATAAGTTCTTTAAAACAGATGTAAAAAACGGGAGTTTATATGGAGAAAAAACGTGTTATCGTTACAGGCGGCGGGGCGTCCGGGTTGATGGCTGCCATTGCAGCTGCAGAAAACGGGGCCGCTGTAACCATATTGGAACAAAATGAAAAACCAGGCAAAAAGATCTGCGCTACAGGAAACGGCAAATGTAATTTTACCAATATCCAGGTGCCGTCTGATGCATATCGAAGCGAAAATCCAGGCTTTGAACAGGCAGTTCTGAACCAGTTTCCGGTAGCAGACACGGTGAAATTTTTTACTCGGCTTGGAATTTATCCTGTGAATAAAAACGGCGGCTATCTCTATCCGCATAGCGGACAGGCAGCAAGCGTTGCTGAGGTATTGTGTATGGAAGCACGGAATCTTGGGGTAAAGATCAAGACCAACCAAAAAGTACAACGTGTTTTTAAGGAACAGGATATCTGGAAGGTTCAGGTAGAAGGCTGGATATACGAGGGTGAAGCAGTTATTCTTTCCAATGGTTCCAAAGCTTCTGCAATTTCCGGTTCCGATGGCAGCGGTTATGAGCTTGCCGCAGCACTGGGACACAGGCTCATAGAGCCTCTCCCGGCTTTAACTGCCCTGAAATGCAAGAATACAGGCTTTTCCGGCTGGGCAGGTGTCCGCACAGAAGGCAGAATTACGCTGCTTGTGGATGGGAAAAAAGTCACAGAGGAAACAGGAGAACTACAGCTTACTGATTATGGCGTATCCGGAATTCCGGTGTTTCAGGTCAGCCGATACGGAATCCGTGCACTGAAACAGGGAAAAAATGTGACTCTGATTTTAAACTTTCTGCCAGAATTTTCCCGGGAACAGTTGAAAGCTTTTCTGAAAATACGAAAGGAAAACTGCCCCTATAAAGGAAAAAAAGACTTTTTGACCGGACTTTTCCCGGATAAGCTTGCAAAAGTGCTTTTGTCAGCAAATGATCTGGAAGAAGCAATCAGCAGCTATCCGCTTAAAGTGACTGGTTATCAGTCTTTTGAACAGGCACAGGTGTGCTCAGGCGGCGTTGATACTACGCAGGTTAACGCCCGGACCTTGGAATCCACACGAAATTCAGGCTTATATTTCGCAGGAGAACTATTGGACATTGATGGGAAATGTGGCGGTTACAATCTGCAGTGGGCCTGGTCCAGCGGTTATGTTGCAGGAGTGAATGCCAGCAAAATGTCAGAGCGTGTTTGAAAAAGGAGAATAACATGATTCGAATTACCCAGCTGAAACTTTCAATTAATCATACCCCGGAAGAGTTAAGCCAAAAGATCCGTAAGGAGCTTCGTCTGAAAAATGAAGGCTTCACTTACGAAATAGTGAAGCAGTCACTGGATTGCCGTCATAAAGAGGATAAAAAATTTGTTTATACGGTAGATGTGTTTTTGCAGGATAAAAACCAGGAAAGCAAGATCTTTCGAAGAATTCACAATAATAACATTATGTTAACTCAGAAAAAAGAATATACATTTCCATCTCCTGGTGAAGAGAAACTGAAATATCCGCCGGTCATTGTAGGAAGCGGACCTGCCGGAATTTTTTGTGCCTGGTATCTGGCGAAGGCCGGTTATCGCCCCCTGGTTCTGGAACGAGGAGAGGAAGCGCATGTCCGTCAGAAGACGGTCGAGAATTTCTGGAAAAATGGCGTACTGGATCCGGATTCCAATGTGCAGTTTGGTGAAGGTGGTGCTGGTACTTTTTCTGACGGAAAATTAAATACTCTGGTAAAAGATCCTTCAGGAAGAAATCATGAAGTACTGAAGCGTTTCGTGCAGGCGGGTGCACCGTCGGAAATTATCTATCAGCAGAAACCACATCTTGGTACAGACGTGCTGGTTGGCGTGGTGGAGACTCTTCGCCATGAAATTGAGGAAATGGGCGGGGAATTCCAGTTCCGTTCCAAAGTGACAGATCTTTTTTTTGAAAACAGTCAGTTAAAAGAAATTGAGATAAATGGGGAAAAAAGGATTCCGGCCCAGGTATGTGTGCTGGCAGTTGGACACAGCGCAAGAGATTCCTTTTTCATGTTTGAGAAAAAAGGAATCTATATGGAACCAAAATCTTTTGCAGTAGGTGTACGTATGGAACATCCACAGTCCATGATCAATCTAGCTCTTTATGGGGAAGAGGAAAACGAGAAACTTGGAGCAGCTGCTTATAAAGTCACTCACACATGTGAAAATGGCCGTGGTGTTTATTCCTTTTGCATGTGTCCGGGAGGTTATGTGGTGAACGCTTCTTCGGAACCGGAGATGCTTGCTGTAAATGGTATGAGCTATCAGGCCAGGGACAGCCGCAATGCAAACAGTGCGCTGATCGTATCGGTGACTCCGGCTGATTTTCCAGAAGAGGGTCCACTGGGCGGTGTAGCATTCCAGCGCAGTCTGGAACGCGCAGCGTGGAAAGCTGGAAATGGTAAGGTTCCGGTACAGTTGTTTGAAGATTATCAGAATCATAAGCCAAGTACAAGACTTAAAGATGTAGAACCTTGTATTAAGGGTGACTGTGTTCCAGGTGATGTGCGCAGTATTTTTCCAAAAGAGATCGGTGATTCCATAGAAGAGGGTGTTCTTGCCTTTGGAAAAAAAATCAAAGGCTTTGACCGTCCTGATGCAGTGTTGTCCGGCGTGGAAAGCAGAACATCATCTCCGGTGCGTATTGTCCGTGATAAGGATTCCCTGGAAGCAAACTATGAGGGGATTTACCCATGTGGGGAAGGCGCTGGATATGCAGGCGGGATTACTTCTGCTGCTATGGATGGCATAAAAGTAGCGGAAGCTGTTTCTAAAAAGTTTAGAAATTTTTAGGAGAGAGTGTACATCTCTCCTTTTTTATGCTAAAATGAGTCTGCATTGTGAAACACAATGCGGGGAAAACTGTCTTTGTGTCTCGGGGAATAAGAAGAATCTGCTTATTATGGCATGAAGAACAGTCCCATTACTGTTCATTGGCAAAGCTGCGCGAAGTATGCTTTGGGTATGGTGTGAGCAGTATCCTGTCAGTCCTGGAGAACTGCAGGTGAAAGATATGAATGAAATGAAACAGACCATCAGAGAACTGCCGGAGTCGTCACGTCCTTATGAGAAATGTCTGCAGTGGGGACCATCCGTGCTCAGCGACAGCGAGCTTCTGGCAGTGATCCTGAGAAGCGGTGTACAAGGCTGCAATTCTCTTGTACTCGCCAATCAAATCTTAAGTCTTACGAAAGATACCTCCTATCCGGGACTTCTGGGACTTTTACATATGTCCATTCCGGATCTGATGAAGGTGAACGGAATCGGGAAAGTCAAGGCCGTCCAGCTGAAATGTATCGGGGAGCTTTCCAAGCGGATGGCGTCTGCTGTTGCCAGACCAAGACTTTCTTTTAACGAACCCATCACGATAGCAAAATACTATATGGAACGTCTCCGGCACGAAGAGCAGGAAGTATTGATCGTTATGCTGCTGGATGGAAAAAACCATTTTCTTGGTGAGCAGATGCTTTCCCGGGGAACCGTGAATTCAACTCTGATCACTCCAAGGGAGGTTTTTATGGAAGCATTGAAGTTTCACGCTGTAAGTGTGATCCTGGTTCATAACCATCCAAGCGGAGATCCTACGCCCAGTGAATGTGATAAGAAAATTACAGAGCGTATTTACCGGTCTGGGGAGATTCTTGGGGTGAAGCTTCTGGATCACGTTGTGATCGGTGACCAGAGATACATTAGCTTTAAAGAACAGGGAATGATGCCGGAGGAATGATCCGCCGGAAGTGCTGACGCCGTCTGTAAACCAGTGGCGGGTATTTGTTTTTGCAGGGCATAGTAAGGATGAAGGGACAGATATATGCTGTTTGAAAAAACATATGGAATAGACCTTGGAAGCAGTTCCGTCAAGGTCTATTCCATGATTCGAAATAAAAGCTACATTGAGAAGAACATGATTGCGGCCAAGGGCCGCAAAATCATAGCCGTGGGCAACGAAGCGTATGAAATGTTTGAGAAAGCACCCTCTGATATTTCCGTAAGTTCGCCGATGGCTTTTGGTATGATAGCCAATCTGGAACTGCAGGAAATTGTACTTTACAGTATGATGAAAAAAATTGATAAAATTCTGGGAATAGGCTCTGTCATGTACTTTGCAGTTCCTCTGGACATGACTGCTATTGAAAAAAGAGCTTATTATCAGGTGGCGAATGGACATTGGCTGCGGAAGAACAGGGTTTACATGGTAGAGGCTCCTATTGCAGATGCCATAGCTATGGGTGTGGATCTGGAGAACAATGCAGGAAGCATGATCGTAAATATTGGTGCCCAGAGTACGAATTTTTCCATTATTACGGGAGGCCGTATTATCATAAACAAGAAGATTCCAATTGGCGGACGTCAGATGAATGAGGCCGTGTGCAGCGAAGTACGCAAGCGTTATAATCTTCAGATCGGTACCCGTACCGGGAAGCGGCTGAAGCTGGTAATGGGACGGCTTGCAGACCAGCATAAGCAGGCACGTAAGGTTGTAGGAATTGACAGTGTTTCCGGTCTTCCAAGGGAAGAGGTTATTTCTGCCTATGTAGTCAATGCGGGAATCATGAACTGTGTCAATGAGATCGGTGCCCAGATGAAGGTTTTTCTGGAACGTATCCCGCCGCAGATATCCTACCACATTGCGAAAGAAGGCATTTTCCTTACCGGAGGGAGCACCAGAATCCCTCATATAGATACATATCTGGCAAGTTACACAGGCTATTCTTTTAACCTGTCAGATCTTTACGAAACTTCAGCTGTAAAAGGTCTGGAGAAGATCATCCACGACAGAGAACTTCGTAAATGGGCTCAGCCCATCACACAAAGAAAATTATAGTAACTGTGAAGGTACTGAACAGTTATAAATCATAAATTTTTAGGGGTGCCATTTTATGAAAAACCTTAAGAAAAAATTTCGATTTCGCATAAATCTGAAAAGTAAACATTTGCTGGCGATTATGACACTTTTCTGTCTGAGCTGTATTGTGGCTACATTTGCTTCAGGTATTTCCACAGCTCCTTTGCAGGAAACAGCGGGAATTGTCATAGTCCCTTTTGAAAAAAGCATTGAAAAGATCGGCAGTATGGTCCGTTCTATTAGGGACAGTTTCAAGGACAAACAGGATCTGCTTTTTGAAAATGAAGAGCTGAAGGCAGAACTGGACAGTCTGACTACACAGAATAACAAACTGATCCAGGATCAGGGGGAATATCAGAGACTGAAAGAACTTTACAATCTGGATCAGACCTATGAGGACTATCCGAAGGTGGCTGCGACTATCATTTCCAAAGATCCTGGAAACTGGTACGATACCTTTATGATCAACAAAGGTTCTGATGATGGGATAAGGGTCGATAATAATGTGATCGCAGGCAAGGGGCTTGTTGGAATTGTCACAGAAGTTGGTTCCTCCTGGGCTACTGTCCGCTCCATTATTGATGACAGCAGCAGCGTAAGTGCAATGACTGTAAGCACTTCTGATAACTGTATTGTAAACGGAGACCTGGAACTGATTGATGAAGGAAAGCTTCGCTTTGAGCAGCTTTATGATCAGGAGAACAAGGTGACTGTCGGGGAACGTATTGTTACTTCCAATATCAGTGAGAAATTTGTAGAAGGATTGTTTATCGGATATGTAAGCGAAGTGCAGGTAGACAGCAATAATCTGACTAAGACAGGAACCATTGTAACACCTGTGGATTTCCTTCATTTGAAAGATGTATTTGTTATTACTGTGAATAAGCAGGATCTGGTAGACGGAACTGCGCAGGTGGAAGGCAATTCTGACAGCGGCAGTTCTGACAGTACTTCTGGCGACAGCAGTCAGGAGAGTAGCGGCAGTACTGACAGCAGTGCGGCAGACGGACAGGAGGGCGCAGATGAAGGGTAAGATTGTCTATTTTCTTACGATCGTAATATGTTTTCTTCTGCAGTGTACGGTTATGGATCTGATTTCTATTGGCTCTGTAACTCCTAATCTGATGCTGGTTTTCTGTGTATCCATGGGGCTTATGCGCGGGCGCAAAAGCGGCCTTTGGGCAGGATTTTTTTCAGGGCTTTTTGTGGATCTGTTCTTTGGATCAGTATTTGGATTTTATGCTTTGATCTATATGTATATTGGTTATTTAAGTGGATATGCGCACAGGATTTATTACGATGATGATGTGAAGGTTCCTATGTTTCTGACTGCAGTTGCAGATCTTTTATATAATCTGTCTGTTTATGGGCTGCAGTTCCTTTTAAGAGGCAGACTGGGACTTGGGACTTATCTGTACAGGATCATTATCCCGGAAATGTTTTACACGGTATTTATTACCTTGATTGTATACCGGATTTTCCGTTACATAAACTATCACTACATGAACATAACCAGGAAAGAAAGTGAGTCAATTTGGGTACTAAAATAAAACGAATTTTCAAGAAAATCAGTTTAAAACGAACAACAGTCCTGATCTTGGTATTTGTGATAATGTCAGTTGTTCTGGTGCGTAGATTATTTGATCTGCAGATTATTCAGGGAGAGGATTACATCAGCAAATTCCAGGCCAGGACAACCAAAGAGCGTGTGCTCAAGAGCACCCGCGGAAATATTCTGGACAGAAACGGAGATATTCTTGCATCTAATGTGCTATCCTATTCTCTGACGCTGGAAGATAATGGAACTTACACTTCTACAAGGGAGAAGAATCTTACATTAAATGGTGTAGCCTATCAGGTACTTCAGATCCTTCACAGCAACGGAGATGATATTACCCATTCCTTCCATATTGTGGTAGATAAGAATGGAGAGTATGCTTTTGATGTTGTTGAGGGCTTTACCCTGAATCGCTTCCGTGCCGATATTTATGGACAGGCATTGATCGATGATCTGAAAGATGAACAGAAGACGGCGACTGCGGATCAGATGATGGAGTTTCTCACTGGTTCCGAGAAATTTTCTATTGTTCTTAGCGGTGATCGTGCTTATACAGAGGACGAGCTGATCTCCCATGGTCTGCCTCTTACTTTGACCAAGCAGGAAATGCTTGATATTGCAACTATCCGCTACGAACTGAATACCAACAGTTTTAAGAAATACATGCAGGTTACCATTGCTACCAATGTCAGTGAAAAGTCGGTAGCTGCGATCATGGAGAATAAGACCGGACTGCAGGGAATTGATGTGGTTGAGGATTCCATCCGCCAGTATATTGATGATGAAAGCATGGCACCAATCCTTGGCTATACTGGTAAGGCTTCCTCCGAGGAGCTGACAGAGCTTCGGAAACAGAATCCGGATTATTCCAATGATGCGATCGTAGGTAAAGCAGGAATTGAGCAGTATATGGAACTTACCCTTCAGGGAACAGACGGTAAGGAGACGGTTTCTGTTGATAACCTTGGAAAGGTTCTAAAAATTGACGAGGACACCAAAGTAGAGCCGGTTGCAGGAGATGATGTGCAGCTTACTATTGAAACTGACTGGCAATCGGCAATCTATCAGATCCTCAAACAGCGTGTGGCTGGTGTTCTTCTGACGAAAATTGATGCGGCAAAGACTTTTGATTACACGTATGTCACAGATGCCAGTCAGATCCGTATTCCTATTTATGATGTATACAATGCCCTGATTTCCAACAGTGTGATTGATATCACCAAATTCAGCAATGAGGATGCCTCTGACATAGAAAAAAATTTATATGCCAAATTTCAACAAAAGCAGCAGAGAGTTTTTGATACAATAAGCACGAAGCTGAATGGCTCAAACCCGCCAGCCTATAAGGATGAAGATGAAGAAACACAGGAATATCTGTCTTACATCTGTAATGACCTTCTTAGAGACACGCTTGGAATTATTTCCAAAGATGCCATCGATACATCAGATGCTACTTACAAGGCCTGGACAACAGATGAAACCATCAGCCTGAAGGATTACCTGACTTATGCCACAAGCCAGGGCTGGATCGACATCAGCAGCTTTTCACCGGAAGGAGAGTATCTGGATTCTGAGGAAATTTATCAGGCACTGACAGCATATATTATCGATTATCTCAGTACAGATACTGGATTTTCCAAGCTCCTTTACAAATATATGCTGCAGGAAGATACAATTTCCGGACAGGAAATCTGCCTGGTGCTTTATGAGCAGGGAGTTCTTGACAAAAATGATGATGATTATGAGAATCTGGCTTCCGGAGCAATGGGAGCTTATGATTTTATGATCAACAAGATATACACTCTGGAGATAGAGCCTGCACAGCTGGCATTAATGCCATGCTCAGCGTCCGCTGTGGTTGTAGATGTAAAGACTGGAGATGTAGTTGCACTTGTTTCCTATCCCGGATATGACAATAATCGTCTGACCAATGATATGGATACAGATTATTATGCAAAGCTGGCACTTGACCAGTCCAGTCCGTTCTTCAATAAAGCGACCCAGCAAACCACTGCGCCAGGTTCCACACTGAAGCTTCTTTCAACAATTGCAGGAATGGAAGAAGGAATTATTGACGAAGGTACATATATTGAATGTACCGGAACTTTTGACTATGTAGATCCGCCTATTAATTGCTGGTATAAGAATGGTCATGGAAGTCTGGATATCCGTACTGCAATCGAGCAGTCCTGTAACTATTTCTTTAACATGATCGGTTTTCAGCTGGGAAAAGTAGGGGATAATGAGTTCTCCGAAGTGCAGAGTCTGAATAAGCTTCAGGAATATGCTTCTTTGATCGGTCTGGACCGGAAGACTGGAATCGAGCTTTCAGAGGCAACTCCGAAGGTTTCCGATGCCAAAGCAGTTCCATCTTATATGGGACAGGGAAATAACCTGTTTACCACATCAGAACTGGCTCGTTATGCTACTGTTATGGCTACTTCCGGGAATGTATTTAAACTGACCCTTCTGGACAAAGTAATGGACCCGAAGGGAGATGTGATCCAGGAGTATGAGCCGGAAATTGAGGATGTGGTAAATATTTCTTCAAATATCTGGGATGTGATCCATGATGGTATGCGTCGTGTGATCCAGACTCATTCCCAGTTTGACGGTCTTGGAGTAGAAGTGGCAGGTAAAACCGGTACAGCAGAGCTGGATCTTCGCCATCCAAACCATGGTCTGTTTGTCGGTTATGCGCCGGCTTCTGATCCGGAGTATGCAGTGGCAATCCGTATTGCCAATGGTTATAGCTCCGGTAATGCATGTCTGATTGCTAATGATATTTTTAAATATATGTACAATCTTGCAGATAAAGATTCTATTCTCACAGGTATTGCTTCTACAGATACCAGTGATACATCGAATGACTAAAAACGATTTTGCTGCTGTTCATAGTCTGATCAGCAGTACTGGATATGCCTGCCGGGAGTGTTCCGGCAGGCATATCCATAAGAGAAATACCAGGATTTTGGAACATTTTGTTTAGGAGGAATCAGAAGAAATGGGTGAAGTCATTGTCATTACATCCGGAAAAGGCGGTGTAGGAAAAACCACTACAGTTGCCAATATAGGAACTGGTCTGGCTATGATGGGAAAGAAAACCGTGGTTGTGGATACGGATATTGGTCTTCGTAATCTGGATGTTGTGCTTGGGTTGGAGAACCGGATCGTGTATAATCTGGTAGATGTGGTGAATGGAAGCTGCCGTCTGAAACAGGCTCTGATCAAGGACAAGCGCCATCCGGAGCTCTATCTGCTGCCATCTGCGCAAACCAAGGATAAAACTGCCGTATCACCGGAACAGATGATCAAACTGACGGATGATCTGCGAGAAGAGTTTGATTATATATTGCTGGATTGTCCGGCTGGAATTGAGCAGGGATTTAAGAATGCCATTGCAGGTGCGGATAAAGCTCTTGTAGTGACGACACCGGAGGTATCTGCAATTCGCGATGCGGATCGTATCATTGGTCTTTTGGAAGCAAATGATCTGCGGGATATCCATCTGATCATCAACCGTCTTCGTCCTGACATGATCGCCAGGGGAGATATGATGTCTGTGGATGATGTAACAGAGATTCTGGCTGTAGATCTGATTGGAACTCTTTTAGATGACGAGCAGATTGTAATAGCAACCAATCAGGGTGAGCCTCTTTCTGGTAAAAATTCTCAGGCGGAGGAGGAATACCAAAATATTTGCAAACGGCTTATGGGAGAGGAAGTTCCCTTTGCAGAACTCAGACAGAAGAAAGGTATGTTTTCAAGACTGTTTAAAAGACATTGATATTCAGGTAATAATTAGTTACGCAAAATAGCATGTTGGTTGCTTGTAATAATGTTATGTCAACTAATACTCTGGAATGGAGGGATTTTGCATGAAGACCTTTTTTAATGAAAGAAGGCGTTCAGCAGGATATGCTCGCGACAGGATGAAACTTCTTCTTATCTCAGAACGCATAGAATGCTCTCCGCAGATGATGAAAATGTTAAAAAGTGACCTGGTACATACAGTAAAGAAGTATGTGACCATAGAGGAAACTAAAGTGAAAATACAGATATCACAGGAACCGCCTGTTTTAATGGCGTATATTCCTGTGTTGACGAAAAAGGACAGATAAATTTATGATTAAACAGTATAAGCTACGTTTTTACAATTTTAAACTAGTGATCCTTCTGACTGCGATCAGTCTGTTTGGAGTGCAGCTGGTAGCAAGTGCGTCGCCAGATCTTCGAAACAAACAGCTTTTGGGCGTTGTGATGGGGCTTGTGTTGCTGGTGATCTTATCGTTAATGGATTATTCCTGGATATTGAATTTCCAGTGGATCATGTATGGGTTTAATCTGCTTATGCTTATTGGTGTACGATTGTTCGGAAGTGAGGCAGGAGGTGCGTCCAGATGGCTGGATATCGGTGGGTTCCGTTTTCAGCCTACCGAGCTTTCCAAGGTTATTATTATTCTGTTTTTTGCCAAGTTTTTTATGGATCATGAAGATGATATCAATACTTTCAGAGTGTTGGCAGAATCAGTGCTCCTTCTGGCTGTTCCATTGGCTCTTATTTATGCACAGCCGGATATGAAAAATACCATTACGGTAACCATTATTTTCTGTATTCTGCTGTATATAGCAGGACTGAGTTACAAGATCATCGGAGGTGCGATTCTGATCGCGGTTCCCCTTTTGATCATATTTTTGTCCATTGTTGTGCAGCCGGATCAGACCCTGATCAAGGATTATCAGAGAACGCGTATTATGTCTTTCCTTTACCCGGAAAACGAGGAATATCAGGAGGATATTGAACAGCAGAATAACTCGAAGACGGCTATTGCCTCCGGAGAACTGGTTGGGAAAAAGCTTACCGGGGATGACCAGGTTTCTTCTGTAAATGCCGGAAACTTTGTTGCAGAGAACCAGACCGACTTTATCTTCGCGGTTGCCGGAGAAGAGTATGGATTTATAGGATGTACAACTTTAGTTGTATTATTGCTGCTGATTTCAGTTGAATGTATCAGGATGAGCCTCAGGGCCAAGGATCTGGCCGGGAATATTATCTGCTTCGGAATTGGCAGTGTTGTAGCTATACAGAGTTTTTTAAATATCTGCGTTGCTACTGGACTGGCACCTAATACTGGTACGCCTCTTCCTTTTGTAAGTTATGGTCTGACTTCCCTAGTCAGCTTGTTTATCGGTATGGGGCTTGTGATGAATGTAGGTCTGCAGAGCAGTACTTATAATAAAGAACTTAAGAGAAAAGAAATTGATAAGAAAGAGGAATATTTATGACAGCCGCAAAAAAGAAGAACTCAAGACGTAAACAGGCAAGATTTCGAAGTTCCAGAAGAAAGAGAATCAGAAATACTGTTCTTTTGCTGTTGCTTTTGGTTGTACTTGGCGGTACTGGGATCGGTGCAATTTATGTTCTCCGAAATGGAACTGTTTTTGATAAGCTGGAGGAGGCATATGTAGCTTCCAGAGAGTTTTCTGGTGGAATTACAGACTTAGACAGCCTGAGAGCTGATGGTTTTGCTAAGAATCTGTGTGTGGTCGTATCAGATGTTCCTATGGATGGTGTTTCCCTTGGGGAAAACCAGAAAGGACTTCTTCTGGATCTGGATGACAGAAAGGTGCTTTATTCCAAACAGGCACTTCAAAAGGTATACCCAGCAAGTATCACCAAGATCATGACAGCTATGCTGGCACTGAAATATGGAAATATGAATGATGTAGTAACCATTACACAGGAGAATCTGAATCTGGAGGAGGGTTCACAGGTTTGCGGCTTTTGGGCAGGTGACCAGGTGACTATGGATCAGCTTCTTCATTGTCTGCTGGTTTATTCAGGTAATGACGCAGCAGCGGCTATTGCAGAGCATGTGGGTGGTTCTACAGATGGGTTTGTGGAGATGATGAACAGTTATGCCAGGGAGCTTGGCTGTACCGGAACCCATTTTACCAATCCTCATGGACTGCAGGACGAAAACCATTATACCACTCCCTATGATATCTATCTGATGCTAAAGGAAGCTTTGAATTATCCGGAGTTTACTCAGATCACACAGTCCGGATCTTATACCGTAGAATATACTCATGCGGACGGAAGCAGTGCAAGTACCACATTACTTGCCACAGACCATTATCTCACAGGAGAAGCTACCCCTCCTAAGAATGTGACTATTCTGGGTGGAAAGACCGGTACTACGGACAATGCAGGCAACTGTCTGGCGTTGCTGAGCCAGAATGCTTATGGAAAGCCGTACATTTCCATTGTAATGGGTGCCTCCACAAAAGACGAGCTGTATGAGCAGATGTCGTCCCTTTTGCAGAATATAAACTAGTCAGTCGGTTTATGAATCGTAGCCACAATTGAGAAAAATAGACAGAAATATTAAAAAAACTCTTGAAAATTTAGAAAAATTATACTATAATATGAAACATATTAAACAAGGTTTTGGTAAAAATTTAATATCATATTGTCTAAGGAGGAAAACATCATGGTTGAACTGATCGTAGGAAAGAAAGGCAAAGGCAAAACAAAAGTGCTCTTAGACAGAGTAAACGGTGCGGTGAAAGAAGCCAACGGAAGCATTGTTTACCTTGACAAGAGTACCAAACATATGTATGAGCTTAACAATAAGGTACGTCTTATCGACGTCTCCTCTTATCCATTGAAGAATGCAGATGAATTCGTAGGTTTCATCTGTGGTATTATTTCTCAGGATCATGATCTTGAGCAGATTTATCTGGACAGTTTCCTCAAGGTTTCCAAGTTGGAAGACGCTGATGTTACAGATACACTTGATCAGCTGGACAAGATCGGTGAGAAATATGGAATTTCAATAGTTGTAAGTATTTCGCTTGACAAAGAAGAGATTCCGGAAGCATTACAGGATAAGATTGCAGTAGCATTATAATCTCGGATAATATGATATTGCAGCTATAAACTCAGTAAAACCAAATTAGAGGTACATAAGGACATGACTCGACTGTGGGTCATGTCCTTTTTTGAGCTGCGCCTTAGAGCGTGTTTGAAAAATCATTCCTACAATCTGCACGCTCCACTTTGAGGGAGATTTTGCAGAAAGTTTTGAATTGATTTACAATAATAATATTATGTGAATTAAATGCGGTGATTACAACAATTGTACGTGTGAAGCAGATGTTAATCTTCACGCAGCTTTACAGCAGTGGCTGCCTGACGCCGTCTGGAATCGTCTAAGGCTGCATAATGCTTCTTGGTAGTATTCACGTCCTTATGGCCTAAAACGTCCGCTACAAGGTAAATATCGCCTGTTTCCTGGTAGAGGGCGGTGCCGTAGGTACTGCGGAGTTTATGAGGGGTGATTTTCTTGGTGGTGGTAACCTGGCGGGCATATTTTTTGACCAGGTTTTCAACGGCCTGGACACCAATTCGTTTGCGCTGGGTAGAGTAGAAGAGAGCGTGTTCGTGGCCTTCTACAGGAATAATGTTCTTGCGTACTTCCAGGTAGTTTTTCAGAGCTTTTTCTACTTCAGGACCGAAATATACAACCATTTCATTTCCACCTTTTCGAGTAACCTTGATTCCATTGTTTTTGAAATCTACGTCTTCTATGTCAAGACCTACACATTCAGAAACACGAACACCTGTTCCGAGCAGAAGAGTAACGAGAGCGAGGTCACGGTCTTTGTTTTTTTCATAATATACCTTTTTCTGACCGGTAAGGTCGTCCCCGCCGTGCTCAATATAATCCAGCAGCAAGGCAACTTCATCAGCTTCCAAGCGAATGATACTTTTCTGATGAATCTTTGGAACGTCCACAAGGACGGTAGGATTTGTGTGAATCATTTCACGTTTAAAATAATATGCATAAAAACTTCGCAATGAGGACATTTTTCGCTTCAGACCACGTTCGCCATTGGTTTCCGTTTTATCCCCGGCCTGGTAAACTTTCAGATATTCTTCATATTCTTCAAGATCAACAGCTGTGATCTGATCCAGGACATCCACTGTAAAGGCATCTATAGACCAGTCCCTGAAGGCTGGATTTTGTTCCAGAAGAAACTGGAAGAAAATGCGGATGTCATATGCATAGGAAATTCTGGTTTTAGTTGTGGTACGAGGTTCAATGGCACGAAAGAAATCCTTGCAAAATGGCGGCAAGGTTTTTAGAACATCACGAAGCCGCAAGGTATTTTCGACGTCAGTCTGTTCGTGGTAGGTGACTTTTTTATCCATGAAAGATTCTCCTTTAGAAGTAATAATGATACCAATCTATATGAAAAACTCGGGTTTGTCGTATAGATCTAGATGAGTGGTATAACGCCGAATCAGCCACTTCTTCTGGCTGTTTTCGGCGTTTTTCAGAATTTCATTAAATGTTAAAATATAATTGATGGTTCGACTGCATTCATTATGCAGTTACAGACGATTCTGAACATCTGGCGCACCGGTTTCAATAAAGCTTGGCCGGTTTCGTTACAATTGCTGTTAATTTTACATGATCGATTCGTCCAACATCACTGTAAACGGTCCATCGTTTTCCAGTGAAATTTTCATATCAGCGCCAAAAATACCATGCTGAACAACTGGAACAACTTTTGCAGCTTCCTTTAGCATGTATTCATAAAGTTCATTTGCCTGTTCTGGCGCACCGGCTTCAATAAAGCTTGGCCGGTTTCCTTTTTTGCAGTTGGCATATAACGTGAATTGTGAAACCATCAAAAGCTCCCCATTTACATCTGCCAGGGAAAGGTTTGTTTTGCCATTTTCATCTTCAAAAATTCGAAGTCCTAGCATTTTTTTCATATATTTGTCTGCAATTTCCCTGGTATCATTCTGACCTATGCCGACCAGTACAAGAAAGCCCTTCCCAATATTTCCGATAACTTCACCATCTACTTTTACGCTTGCATGATTTACACGTTGTATTAAAAGCCGCATGTTAATTTCCGTCCTTTTTACTGTTTTGTTTCTGTCTGTACTCTTCTATCAATTGTCTGACTTTTTGATAAATTATCACAGAATATTTTTTTATAAGGATCCAGATTGTAGTCAGGATTTTCTGGATCGTTTTTAACAAAGTAAGGGTAAATTTCAACATTGCAGTGCGTCTGGGTGTCTCTCTCTTCTTCGGCTCTTCTGCCGGGAAAAGAACGGGTTCATGTGTTTCCGGATCCAGACAGTCAATGTTGGTGTATTTTTGCTCCTCATCTGGAACCTGCTTATAGATCAGGCTGATATGGACAAGCCTGCCAAGTGCCGCGTAAAGCACTGCAAAAACAGGAACGCCAATGATCATACCTGGGATTCCAAAGATTCCACCGCCAATAAGGATGGCGACAATGACCAGAAAACTGGAAAGTCCTGTGGAATCACCAAGAATCTTCGGTCCAAGAATATTGCCGTCAAACTGCTGGAGAACAAGAATAAAAATTGCAAAATAAATAGCCTGCAGCGGATCCACCAATAAGATGAGAAAAATACTTGGGATTGCTCCGAGGTAAGGTCCAAAAAATGGAATTACGTTGGTTACACCAATGATCACACTGATCAAAAGTATATATGGCATATTCAAAAAGTTCATACCAATATAACACAATACGCCAATGATGGCAGAATCCAAAATCTTACCACTGAAAAATCCGATAAAGGTTCTATTGGTAAAACGCATGGAATGGATGATAAAATTCGCATGCTGGGTATTAAAAATTGCGTAGGTGAGCATTTTTGCCTTGGCAATGAATCCCTCTTTATCTGCCATCAGGTACAGGGAAACGATAGCTCCGATGAGGAAATTCTTCAGAAAATTAATTAATTCAAACACACCTGCGGAAATATTTTTTAGCATTTCCTGCATCTGCGGAAGGATATTCGTAGTCAGGTAGTCCTGCGCTGTGGTGATGGACTGATTCAAAGTGTCCAGTGCATCACTGTTCAGATTCCATTTCTCAATGAAAGACTGCAGCCATTTCTGAATAACCTTCACATAGGCTGGAAAACTGTAGATCAGACCCATAATACTTCGGATCAGTTCCGGCAGAATCATCATAATAAGGGCATAAATAAGAGCAAGGAAGAGAAACATACATAAAATTACGCATGCCCACCGAATTGCCTTGCGCCCCTTCTTTCCTACTGATACTTCCTTCCTGGCAAGAAGCGGATAAATGATTTTTTTCTCCAGGAAATTTAATACAGGGGTCAGTAAA
>OGQQ01001079.1_pt1 | contig 22922 bp, 20 predicted proteins | sample 1553281 | NCBI WGS metagenome assembly OGQQ01 (sample SAMEA2579937, study PRJEB22360) | human gut metagenome | biome: human gut; feature: human-associated habitat; material: faeces | place: Denmark | collected 2008/2010 | reverse complement strand
CAAGTGGTATGAGATGATGCGGGGGATACTGGGGGTGGGGAATCTGAAATAGAGGAGGATCGTATCATAACTCGATACGATCCTCTTTCATTTGTCATTATATCAATGTTTTCAATCTCATGACGGGCGATAATCTTTGAGAAGGAGGCCCCGGTTAGGGATGAAAGTATTCTGGGTAACGGTCGTCTCCTCGGTTTTCAGGACGCAGAATGGCAGAACCCAACGGTCACATGCCGTCCCGAAGCACGTCCTGATCCCGCAGGACCTTTTCGATGACGGTCCCCCGGACCGCCTTCAGCAGGGGCTTTTTCAGCAGCTCCAGAGGACCGGGCAGCGGAACCTCCAGCGGGGACCTGCCGTCCATCAGGCAGACGGTGCTGTGCAGCAGCTCCCGGATGTCGTACACGCTGCCCCACACCTCGGGCACCCCCCGGTCCACCCCCAGCAGGCCGTAGACGGCCTCCATGGCGGTGCGCACGGAGTACTCGGTGGTGAACACGGTGTCCCGGGGGGTGTCGGCGAACTGGCCCAGGAAGGCGAAGTTGACAGCGCCCTGGGGCACGATGTCGGGGCGGTCACCCGCAGCGCGCGGCATAAAGAACGCATCGATATACGGCATCATGCAGGGCACGGTGTTGGCACTGTTGGCAGCCAGATCCTCGATCTGGTCAACTGGTACACCAATGTGGTACAGCCATTCCTGGCAGATCTCCTCGCCGGTGCATTCGCGCATGGGCTTCTTGACGTAATCGCCGGGCTTATCACTGAACAGACTGTACACCCAAACGCAGAGCTGGTCCTTGGGCTGGTCGCGGAACTGCTGCTGGCGGTTCAGGGTCCAACTCATGAGCCAGTTGGAGTCCTGCACGGTGACGATGCCGCCGGTGACGACCTTGCCGGAGAACGGGTCGCGCTTGCAGATCTTCTGGATGTACGGCGGAATCTCGCCGTCCAGGGTGGTGACGGTGGCGCTCATCCACTTGGTGGCATTCGGATCGGAGCAGAACTTCTCCGGATGGCCAAAGCTCGGGTCCTGGTCGGCGATACGCTTCCACATATCCCAGCCGCCACCGGGCTTCAGGTCTGGGTTCCATGCGGCGGGCGAGTTCTGGGAACCCATGGTGGAGTTCTCCACGCAACCGCCGTTGGTGATGAACACCAGATCGTTCTCGGTCAGGTCGATGGAGGATTTATCACCCTCGTGGTCCACGTCGATGCGCACGGCAAGCTTCTTGGTGGGCGTGCTGGCAGGGTTGCGCTTGAAGAAGCCGGAGGTGGCCTGAATCTTCTGGATGGTGTCTTGGCCTACGCCGGTGTGCTCGCGCTTGGGGCCGGCTCCCCCGCCAATCGCGAATTCCACGTTCTCGACCTTGGTGTTGTAGCGGAATTCGACGCCGTGCGATTCCAGATACTTGACCATCGGCAGAATCATCGACTCGTACTGGTTGTAGCGGGTGAAACGCAGCGCGGAAAAGTCCGGCAGGCCTCCGATGTGATGAATGTAGCGCTTGATGTACAGCTTCATTTCCAACGCGGAGTGCCAGTTTTCGAAGGCGAACATGGTGCGCCAGTACAGCCAGAAGTTGGAGTTCAGCACCTCATCATCGAAGAAATCGGTGATCGGCTTGTCATACAGGTCTTCGTCCGGGGTGAAGAACAGCTTCATGATTTCCATCGAAGCCTTGTCGGACAGCCCGAACTTGCCCTTGAGCCCCGCGTCCTTGCCGAGATTCTTGGTGGCGCGGCACAGCGAGTAGTTCGGGTCCTCCTTGTTGAGCCAGTAGTACTCGTCGAGTACGCTGACGCCTTCGGTTTCGATGGAGGGAATCGAGCGGAACAGATCCCACATGACCTCGAAATGATTGTCCATTTCGCGGCCGCCACGCATCACATAGCCAAGGCCGGGAATATCAAGACCGTCACAGGCGCCGCCGGGTACCGGGTCCTTCTCAAGGATGTGGATGTTCTCGCCAGGCATCTGACCATCACGCACCAGATAACAGGCTGCAGACAATGCCGCCAGTCCGGTACCGATGATGTATGCATGCTTGTTGTCCACGTCGGCCGGCTTCTTCGGACGTGCGAAAGCCTCATAATTGCCGCTGCTGTAGTACATATTCCGCCTCCTTGGGGCAGAGTTGACACTTCATCAACTCTTCTTGAATAGACATCATGTCGCATTATTGACGAACGCGCTATAGGCAACGTTCGGCGTTCTGCCGCATTCGCCAATACCTTGCATCTACGGTTTTCGAGGCCTATGTTGGCTGTTGGCCCATAACTATTGAAGGCATACAGGCATACTGAGGATGCGGGGTGCTTCACCGAACCGGATGATTGATAAGGTCCCGTTCAATCCACGCCATGACCAAATCGGCAAGTCGGTTTACCTCCGCTTCGGCGAGTTCACGGCCTTTGGGCAGATGATGCCATTTTTCGATGCATCCGCGGCAGCATGTGGCGGTAGCATGCTGAGCGGTGAATACCGGATGGCCGCGCCATGGCGTCTGTCTGCCGTCGTTCTTCGGTTCGGCTGCGCCTATGCGGTCTCGCAACATTTCTCGCGCATGACGATCGATGGTCGCCTTGCCTTTGGTGCGGGCATAGGCTCGGTCTTTGTCGGTCAAAGCGAATTTGGCGCGGAACTGCGAATGAGACAGCCGTTCCAGCATCGTGGCAATCCATTGTTGCTCGTCATCGTTGTTACCAGTATCCGCTATCTCCATGCCCATACGTTCCACAGTAGTCGCGCACATCGTATGGTGGCACACGCCTTAGCTCCCTCTGATGAAGGAGCCCCCAGCAAAGCCAGGTGAGGGAGAGGCCAGGGGCGAAACCCGCCAATCAGGCGGCAGGCAAGCAGCTGGGGCCAAACAGAATCTTGATCTCAGCAAACAACGAAGTATCTCGCTTGACGCGGAAACGATCGCCAAACGTGAGCACCTGAGCGTTACCCTTCTCATCCAGCACCGCAAGATGTACTTCGCAGTAACCAGGATGATTAGCGAGCACCTGACCGAGTTGCATCATGCGTTGGCGCTCCAACGCCACCGACGGCAGCGTGATGACCAACGGACGTTCATCCTCGGCTTCCAAGGTCGGAATCTGCATTTCCGTGGCTCTCAGAGAAACGGTTTCGTCGCGCAACTCCACTTGGCCACGAATCTGTACGATGGCGTCCACGGCAAGTTCAGCGGCGGCCGCTTCATAGACCTTGCCGAAGAACATGCATTGGATGGAGCTTTCCATGTCTTCGATGGTCACGATGGCCCAGGGGTTGCCCTTCTTGGATACGCGCCGGTCCACATTGGTGACCAAACCAGCCAACGTGACCTGCTGTCCTTCACCCATCGTTTTGGCTCGATCAACCAGATGCGCGATGGACATTTCACGCAAGGACGCGAGAATCGACTGCATACCGGAGAGCGGATGGTCAGACACATACAGGCCCAACATTTCGCGTTCGAAGTTAAGTTTGGTCTTCTTGTCCCATTCCTCAAGATCAGGTACGGTCACGGAAGCGTCGCCCATGGCCTCCGCTCCCCCATCCTCGGCATCGGAGAACAAATCGAACTGGCCCTCCGCCTGTTTGCGCTTCAGACTCACCACCGAATCGATGGCGGCCTCGTGCACGGTGAGCAGCGCGCGACGGTTCGGGTCAATCGAGTCGAAGGCACCGGCCTTGATCAACGATTCGACCAATCGCCGGTTCAGCGCGGTCAGGGGCACGCGGCGGATGAAGTCCATGAAGTTCACGAACTTGCCGCGCGGGCCTTCGCGTTCGGCGATGATATCGGCCACGGCCTTGTCACCCACGTTACGGATGGCACCAAGACCGAATCGGACGACGTCGCCGACTGCCGAGTACTCGTACACCGATTCGTTGACGTCCGGCGAGAGCACCTGGATGCCCATGCGGCGGGCCTCGCCCAAGTACAGTGCGGTCTTGTCTTTGTTGGTGGCGGCACCTTGCAACAGGGCGGCCATGAATTCGACCGGGTAGTGCGTCTTCAGATATGCGGTCCAGTAGGAGATCAGACCGTATGCGGCGGAGTGCGCCTTGTTGAAGGCGTAGCCGGAGAACGGCACCAGAATATCCCACACGGCCTGGGAGGCCTCTTCGGAATATCCATGCTCCTTCATACCGGCGAAGAACGGCACCTTCTCCTTGGCCAGCACTTCGGGCTTCTTCTTACCCATGGCTCGACGCAGCACGTCTGCCTTGCCCAGCGAATAGCCGGCGAGGATTCGGGCGGCGGACTGCACCTGCTCCTGGTAGATGATCAGACCATAGGTCTCGTCAAGCACCTGCTTCAGAGGCTCCTCAAGCTCAGGGTGAATTGGCGTGATCTTCTGCAGGCCGTTTTTGCGCTTGGCATAGTTGGTGTGCGAATCCATACTCATCGGGCCCGGTCGGTACAGGGCGATAAGTGCGGAAATATCGTTGAAGTTATCGGGCTTCAGGGTTTTCAGCAGCGAACGCATGCCGTCGGAATCGAGCTGGAACACGCCGAGCGTGTCTCCTCGGGACATGAGTTTGTAGGTTTCGGCGTCATCGAGCGGAATCTTGGTGTAGTCGATGGCGGGTTTGCCGTTGGCCTCGATGTTCTTCAGGGTGTCGTGGATGATCGTCAAGTTGGACAGGCCAAGGAAGTCCATCTTGACCAGCCCCAACGTTTCGCACGTGTGGTATTCGAAGGTGGTGGTGATGGTGCCATCGGTGCGTTCCAGCAACGGCGAGGTGTCGGTGATGGGTGCGCTACCCATGATGGTGGCGCAGGCATGTACACCGGTCTGTCGAATCAGGCCTTCGATACCCTTGGCTTCTTCGGTGATGCGCTTGGTGTCCGGGTCGGAATCGTAGAGTTCTCGGAATTCCCTGGCCTCGGCGTAGCGTTTGGCGGTCGGGTCGAAGATGTCATGCAGGCTGATGTCTTTGCCGCCGGTGGCCGCCGGAGGCAGCGCCTTGGTGATTTTTTCACCGACTGAGAATTCATAACCCATGATGCGGGCGGAGTCTTTCAGGGCCTGCTTGGTTTTGATGGTGCCATAGATCACGCACTGGGCGACCTTATCGGTGCCGTATTTTTCGCCGCAGTATTCGATGACTCGCGCACGACCTTCAGGGTCGAAGTCGACATCGATATCAGGAAGGCTCACTCGCTCAGGGTTCAGGAACCTCTCGAAAATCAGGCCATGCTTGAGCGGATCGAGCTCGGTAATGCCCATGGAATAGGCGACCATGGCGCCTGCGGCCGAACCACGGCCCGGCCCCACCATAATGCCGTGATCCTTGGCCCACTGAATGTAGTCGGCGACCACGAGGAAGTATCCGCAGAACTGCATCTGGCAGATCACGCCGCATTCGTAGTCGGCCTGCTTCAATACGTCGAGCGGCGGGTTGCCGTCGTAACGCTTCTCCAGACCTTCCTCGACTTTTTTGAGGAACAGGGAGGTCTCATCCCAGCCTTCGGGGCAAGGGAATTTCGGCATGAACGCGCCGTCTTCGTGGTCGTCGAACATCACGTTGCAGCGTTCGGCGATAACGAGCGTATTGTCGCAGGCGTCCGGGTGGTCCTTGAACAGTTCGCGCATCTCTTCGGCGGTTTTGATGTAGTAGCCGGTGCCGTCGAACTTGAATCGGTCCGGATCGTCAAGACGGGAACCGGAGTTGATGCAGAGCATGGCGTCCTGCGCCTGTGCATCTTCGGCGTGTACGTAGTGGGAATCGTTGGTGGCCAGCAGTGGTGCGTTGAGTTTCTTGGCGATGGTCAGCAGGTCACCGGTCACCTGAGTTTCGATGGGCAGACCGTGATCCATAAGTTCGATGAAGAAGTTGTCTTTGCCGAAGATGTCCTGGAATTCGCCGGCGGCGCGCAGGGCCTCATCGAATTGACCGAGGCGCAGACGGGTCTGGATGATGCCCGAGGGGCAGCCGGAGGATGCGATCACGCCTTTGGAATAGGTGGCGAGCACCTCCTTATCCATACGCGGATAACGCATGACGCGACCTTCGAGGTTGGCCACGGACGAGGCTTTGATGAGGTTGACCAGGCCTTCGTCGTTTTCGGCCCACATGGTCAAGTGGGTGATAAGACCACCACCGGAGACGTCGTCGCGGCGCTGGGCTTCGGTACCCCAATGCACGCGGGACTTGTCTTGACGTGCGGTTTCCGGGGTCACATAAGCTTCGATGCCGATGATGGGCTTGACGCCATTGGCCACGCAGTTGGTGTACATCTCGTAGGCGCCATGCATGTTGCCATGGTCGGTGATGCCGACCGCAGGCATGCCAAGTTCGGCCGCACGCTTGGCCAAATCAGGAATCTTCGACGCACCATCGAGCAGCGAATAGTGCGTGTGGTTATGCAGTTGCACAAAGTTGTTCCCGTAATCAGCCATGCGCTCCACCATACCGTGTGGTCTGGGCGGCGGTAAATATTTACCGGCGATTATCGTGGTTGGCCAGTTAATTAGATGCAGCCACTCCGCATGGTCTCTTTTCACTATTTTTTATGCAGTATCGCCGTGCTTTCACAACATTGTGGATAACTCAGCAAGCTAGAACCACATACCCCGTTTCAGCTGGACAAGGGCTTTCTACCTTCTTTACGCTCAAGACACTTGATTCACGTTTTACGTTCAACAGAGGAGTTGATACAAATGGACTTGCCAAGTATACTTGCACCCATAAGCGGGGAGGATCCTTTGATTCTTCCCTCAGCACACAGGGAACGGAAACATGGCGAACAGCCCATCGCCGACTCGGACATTCTCCATGTCTACCGATATGGCATCGAAGCCGACATCAACGTTCTTCGTTTTCCTCCCACTCATGTGCTTGTCGGGACTGGAGCGTCTGGTGCCATTTTGTATGAAATCGGCGTCATTGAACGCGAATGGATTCCGGGAACATATGAGCATGTCATCGTGCACGCCATGCGAGCCCGACTGACCTATGAAATGAAATGGTTGACGATGCAATACCAGGATGGTGATAACGATGAAATTTGAAGACTACTCCCCCGAAGTGCAAGCCAAACTCATGGAAATCGGCAACGCTGCGGCAGATGCCGTGGAGTCTCAGGAATCACCAGCAGAAGGCATTCCCGAGGACAGCCCAAACTTCTCTCCCGAACTGGAGCTCAGCCGTCTAATCAATCGACGCAAAGCCGAACTGGAACACATTGATGCCCGCATTGCGCAGATGGTACTGCTCATGCATGAGCGTGGCCAATCATGGGAAACAATTGGTCGCAAGCTCGGTATCACGGGTGAAGCTACTCGTTTGCGATATGCCAAGATGGAAAGACCACGGCAATAATAGTATGTCTCGCTTGGTTCCATGCATGATGACCATTGAACGCTACGGAAGAGCCGCTGCGCATACTGCCAATTTTTGATTTTTACCATGTGTACGAGAACAACTCCATGCCGAAGAACAGGAAGATATCTACCGTCTATCCTGTTCTTCGATGATGCTGGTAGCCATGAAAGTCAGGAAACCAGATAATCGACAAACTCACACGAAACCCTTATCTGTGGTGGTTGATTCCGCATCTCAATCAGCCGCACGACTCGATGCCGTGGAGTCGATAGCGGACATGCTGCTGCGCAATGGAGACTGGGTCGCTTGCGTCCGCAGCGAAAAGTGCAAACCAGTGCGCAATAAGGTGCATATCGATTCTGAACAAATCGAGTCCGATAGATTTAGGATACGCTTCACAAGCGTCGAAAAGACAGAAGGCAACAATATCGAACAAACCGCGCAACGCAGATTTATGGAGTGTGCGCAATCCTTATGGTCTTATGAATTAGCGGAACGATACGGCTGGTCCAGCAGAACGAAATGCCACGATTCTTCACGCACCATCGGCATCACTTTTAGCAATTCATCTGCGTGCTGGCCTTTGACGCTAACATACAAAGCGCCTGCCACTACGTCGGGAGTCATCCACTTGCGCACAGACGAAACAATTCCCTTACCCGACTGGAAACACGCGCTGATCCCATTAGGCAAATCAATGTTGCAGCGAATTATCGATACATGGTATGAACAGAACGCAATCCGGTCAGTCTGTTTTTACGAAGGTAATAACATGATTCTCGAAGTGAATCGAGACTCAGTAGCCCGAATGACAAAATGCTACAAAGATTTTGCGAGAAGAGATGAAAGCAACCGACGATTCATACTGAATCGCAGAGAAACTACTCGTTATGTTGAAGTACCACCGGACGTATTGCAATGGGGACCAGCACACGGCCGCCGTCAAATTCTCGCTCCGGAGTCACGGATTCTCGTCGCAGTTCCTGCGATTGGCAAAAGCTAGACGTTATAAGCAACATTCGTGTGTGAAGAAAGAGCCACCGAGCAACGACCCACGTCCCGAATGAATTCCGCTCCGTAGCGGAATTCATCTTCCACACAACATCAAGAAACACTACCCACAATTTAGGGTATGATGAAATGAAATCAGGAGGCGATGTCCATGGCTAATGAAATACAACAGGACAACGATTATCAAAAACCCATCAGTATTCGCGAAGCAATGATTCACATTCAAAATGCCGAATATGTACTACCCGGAATTCAGCGTAAATTTACGTGGGATATCCCTCGCATCGAAGCATTATTCGATAGCATTATGCAAGGCTATCCAATCAATACTCTCATGCTTTGGAAAATTACAGACCCTGATATAAAGCGTAATTATCCTTTCTTCGAATTCCTCCGAAACTATAAAGAACGATTCAGTACGGAAAATCCTCCGATGACACGCCCATTACTCGAGGATAAATATGCAGTCATCGATGGCCAGCAGAGGCTTACAAGCCTATACATCGGATTCTTTGGAACATATGGCGCACATGTTAAAAGCAAGCGATGGGCAGATAATGAGACATCCACGCCTAAGCAACAACTGTATATAGATTTGCTAAACGATAGACCCGAGAATGACGACAATCTCAAATACCCATTCAGGTTCTTTAAGGTTTCCGACAATAAGGACGGATTCAACGAAAACAAGACAGAGTATTGGATGCCGGCGGGTGATATCCTCACTCTTATCAGTACTGACGACATATTCAACTACTGGGAACAACATAATTTATCTGGCTACAAAAGGGCTTTCCAACGACTTACAGACCTGCGCAGTCAGTTCATAGAGAAGAAACTCATCACGTACTATCTTCAGGTGGAACAAGATCAGAACAAAGTCCTCGACATCTTTACTAGGACAAACAGCGGCGGAATACCTCTGACCAAAGCTGATCTAATCATGGCAATAACAACCTCCATGTGGCCCGACATGCGCCAGAAAACAAAAATACTCTCGGACGATGTGTTCAAGGACACGGGTTTTCGTATCGGGAATGACATCATTCTGCGCTCGTTCCTCGCTAGCTATGCATCGGATGTAAGATTCAGAATCAACAACTTCGATTCAGACAAGGTCAAACTGCTGCAAAATCACTGGGATAAGCTATCCAATGCGATCGGGGAGACATTCCGATTCCTTCATAATCAAGGTTTTGATGATGTCACATTCCGAGCAAAAAATGCAGCTATCCCGCTAATTCAATATTTCTTGCAAACTGGTTTGTACAAACGATGCGGCAGCACACTATTTGCAGAAGATGTTCACAGTACCGAGCATAAGGTTGCCGATGACATCATTCTCTGGCTAAATGCCAGCTTCTTATGCGGCGTTTTCGGAGGACAGACCAATCCGTTGCTAAACTCTCTCCGGACCATCATCAAGGAAAACAGCACCACCGAACATTTCCCCTATGAGGAGATACGAACCAAATTCAAGAATACCCGTAAGGACATCACTATCACTGAAGAGAACATTGAAGATTTTCTCGGACTGGAATATGAGGATGCAAACGTTTGGTACGTGCTCTCCCTGCTGCAAGGAGTACACAACCCAGCGGTTCAATACCATAAGGATCATTTATATCCAAAAAATATATTCATCCGGCCTCAAGAAGGAAGCGATAAATTGCTGAGGTTCGAAGAAACCATGCAATCGGCATTCCCAAATCCAGAGGATCGAGCATTCGCTGAAGACAGAAAGAATTGGAATACGCTCCCCAACCTCCAACTGTTGGAAGGAAGTCAAAACGAAAGCAAGGGAGATACGCCACTGGCAGAATGGGCAAAACGAACAGGAAAATCCGCTGTAAGTTTTTATGTTCCAGCAAATACCAATCTCGACTTAGCGAATTTCAAACCTTTCATCGAGGCACGTCGCGATGCCATTCGCCTGAAATTGTTGGCAATCCTGAAGCCAGAGGCCTCCTAGAGGGAGAAATCGGTGCAACCGCTAATATGACCGTTAAGCTATTGGCATAATATACAGGTCCTCACACATCCCAATCTTCACCCACCTCCGCAATAACGTCTGGTACGTTATCGGCAAGTGAATATTTGATTTTTTGAGGGCCGGTGTTATTGGGGTTCAGGGCCATTGCTGGAGTTGGTCGGTTATTGCGGTTCGGGGCCGAGGATATTGCCGTCGGAGGCCGTTGGTGGTTAGGCTCCTTTCACCATGCGAGGGACGTGTGGTGAAAGGAGTTGCCTATCATGGTACGGAAAATCAAGGCGAAGCAGATACTGAAGCGGCATTCGCAATCCGTGTCGGGCAGAGCCATAGCGGGTTCGCTCGGCATATCGCGTTCGAGCGTAGCGGAGACGCTCGGGGCGGCGGCCGATGCCGGCGTCTCGTATGCGGACATCGCGTCGAAGAGCGACGACGAGGTGTGCGCGCTGCTGTTCCCGGGACGCAACGAGCACGCAAGCGCGTGCCGGCAGCCGGATTGGGAGGCCGTGCACCGCGAGCTGGCGAAGACCGGCGTCACGTTGAGGCTGCTGCATGCCGAGTACCGGGATTCCTGCCTGTCCGACGGGTCGCCGTCGATGGGCTGCGACCGTTTCTGCAAGCTGTATCAGTCGTATGTGGTGGCCAACGGCGTCACGTCGAGGGTGGAGCGCAAGGCCGGTTCGACGATCGAGGTGGACTGGGCCGGGCCGACATTGGAGATCGTGGATCCGGTGACCGGGGAGAGCGCGACCGCCTACCTGTTCGTGGCGTGCCTGCCGTTCGGCCGGTACGCATTCGTGGAGCCTGCGCTGGATATGGGGGAGACGACGTGGCTGCGCTGCCATGTGGCGATGTACGAGTGGCTGGGCGGCTCCACGCCGCGGCTGGTGCCCGACAACCTCAAGACCGGCGTGACCGCCCATCCGCGTGAGGGCGAGATCGTGCCGGACGAACGATACCGGGCGTTGGCGGATCATTACTCGGCGGCGGTGCTGCCCGGCAGGGTGAAAAGGCCCAGGGACAAGGCCAGCGTGGAGAACACGGTGTGGCACGCGACCATGGCCGTGATCGGCGCGATGCGGAACCGGACGTTCCGTTCGTGTATTTAGTCAAGTCGGTGTTTCGTGTTGGGGGTGGTGCCGTTTTCTTGGACTGTGATCCGAGGAGGAGACGGCCATGGCGAAGTACACGAGGGAACAGCGGCAACGCGCGGTCGAGTTGTATGTGAAATACGAGGGCTGCGCGGCGGATGTGATCCGCGAGCTGGGGTATCCCAGCCGGGAGGCGTTGCGCATGTGGCACCGGGACTGGCTCGACGAACAGGGGACGGGCGTGTCCTCGCAGCGTGGTGAACGGTATGCGCGCTACACGGAGGAGCAGAAGCGTGCGGCCGTGGACCATTATCTGACGCATGGGCGGCGTGCGAGCCGCACGATGCGTCAGATGGGGTATCCGAGCAAAGAGGTGCTTGCCTCGTGGATCGACGAGCTCGCGCCGGGCGAACGCCGGATTCGCCGTGGCCCGGTTCCCGGGGAATTGAAACGGGATGCGGTCCTGAAGGTCGCGTCCGGCGAATTGAGTTCGCGCGAGGCCGCGGAGGCGGTGGGTGTGGATTCGTCGGTCGTGCGAAACTGGAAGCGTCAACTGCTCGGAGACGCGAAAGGACTCATGGTGGCGAAGAGGGAACCGGAACGCGGGGATTCCTCGCAGCAGGACGATCCGGACGCGCTGCGCGGCGAGATCGCCACGTTGCGCGCCGACCTCGAGCGTCTGCGCGCCGAACAGCGGGCCATGGAGATCCGGTTGGCGATCATGAAGGGTGCGGCGGAACTGGTGGGAAAAGAGCCGGGCGCAGTCCCGGAAAAGCCCGGCCAGCCGAGAGAAGACGCTCCTCGTCAAGACCGTTAGCGAGACGATGGGCGTTACCGCCAGGAGCCTGCTGTCCGTGGTCGGCATCGCGCGCAGCACGTACCATTACCAGGTCAACGCCATGAAACGTCCCGACAAGGACGCGTCGTTGCTGGAGCTCGTGCGCGAGGCGTTCGAGAACAGCAAGCGGCGCTATGGATACAAGCGGATCCACCTGGAGCTGAAGGGCATGGGCGTCAGGGTATCCACCAAACGGGTCATGAGGCTGATGACCTCGCATGGTCTGGTGCCCCTGTTCAAGAGCGCGAACCGTTACAGCTCGTACAAGGGCGAGCTCACCAAGGCGCCGAAGAACCTGGTGAACCGCGACTTCCACGCCACCGCGCCGAACCGGCTGTGGGTCACGGACATCACCGAGTTCTCGATCCCGGCGGGCAAGGTGTACCTGTCGCCGGTCATCGACTGCTACGACGGCATGCCGGTCGCCTGGACGATCGGCACGAGCCCGAACGCGGCGTTGGCCAACGGCATGCTCGCCGACGCGTGCTCCACGCTCAAGGACGGCGAGAAACCAATCATCCATTCCGACCATGGCTGCCACTACCGGTGGCCGGAATGGATCCGCATCTGCAAGGGGCACGATCTGACGCGTTCGATGAGCGCGAAGGGATGCAGCCCGGACAACGCGGCCGCGGAGGGCTTCTTCGGCCGGCTCAAGCAAGAGTTCTTCCACAAGCGTAGCTTCACCGGGGTCTCCATGGACAGGTTCATCGGCATGCTCGACGAGTACATGGTCTGGTACCGGGACAGGCGGATCAAGACGGAGTTCGGCATGAGCATCATGGACCGGCGGCGCGAGCTCGGTCTTATGGCATAATCAGAAAACAGGAACAAAGAAGTCCAGCAAAACGGCACCAGCCCCGCTGAACACCTTTGTTTGATCACATACATCGTTGATCTTGGAATTGGGAAGGTGATGGAATCAACGACGTGTCCGGCGGAAGATCCTCATTCCTCTTTGATGCTTCAATCTGGCGGAATGCAGGCCGTGGCTCTGCGAACTATAATGCAGTGCCGAAGATTATGCACAGTGCTTCTATGCAAGGCGAAGAGATGGAAAACAAAAGACAGCATAAGGTAATCTTTGCGATCGTATGTCTGATAGTCGTTGGAATTCTTGTAGTTGTAACGCTCGCGTACACGGGAGTTGTCTCTATCAAGCATTGTTCGTTTTCTATCGACTGGAAATGGGATCTCTGGAATTGCCTGGAATCGGTCGGCACCATCGGAGCCACCTTCGTTGCTCTATTCGGTTTCAACCTCAAAGAGATCAGAGAAAGGCGATGGGCAGTGGCCAAGGTGGTGTCCTCTTGGATCTCAGAAGAGAACAAACCAAATATGGACGGCACCGCATACATTCGTACATCCGTTATTCATATAAACAACGAGAGTGCTGAACCAGTCTATGACGTTACGGTGAATACGACTCTTGACAACGGAAAGCATTGGCTTGGGCCGCTTTCTGCGCCGGACCTAATACCAGTCCTCCCAGCTCATCGAGAGCTGCAATTCGATATCACGATTCCAATGCTTGGTCATAGGCATGTGGATACACCGCAAGTCACCTGCACCTTTGTCGATGCCAATGGTGGGGTATGGGAGCGTGATATCGACGGGAAATTAAAAGATTGCAGTAAAGTAAAGCCTCATTGGGTGGATCAGCAAGATGACGAACTACCTGTAAAAGAGGTTGACATCAATTCGTGCAATCCGATGGCTGTCTGTCTGGTGTTTCTCAATGCACTCAAATCAGATTCGCATGGAGAAGCGGTAAAGGAGTTGATTTCCCCATACGCAGAAGGTCAGAACAATGTGGATTGGGATGAGCTCAAGCGTAAATATGGGAAATGCGTCCCGACTTCTAATGTTCGCTTTCCGGCCCCGCAAGTCGCGACCATTTTACTTGTCGCCGACGAATCGCTTCAAGGCAAGAAAGTTGAAGGCGTTGGTTTAACAATTAATGTATCTGCAGTTGTTACCTTGACTTTTTCCCGAAAGAATGGCTGGAGAATATTCCACATAGGAGATCGTGTACTTCCTGAGGAAATACCTTTTCCTGAAGGAGCTCTCATACAGGGGTTAGGCTAAATGGCTTCGCTTTGAGTGTTCGATAACGTTTGAGATTCCAAGTGTGCAGGAATTCGGATGTTCTCTTCTCGTCGTGGTTGATGAAGTCGTACATAGGATGTAGGCCACGCCTTCTTACTTCAAGAGTGAACTTGAAAGCACGTAGAATCTCGGGGTTATCTAAACCGACTCGAACATTTGTTCTTTTGTGTTGTAAAATCCAGAACAAAAACAAGTGAAGATATGCGACGAAGTTACTTGTGAAAGGTAGTGGCTATGCCTGGAATTCTTGGTGTCAGAATCTCACCGGAATCTCGGAAGGGAGAAGGCGGTGAGAACCAGGTAAGGGCCTTTTTCTCTGATACTTTCCAATAGTGCGTGATGTCCAAAGACCATGATTTTGGCACTGATTTATGGGTGATGCCGGTGAGTGCTGAGGGAGTGCCTTCATTTGTGTTTCTTGGCGTGCAGGTAAAGAAAGGAGCGAGCCATTTTAGGTATCCCCAAAAAGATGAGGCAAGGTAATGTGATTGGCTGGTGGTTCGGATTTGATGCCAATCATGAAGCTTCGTGGACTAATGGGAGGATTGCTCATATTGTTGTTCTGATCTCTAATGAAGGAACAATGTATTGGTCCAAGATTGAATTTTCGCAGATCGACCACTCTTGTCAGATGCCCAGAATTCTTGTACGTAAGGACCATGTGCTGAAAAAGACGGACGAGGAGGAGCTCTCCGAGTTCGCGTGCAGCACGTATGAGAAGTCTGCATTCAACGGAGTTGTGTGGAATGGCCTGAAAAACATTAAAAACCAGGATCGTATTCGATTCGCAATGCTCGCTCCTCGTGTGATAGCCCCGCATGTGAGTAAACATATAGATAACTTAAAAGGTCATGAGGCCTTGGCTTCCTTGCTATATGGGAATGAGTATGGATTGGAGTGGTACTGGAGAGCGGGAAGTGGTTCCATGGCTGACGTGGCCATGCAGAAAGGGAAAAGAAAGGATGAGGCATGGGCTTCATCTGACTGGTGCTGGAAGGCGGCCGCGGTTTTTTATGATTACCTTGATGGACAGGGTGGACGCTTGGATGAGCTTTTTTCGGTTGCGAAATCTCCTGAAGAGCAAGCCGCATCGGCGGTAATGCAATTTGCCTTTGATATAGATGATAATGATTGGAGTGCCGCTCTTCAACATATTGAAGCTGTTATGACTTATGATCTTTATCCTGTAGATAAAGCGTGGCTGTTGGTCCACGAATCGTGGGCGATGTTTGAACTCGGTCGTAGGGATGAAGCTATTTCTGCCGGTTCGAATGCAGTGAGTCTTTGCTTGCAGAATCCAGATGATATTACCGCTAATGGAATCTGTGGCACGGCAATGAGGTTGCTGTGGCAATACGATTGGATTTGGGGAAACGTTAAGTCATCTGGAAAGCAGGTTGATGTAGCTGCGGTGATTCAGTCATCCGACAATCCAATTTTCTGGTGGCTCGAATTGGGAGAGCGTAGCATTGCGGGTAACGCAGTGTCGAATCGGTGGCTTCATAGCATTGGAGAAGCAGAGAAAACCCATTCGCTAAGACGACGTTTTATCTCCCTTATTCTTCAGACGGCATTTCTCGGTGACAGAGATGCGTGGAAAAGATATTGCTGTTTGCAGGCAGAAAATGCGTATGCTCAGATTGAGGATGATAATGGGGAGAGAGCGAACATCGTCAATGTGCTTGAAATGTTTCGGCGGTGTTCTTCCAAAGACGATTATCGGAAAGTACTTCGGTCCGCTATCAAGAGAGCTTCAGACTCCAGGATTGTTGAATATGCCGAAACTGTATCGTTGGATGAGTCCACGCATTCGACGGCACTGAATGATCTGACGTTGTTCCAGTGCATAGGTGATTATCTTTCTGCAGATAAGGCTGATGAAGTTTGCCGTTGGTGCTTGACGACGTTGGCGTCTGTGCGGGAATACGTCCGAAAGGTTTCTGCGACGTTCAATATCCCTATTGAACTGTTCAAGACGCTTAAAGCTTGTTATATGGCTGCAAGTCGAGATGCACAGGAAGAGATTGAGCAATGGTTTTTGGAGCTGTCTGGCGTGGGAGAAAGCTATGCCTCGGAAGCGCAGAATCTGACGATTCTGTTTCCGGAGTCCTTTTGGGGTGATGACAATCTGGCAATCTTGCTGCAACGAGGCGATGCAGGCTCTCTGCAGCAATGGTACGAATATAAGCAAAGCTCTCATGATGAGGAATCGGAAGCGCAATGGCGCGTAAAGGTGAAGAGCGGTCAAGTTGATGTAATCAAGAGCGTCGATGATGCGCAAAAACTTTCCGAGGACGAGATTCGAAGGGTTTCTGATTGTTTTTCTGCATATTGTGCTGAAGCAATAGCAAGCTACGAACAGTCTGGAGTTATTGCTGTTCATGGTGTGGATCACATGCTGAGCGTATTCCTCTTCTGTGGATATGCTCATCCGGAATTAGTTGATTGGGATTCATTCGCGAAGATTATGCTGTCCAACGCTGAGGCGCTTCAAGACAAAAGATGGCCTTTGAAATTCCTTATACATTTCAGTAATGAATTGCCTGCTGGAATTCGAGAGGAACTTTTCAGCATGTTGTCATGTTTTGTCAAAAGCTTTGAGGATAAGGCCAATATTGTCTATTGGCTAGCGTATGAGGCGATGGCATCACTGTGTGAGGATGAACGTCAAAATATTATTGATTATCTGATATCGAATAAGCGATACAATGCGGTCGCTCGCATAGTGCAACGGTTCCCCGCTGAGAGGTACGTACAGTTGATGGTCGCCATGCTGAAAATGGGACCTGCTGGCATGTGCGATACTGCGTCCGGTGCGTTGACCAAACTCGAGCTATGCAATTTCGGTGGCGTGATCGTAACCGAAACTGTTGAGGACGTAATGGCGAACGGTACGCTTGCTCAAAAAGAATGGGTAGCTGAAGCGGTGATCGAATCTACTGAGGAAATTCCTGCCAGAATGAGAGAACAACTGATTGCCCTGGAAGATTCAATAGGTTCTTCTATGAGGAAAGCATTGAAAGAAAAGCTGGACGTTTAGCCTACAGATATTTTAAAAGGTGATCTGGAATCAGCAGAGTAGTGACCGAGAGGTTGCGCACCTAGGATTTTACGTCACATGCATGATTCCCAAATGCGCAACCTTGTATATCTAGTGGCTGAAGAATCCCCAAGCGTAATAAGATTCGCGAAATACTTGTTATTTTGTATTGTTTAATGGAAGTTGGATTTCTTCAAAAGAAATTCTGCCACTATTTTCCAAGGTTTGATACGTATTATTATCAGATTCGTGAGCTAAATCGTATTTATTAAGCAGTTTGCGTAAGTCTTTTATTGCAGATTTTCTGGATATGCCGTTCGTGTAATATATACCCAACGTAGAGTCGGATTTGTCAAATTTTGCAAGATCAAAATATCTTCTGAAATAATCAAAATCAGCATCGCTGAATGAACATCCGAAATATTTGATTTCGTCAATTTGTTTTTTACTTAATTCATTAATGGTTCTTGCAGATTGCCCATCTAAGCATTCTTTTTGTTGTCGTCTTGTGTCTTTGAAGAAAGGAGAGCGGTAACCTGATGTAATCTTCATCTCAGTTTTAGTAGGGTAACCGTTGTCGTCTGCGATGCCAAACATGGCAGTGCCCTGATTCTCTTCACCATGAAGGTTAACGTAGTTAGGTATGTCTTCCAATGGTCGGGTGTAGTTAAAAGGCATTACAAATTCTTCGTGGGGCTCTTTGGACATACTGGACATATGTCCTCCGATGGTTCCAAAGGTGACATATTCAATCCGTTTTGAGGTCTCGGCTTTCTGAATTTTTTCAAATAGTAGCTTTGCGTTGGCTTGATAGTTGGGATTTTGGTCTATTGTCCTTAAATATTTTGTGAAATCGTTTTCAAGATTGCTTAGCTCTTGATCAAATATGTCAAATAAATTTTCTTCTGTACGGAAAGCGATATCCTTCTTTTGGAAGTAAAGTGTTAAAAGCTCATACATGCTCTTCTTTTGAGGAGGTGTATTTCCTGGGCTATTGGAAAAATATTTAAAATATTCGCTGATAGATATCTCGTTTTCTTGTGGATAATCCTGTAAAAACGTATCGATATTTTTTTCTATATCTTTCCAAAGAACATGATCATTCCTATAATCAGGTTGGTCATGTTCATAGGCAAAGACAATGAACCAAGCAGAGGAAATATTCTTGATGCCTCCGTCTTGAATTTCTTTATAAATTGCTGGAATCGCTTTTGAATCAGAAGAGTTATATCCTTTGTACCATTTGAAACGTGATTCAAAATAATCTGCATAGCGAGATTTCAACCCGCATGCTAAGTCGAAGCCATTACCAAGAAGATACAGCGTTCTCATGTAAATCCTTTCGATTATATTCCATAAAGCTAAACTAATGCAAGACGGATTGTCATCGTTTGTTGTGGCTATATCATGCCATAGCTGCGCGCGAGTTTCTGCATACTAGAAATCCGTGTGACCATTCATCTGATCGCACGGATTTTTTAATGCCTGAATCGTAATGCGGTGCTGTTTCCGTATCTTACGAAGGAGTCACTATAGGGATTCTGCAGAGGATAGGACTTTCTCGACGATGAGATTGTCTAAAAGTCTTTCTGCATACTGTATGGGGTGTCGTGTGTCCTTGTGATAGCGCACGATGACTCTGCCGTAGAATTTGCGGTATTCGGTCAGTTCCTCTCCCTCATAGCCGACATAGTGGGGGTCGTCGTCTTCGCTCTTTTCCTTTGGGCATTCCAATGGGTCCCCGATACGCTTGAGACATGTGAGCCCCCAGAGGTCGTTGTTTTCTGGAAGACGTACCAGGCCGATCACGTTATTCCCCTTGTGCAGGTGCTCCGCATCTTTCCCGTTGTCGTTCCTTTTTCGGGACAGAAGCCAATCGGTGTTGAGCTCATGGGGGTCTCTCCTGAACACTTTGATGGGTTCGGTGCCATTGTAGTTGGTCATGAAACGGATTTTCGTCCTGCTGATCTCCTCGTCAGTGAGGTGGAGCAGGTCATTTAATTTAATATCTTCACTCATATCTACATGATAGCTCGTGAGGGCGGAACTTTGCATTTGTTTTAATGCCGCTTATTACATACAAAGTCACACTAGTTGTTGGTCTTTTTTCGTCATGCGCAGAATATACGGTGAGGGGCCGCCGACATGACAAGGAAAATCAAGATTAGGGAGATGATTTCTCCTGAGCGTTGAAGCTCATCGGGATGTGAAAATGAGACTGGATGCCGGAGCATACGCGAGGCTGCTTCTGATGGAGACGAATAGGGAAGTGTGCACGAGCAGCTTCAGAGGTATTGACATAAGCAAGCAGTTTTCTTGGTCTTTTACGCCAAACCTGGAATTCGAAAAGGTGGTAACTCGGACGTGTCATTTTCTTTGCCCTAAAATTTATAGATTTTTGAATAGTTCGTCGATTTGAGAATTTATGACTGAGTTCGTGTAACTGTAAGCGGGGAAATAAGCATTCATAGCATCCGCATCTTCATATCGTGCTAGTTCCTCCGCTACTGATTCTTCGTAATAAGAAGCGTCAACTGTGTCTAAATTGGTTGGAAAAGCAGATTAACAGTGAAAGCGGGAACGACGACCCGGCCAGTAAAGCTATTCGCTACAAAGAATCACGTAATAGAGAATCCAAACAAATCCTTGTTGACAAATTGCCCCAACGTTTGGCAAAGGCGAAGAAAGCTGAGCGCGATGAGATTATTGCTCAACGTTCTGTGGATATAATGTGGCGTTTTTACAATTTTGTATATCGTGAGAATCCTTCATGTCTCAAAGATTAACAATCCTTACCGAGATTGATACGCACGCCCTTGCCCAAGCCGATGCCCTTTACGAACTCGGAACCCTGTGGAAAACTCTCCTTTGACTACCATCTCTCACTGTCGATTATATGGAGGAGACGAGAAACAAACCGAGAGTAGAAGAACAAGTCAATCATCTGCCGATTCGGCCCAATTGAATCGAAATCATGATTACACTTCGACAGAGTGAAATGCGATGAATCCTGTATGCGCTCACCATATTTAGCGTTTTCGCCTTAGATTAACCACTAGCAGTATGGAGCGTCTTTTATTGGACAAAAAGTTCTACCTTTGGTAAAATATTCCTTTGTTAAAAGCCACCAATGCCTCTCACTGAAGCACACTAGGGTGGCATTTTTCTTGCTCGAGGGGGCTCCATGGCAAATTCGCATGACGGCAACGCTCAAGTTCTTTCCTACCCGCAGCACCCACCAAAAGATTTTTCAGATCTGGCAGCCACTCTAATTAAGAACGGCCTGGGCGGAGTAGATGCCGAGACCCTTGAACGCCACCTCGAACAGGTTGGCTATTTTCGTCTAAAAGGATACTGGTATCCATTCCTTGGCCCATCCTCCTCATGCGGCCACAAACATGTCCTCCCGTTCAGAGAGGGGACACAGTTCCAGCAAATCTGGTGCAGATACATATTCGATCAAGAACTGAGAACTCTCGTGTTCGACGGCATAATCACCTTTGAAATATATCTCAAAAGCTTTCTCGCACACGAGCTTTCCTTGTTTGGCGGCGAATTTGGATATACCAAACCTGAAGGATTGCCTGAGCTCGGCTTTGATGACTATCTGGCATGCATTAACTCGTTAAGAGCATCGTTCACGAAATCCAATCTGCCATACCTTAAACATTTCAAAAAAACATATAAAGACCCATTGCCGCCGTATTGGATGATAGTAGGCTGCCTAAGCTACGGAACGTTGAAAGGGTGTTTTTATCAGGGATCCCCTGATTCTGTTAAAAGAAAGCTAGCAGCGAAGCTTCATATTTTTAACCCAAATACCAATCCCGCAGTACATGGAGACATCAAGATTCTCTCAAATTGGCTGGAAACGATTAGGCAAGTCCGCAACATGGTTGCGCATCATGATCGTTTCTGGAATGAGACCAGTACCCGTATCGTTCCGAAGCTGCCTAAGCATCGGAGCGGTTTACACGCCAATGAATGGTGGGGCAACGATTGGGACGCTTTCAGAACGGACTCTACCGGCCCCGCCGCTTTCCTCACCATGGAAAACTACCTGCTGCAACAAATCGATGGCTCCGCATGGAAGAACAAATTCATCAGTCTCATGGACCGCTATCCGGAAATTCCTGCAACGGAAATGGGATTCCCCGAGGATTGGCGATCACTCGCATTGTGGTCATGACGACAGGCGCGCACCGTCCGTGGTTCCATGCCCCCTTGATTGTGATTTGTAAGCGCCCCCGGAGGTCGGCGACTGCGTGGTCGCCGAGGAGCTCGACGACAGACCCAGAAAGACGTTCGGCTACCGGAAGCCGAATGAGTCGTTGCTGGAGCTCATCAACGACTCAGACCGGTCGGAATCAGTGGATAGGCTGAAGGACGATTGACGACGAAGGTGTTGCAGCCATCACTAGAATCCGCCTCATGGTTGATTATATGATAAGGGGTTGCGGACATTTTCTTGGAGATAATCACGCAGCCAATCCATGACTCAGCCGGTATTGCACCGGGCTCATCCAACCAAGCGATTGCCTGATGCGAGCGTGGTCGTACCGGTGGATGCACCCGTCGATCAACGCGAGCATCTCCCCACGGGTGCGATCCTCCCACCGCTCGGGGTGGACGGACCCGACCCTCATCCCGCCGAAGAAACCCTCCGCGACCGCGTTGTCCGGAGAACGGCCCTTCTCGCCCGTCGATCTCGTCAGCCCGAACCGCTCCATGAGTTCCAGCCATCCCGGCCGCCTATGGTGACGGCCACGGTCGGAACGCACCCGAGGACGCGCGCCCTCGGGCAACGTGGCGGCCGCCTTCTCCGGCATGGTGTCGGCGGGCTGCGCGTTGGGGCCGTATCCGTCTGTGTAGGCGACTATCTTGCCGTCGTGGCAGTCGATCACCGGCGAGAGTGTCTTTCGTCAAATAAATCTGCGTGTCGTCACCAGTTAATCTGAACACCATCGGCGTTCAAAATGGACACCGTCACCGGCGGTCCGGCTGGTTCCCCTCTTTTCGTTTATCTCATCAGGGAGTGGCTGTTGCGGTACGACTCGCCACGGAACCTGGCGATCCTTCCGTGATGCAGCCCGCCATGCACGAGGCGGTCGAGGCCCGCGGCGGCCATGTCGCCGTCGCCGAACACCTCGCCCCACTGTCCGAACTCCAGGTTCGTGGCGGACACCACGCTCCGCTTCTCGTAGGAATCCGCGACGACCTGGAACAGGAGCCTGGCCCCGTCGATGTCGATCGGCAGGTAGCCCAGCTCGTCGACGACCAGCAGCCTGGCGCGGCCTATCGCGCGCAGTTCCACGTCGAGCCGGTTCTTGTCCCTCGCCCGCCGCAAACGCATCACCAGCGACGACGCGGTGAAGAACCTCACCGGCATGCCCCTCTCGCACACCAGCATGCCCGTGGCGATCGCCATGTGCGTCTTGCCACATCCCACGTCGCCGTAGAGCACGAGTGGATTGGCTACAATGTATTAGACAGTCCGATAAGGGACGAATGACATG
>OGQQ01001065.1_pt1 | contig 23136 bp, 18 predicted proteins | sample 1553281 | NCBI WGS metagenome assembly OGQQ01 (sample SAMEA2579937, study PRJEB22360) | human gut metagenome | biome: human gut; feature: human-associated habitat; material: faeces | place: Denmark | collected 2008/2010 | reverse complement strand
AAGAAAACTGTACGATCCGGGCCATGTTTGATGCAAAGAAAGACGAACTGTCCGACATTGTGCACCAATTAGTATTTTTACAGGCGTAACCAGATGGGAGGAATAAAATGAGCGAACAATATACCTACGCGGTTGCGCGCATACGTGCCCTGGAGGTTGGACTGTTTTCAGGCAGTACGATCGAGCAGCTCATTGCCTGCCAGGATTACGGACAGTGCCTGCAGTTTCTGGAGGAAAAGGGCTGGGGAGACAGTGAGAGCTCCGGCAATGCAGAGGCGATGCTGACCAGAGAGGAAGAGAAGATCTGGGAGGTCGTAAAGGATCTGCATATTGACATGGAGCATTTTGCAGTACTTTCCTATCCGAAGATTTTCCATAACCTGAAAGCTGCGGTGAAAGAGGCGTGTACGGGAGCAAAGATCCAGCATATCTATTATGAGGATGTGCAGATCCCGGGAAGTGTCATGTCCGAGATCGTTCGGGAAAAGGAGTTCGGAAGACTTCCGGCATATATGCAGCATGCGGCAGAAGAGGCTTACGAGTCACTTCTCCATACCGGGGACGGACAGTTGTGCGACTGCATCATTGACCGGGCGGCGCTAGACGCCATCTATGAGGCGGGGAAACGCTCGGACGCCGCGATCATCCGTGATTATGCGGAGTCTACGGTGGCCGTGGCGGATATCAAGATCGCTGTCCGTTCACAGAAAACCGCGAAATCAATCGAGTTTATGAAGCGGGCTATGGCAGAGTGTGAAAGTGTGAATGTAGACCAGCTTGCAAAATCAGCGCTTGGCGGCATGGATGCGATCCGTGATTACCTGCAGGGCACAGCCTATGCGGAAGGAGCAGAGGCGCTTGCGGAATCGCCGTCTGCATTTGAACGCTGGTGCGACAACCGGATCATTCAGACGATCAGTCCGCAGAAATATCAGGCATTTACGATAGGACCTGTAATCGCCTATGTGATTGCCAGACAAAATGAAATAAAAACGGTACGAATCATTCTTTCCGGCAAACTCAATGACTTACCGGATGATTCAATCCGAGAAAGGGTAAGGGAGATGTATGTATAAGATTGCAGTAGTAGGCGATTATGACAGTATCTACGGCTTTGCGGCGCTGGGACTGGATACATTTCCCGTGACGGCCCAGGAGGAAGCCGGAGAACGATTACAGGAGCTGGCGGCGGGAGGATATGGAATCATCTATATCACAGAAGCGCTGGCGGCAGGAATGAAGCATGAGATTGCAAGATATCAGAATCAGCTGATTCCGGCAATCATAGAAATTCCGGGAATTTCCGGAAATACCGGAAACGGAGTGCGGGGAGTCAAGAAGTCTGTGGAACAGGCGGTAGGCTCTGATATCTTATTCAGTAACTAAGAAAGTAGAGGTGATTCGTCCATTATGAGTAGTACAGGTACGATAAAAAAAGTAGCAGGACCGCTGGTCATTGCATCCGGCATGCGCGATGCGAACATGTCTGACGTTGTACGTGTAAGCAAGCAGCGTCTGATCGGTGAGATCATCGAGATGCACGGAGACGAGGCGTCGATCCAGGTATATGAGGAGACGTCAGGCCTTGGCCCGGGCGAGCCGGTAGAATCTACCGGAGCGCCGATGTCCGTAGAACTGGGACCAGGACTGATCTCCAGTATCTATGACGGAATCCAGCGTCCGCTTGACGATATTATGAAGATTTCAGGCAACAACCTGCAGAGAGGTGTAGAGGTAGCTGCCCTGAAGAGAGATAAGAAATGGGAGTTCGTCCCGGTGGCAAAGGCCGGAGACGAAGTAGAAGCCGGAGACGTGTTGGGAACCGTACAGGAAACTGCCATCGTGCAGCAGAAGATCATGGTTCCCTATGGCGTGGAAGGTACCGTAAAAGAAATCAAATCCGGTGAGTATACGGTAGAAGACGTGATCGCCGTGATCGAGACCAAAGACGGAGATAAGGAACTTACCATGGTCCAGAAATGGCCGGTAAGAAGAGGACGTCCGTATGTGAAGAAACTGCCGCTTGATAAGCCGCTGGTTACCGGGCAGCGAGTTGTTGACACCTTCTTCCCTATCGCAAAAGGCGGTGTGGCTGCGGTTCCCGGACCTTTCGGAAGTGGAAAAACAGTCATCCAGCATCAGCTGGCAAAATGGGCGGAAGCTGATATCGTGGTTTATATCGGATGCGGAGAGCGTGGAAATGAGATGACCGACGTTCTGAACGAGTTCCCGGAGCTGAAGGATCCAAAAACAGGACAGTCTCTGATGGAGCGTACGGTTCTGATCGCCAATACCTCAGATATGCCGGTTGCAGCTCGTGAGGCGTCGATCTATACAGGTATTACAATTGCGGAGTATTTCCGTGATATGGGATATTCCGTAGCATTGATGGCAGATTCTACTTCCAGATGGGCTGAGGCTCTCCGTGAGATGTCCGGACGACTGGAGGAGATGCCAGGCGAGGAAGGTTATCCTGCATATCTTGGTTCCCGTCTTGCACAGTTCTATGAGCGTGCCGGACACGTGATCTGTAATGGAAAAGATGGAAGAGAAGGCGCTCTGACCGCTATTGGTGCCGTATCTCCTCCGGGTGGTGATATTTCCGAGCCGGTTTCCCAGGCAACACTTCGAATCGTGAAGGTATTCTGGGGACTGGACGCAAACCTTGCATACAAACGTCACTTCCCGGCGATCAACTGGCTGACTAGTTATTCCCTGTATCTGGACAGTGTAGGCGGATGGTTTGATGAGAATGTGGCCAATGACTGGATGGAGCTCCGCCAGAGAATGATGACCCTTCTTCAGGAAGAGGCAGAGCTGGAAGAAATCGTAAAGATGGTAGGTATGGATGCGCTTTCACCGGGTGACCGACTGAAAATGGAAGCAGCCCGTTCCATCCGAGAGGATTTCCTCCACCAGAACTCTTTCCACGAGATCGATACCTACACATCTCTGGAAAAACAGCACAATATGATGCGTCTGGTACTTGCATTTTATGATGCGGGTCTGGATGCGCTGAAACAGGGCGCAGATATCAATGATATCGTAAAGCTTCCGGTACGTGAGCAGATCGGCCGTTATAAATATACAAAAGAAGATCAGCTGGCAGCAGAATATGAGAAAGTAACCCGCCAGCTGGCAGCAGAGACTGCAGAACTTCTGGGAAAGGAGGGCCTGTAAAATGCCAAAAGAATATAGGACCATACAGGAAGTTGCCGGCCCTTTGATGCTGGTACGGGGCGTTGAAGATGTAGCATTTGACGAGCTTGGTGAGATCGAGCTTGCCGATGGCGAAACAAGAAGATGCCGTGTTCTGGAGATCGACGGAAGCAATGCTCTGGTGCAGCTGTTTGAGAGCTCTACAGGTATCAATCTTTCCAACAGCAAGGTACGTTTCCTGGGACGGAGCATGGAGCTTGGTGTATCCGGCGATATGCTGGGTCGTGTTTTTGACGGACTGGGACGTCCCATTGATGACGGCCCGGAGATCCTTCCGGAGGAAAGAAGAGATATCAACGGACTTCCCATGAATCCGGCGGCCAGAAGCTATCCGGAGGAGTTTATCCAGACGGGTGTATCTGCGATTGACGGCCTGAACACCCTGGTACGCGGACAGAAGCTTCCGATCTTCTCCGCATCCGGTCTTCCCCATGCACAGCTTGCGGCACAGATCGCAAGACAGGCGAAGGTTCGCGGAAAAGATGAGCAGTTTGCCGTTGTATTTGCAGCCATGGGTATCACTTTCGAGGAGTCAAACTTCTTTGTAGAGAGCTTTAAGGAAACCGGAGCGATAGATCGTACTGTTCTGTTTGTGAACCTGGCAAATGACCCGGCTGTTGAGCGTATCGCTACTCCGCGAATGGCACTGACAGCGGCTGAATATCTTGCCTTCGAAAAAGACATGCATGTATTGGTAATCCTTACGGATATCACAAACTATGCGGATGCTCTCCGTGAGGTTTCCGCGGCTCGTAAGGAGGTTCCGGGACGTCGTGGATATCCCGGATATATGTACACAGATCTTGCTTCTCTTTATGAGCGTGCAGGCCGTCAGAAAGGAAAATCAGGAAGTATCACCATGGTTCCGATCCTGACTATGCCTGAGGATGATAAGACCCATCCGATCCCGGACCTTACCGGTTACATCACAGAGGGACAGATCATCCTGAGCCGTGAGCTTTACCGTAAGGGAATCACACCGCCCATCGATGTTCTTCCGTCTCTGTCACGACTGAAGGATAAGGGTATCGGTGAAGGCAAGACAAGAGCAGACCATGCAAACACCATGAACCAGCTGTTTGCCGCATATGCTCGTGGTAAAGAGGCCAAAGAGCTGATGACCATTCTTGGTGAGGCAGCTCTCTCTGACATTGACCTGATCTATGCAAAATTTGCGGATGCTTTCGAGAAGGAATATGTTTCCCAGGGCTATCAGGCTAACCGTGATATTGAGGAAACACTGGCCATCGGCTGGAAGCTGCTTTCCATTCTTCCGAGAAGCGAGCTGAAACGTATCGATGACAAATTCCTTGATCAGTATTACGGAAAAGTATAAAGGGGGGATGATTTGTGGCATCAACACAGGTGAATCCTACCCGTATGGAGCTTACGAAGCAGAAAAAGAAGCTGGTGACTGCAGTACGTGGCCATAAGCTTCTGAAGGATAAGCGGGACGAGCTGATGAGACAGTTCCTGGATCTGGTACGGGAGAATATGGAGCTGCGAAAAAAAGTAGAAGCCGGTATCCGAAGCGCCAACACCAATTTTGTCATTGCAAAAGCAGGAATGTCGGAGGAGACGCTGAATACGGCATTGATGGCTCCCAAGCAGGAAGTTTATCTGGAAACCGGAAAAAAGAATGTCATGAGTGTGGATATTCCTGTTTTTGAATACAAAACAAGAACACCGGATGCCAACGATATTTATTCCTATGGCTTTGCTTTTACATCCAGTGATCTGGACGGAGCGGTAAAATCCCTGGCAGACATCCTGCCGGATATGCTTCGTCTGGCAGAAGTGGAAAAGGCCTGTCAGCTTATGGCTTCCGAGATCGAAAAAACAAGGCGTCGTGTAAATGCCCTGGAGCATGTCATCATACCGGAAGCACAGGCAAACATCAAATACATCACCATGAAGCTGGATGAGAACGAGAGAAGTACCCAGATCCGACTGATGAAGGTGAAAGATATGATGCTGGAGGAGGCACATCATTATAAGGAGCGGGAGGCAGAGCGCGGAGCGTAAAGCGCAGCCATCCTGAAAGAAAAAGAAAAGTTTATATAGAAAGTTTTAAGTAACGGGAAGGAGATGTCCCTGTACTGTGTGAAATTTCGGCAGTGCAGGGGCGTTTTATTTATAAAATATTTAGCTTTTGTTATTAGAAAATCAAGAAAAATACAGTATAATAGATAATAAGTAAATCAGACAGCTGCAGATGCAGAAATATAAAAGAAAGCTGCTCTGTCTGCTGAGAAATAAAGAAATAAAAAATAAAGAAAGAGGAGAAAGCTGATCTGACCAGGTAAACTGCCGGGCAGCTGCATGGCTATGAACAGATGGCAAAGCAGATTGCGGTAGCGTCTGATCAGTAAGAGGTATATGAATATTTTACAGTCAATACAACAGCTGGACGGAGAAATCCTTCTCCTGATCCAGCGATATTTAAGAACGGATATGCTGACACCATTTATGAAATCTGTTACATTTCTGGGAAACGGAGGATGGTTCTGGATCCTCTGTGCAGTTGTTCTTCTTGCTGTTCCAAAGACAAGAAAAACAGGCTATGCGGCAGCCTTGTCCCTGATCTTCGGGGCGATCGTTACCAACCTGCTTCTCAAAAATATAGTGGCAAGACCAAGGCCTTTTGCGGAAATCGAAGCTCTCATCCCTATGATCACCAAACCGAAGGATTTCTCTTTTCCGTCAGGTCACACCACAGCATCCTTTGCCGTTGCTCTGGTAATGCTCCGGATGCTTCCGAAGAAATTCGGAATCCCGGCAGTAGTCCTGGCAGCACTGGTGGCATTTTCCAGACTGTATCTTGGTGTCCATTATCCGACAGATGTTCTGACCGGATTCGTGATCGCGCTGGTGGGAAGCATGTTGTCAGTATGGATCGTGCGAACGAAACCGGAAGACAAACAGGTACATTAGCATTGTCCATAGGAAATATGAAGCACTTTATCTGGACAAAGTATTGACACGCTGAAGCAAGACGGGGTAAAATTGTAGACAGTACAACAGATTCTGACTATGGTAGAAATAAGGATATGAAACCCTGTAAAATCGGATAAAAGGAGAGAGCACAAAATGATATCAGAAAAAATGAAACCCTACGTAAAAAATAATTCCGCCATCCGTATGATGTTTGAGGAAGGAAACCGCCTCCGTGCGAAATACGGCGCAGACAAGGTTTTTGATTTCAGTCTCGGAAATCCAAGTGTACCGGCACCGGACAGCGTCCGCGAAGCAATTATCGAGCTTGTAAACACTACGGATCCGACAGTTCTTCACGGATATATGAGCAACGCAGGCTTTGAGGATGTACGCCAGACCATCGCAGAATCCCTCAACAGACGTTTCGATACGAAATTTTCCGCAAAGAATCTGATCATGACCGTCGGTGCTGCAAGCGGACTGAATGTGATCCTGAAAACAATCCTGAATCCTGGAGAAGAGGTGATCGTTTTTGCGCCATATTTTCTGGAATACGGTGCATATGTCCGCAATTATGATGGTGTCCTTGTGGAAATCTCTCCAGATACCACAACCTTTCAGCCAAATCTCGCTGAGTTTGAGCAGAAGATCACACCGAAGACAAGAGCGGTTATCGTAAATACCCCGCACAATCCTACCGGAGTTGTATATTCAGAAGAAACGATCAAGAAGCTTTCCGCAATCCTGGAAGCAAAACAGAAAGAGTTCGGAACCGTGATCTACCTGATTTCCGATGAGCCATACCGTGAGCTGGCTTATGATGGCGTGGAGGTCCCATACCTGACGAAATATTATAACAATACTGTTGTGGGCTATTCCTACAGCAAATCTCTTTCCCTTCCGGGTGAACGTATCGGATATCTGGTGATCCCTGATGAGGCAGACGGAAGCGAAGAGCTGATCTCTGCAGCAACCATTGCAAACCGTACACTTGGCTGTGTAAATGCACCGTCCCTGATCCAGAAGGTAGTTGCAAAATGTGTAGACGCCAAGACGGATCTTGTAGCTTATGATAAAAATCGGCAGGCACTTTATAATGGCCTGAAAGAATGCGGATTTGAGTGTATCAAACCACAGGGTGCCTTCTATCTCTTTGTAAAATCTCCGGTTGAAGACGAAAAAGCCTTCTGTGAAGCCGGTAAGAAATATAACATCCTTATGGTACCGGGAAGTTCCTTCGCATGCCCCGGTTATGTGAGACTTGCATATTGTGTATCTTATGAGACAATTGTGAATTCTCTTCCTGAATTTAAAAAACTTGCAGCAGAGTATGGCTTGAAATAAACGATCATTACAAAGCAGTTGAATAAAAGATCCCCGGTACAGTCTGTTCATGCAGCCCTGTATCGGGGATCTTTTGCAAGAGGGAATAAGCAAATGAAACGTAGTCGGGAGTGAATAGACTCCCGACTGTGTTTCATTAAAAGGATGTTCCACATTTATTTGGCTTTTTTCTTTTCTTTATTTGGCATTTCTCCGTAATAAGCTTTCAGATAGATATCTTTCAGCTCGGATACAAGCGGATATCTCGGGTTGGCACCGGTACACTGGTCATTGAAGGCCTGCTCGGACATCTCATCCAGAGTTTCCAGGAAATGCTTCTCATCTACGCCGTAATCACGGATCGTCGGCAGGATCTCGATAGTTCTCATAAGCTCATCCAGTTTAGCAAGAAGTTTTTCGAATACTTCTGCATCGTTCTTGCCTGTAAGACCTACAGAACGTCCGATCTCAGCGTAGCGTGCAAGTGTCTTCGGATACTGATACTGTGGGAAAGTACCCATCTTAGTCGGAACCTCAGCACTGTTGTAACGCATAACATCCAGAAGAACAACTGCGTTTGCGATACCGTGTGGCAGGTGGTGGAAAGCACCGAGCTTGTGAGCGAGAGAGTGGTTAACGCCGAGGAATGCATTGGCGAATGCAAGACCTGCCATGCAGGAAGCGTTAGCCATATGATCTCTGGCCTCTACGTCATTGCCATCTTTATATGCACGCGGCAGATACTCAAATACAAGCTTGATCGCTTTCAGTGCAAGACCATCGGTGTAATCGGAAGCCATCATGGAAACATAAGCCTCAATGGCATGTGTCATAACATCGATACCGGAAGCACGGGTAAGTCCCTTCGGTGCGCTCATCATGTTATTGGTATCTACGATCGCCATATCCGGGAGAAGCTCGTAATCAGCCAGTGGCCATTTAACGCCGGTATCCTGATCTGTGATGATGGCGAAAGGAGTAACCTCGGAGCCTGTACCGGAAGAGGTCGGGATCGCTACGAAGTAAGCTTTTTTACCCATCTTCGGGAATGTATAAACTCTCTTACGGATATCCAGGAAGTCCATGGACATATCGGAGAAGTCAGCGTCCGGATTCTCATAAAGCATCCACATAACCTTGCCGGCATCCATTGCGGAACCGCCGCCAAGAGCGATGATGCAGTCTGGCTCAAAGGCTGTCATAGCCTTGGCACCGGCTTTGGCGGAAGCGAGAGACGGGTCAGGAGCTACATCAGAGAAGCATGTATGAACGATGCCCATCTGATCCAGTTTATCTTCGATCGGTTTGGTGTAGCCATTCTTGTAGAGGAAGGAGTCTGTTACGATGAAGCAGCGTTTCTTGCCCATAACAGTACCGAGCTCATCAAGAGCAACCGGCATACAGCCCTTCTTAAAGTAAACCTTTTCCGGTGTTCTCATCCAGAGCATATTCTCTCTCCTTTCAGCAACAGTCTTGGTATTGAGAAGGTGTTTGACACCAACGTTCTCGGATACGGAGTTACCGCCCCAGGAACCGCAGCCAAGAGTAAGGGATGGAGCAAGCTTGAAGTTATAAAGGTCACCGATACCACCCTGGGAAGAAGGTGTATTGATAAGGATACGGCAGGTTTTCATAGTTGCTTCGAATTTATCCATCTTCTCTGTTTCATTTACGTTGATATAGAGGGAAGAGGTATGACCATAGCCGCCGTCTGCAACGAGCTGCGCAGCCTTTGCAACAGCATCGTCAAAATTCTTGGCCTTGTACATGGCAAGTACAGGGGAAAGCTTCTCGTGTGCGAATTCTTCGCTGATATCAACGGACTCAACCTCACCGATCAGGATCTTGGTCTCAGCCGGTACAGTAACGCCTGCCATTTCAGCGATAGTAGCAGCCTTCTGTCCTACGATCTTGGCATTCAGTGCGCCGTTGATAAGGATGGTCTTTCTGACCTTCTCGATCTCGTCTTTTTTAAGAAAGTAGCATCCTCTGTAAAGGAACTCTTCCTTCACTTCTTTATAAATGCTCTCCAGAACAGTTACGGACTGCTCGGAAGCACAGATCATACCATTGTCAAAGGTCTTGGAGTGGATGATGGAGTTAACTGCAAGACGGATATCTGCGCTGTCATCAATAATGGCAGGTGTATTTCCGGGTCCTACACCAACAGCCGGTTTACCGGAGGAGTAAGCTGCTTTGACCATTCCGGGACCACCGGTGGCAAGGATGATATCTGCGTTCTGCATTACCATGTTGGTAAGGTCAAGGCTTGGGATATCGATCCATCCGATGATTCCTTCCGGCGCACCTGCGGCAACAGCTGCTTCCAGAACAACTTTTGCAGCTTCAATAGTGGATTTCTTAGCACGCGGATGCGGGCTGATGATGATCGCATTACGGGTTTTCAGGGAAATAAGAGATTTATAGATTGCTGTGGAGGTCGGGTTGGTTGTAGGGATAACTGCAGCGATCAGTCCTACAGGTTCCAGGATCTTCTTGAGTCCGTATGCCTTGTCTTCTTCTACAACACCACATGTCTGAGTGTTCTTATATGCATTGTAAACATACTCTGCTGCGTAATGGTTCTTGATAACCTTGTCTTCCATGATACCCATGCCTGTTTCCTCAACAGCCATTTTGGCAAGTGGGATACGCATCTTGTCAGCAGCAGTAGCAGCTGCCTTAAAGATCTTGTCGACCTGCTCCTGTGTGTAGGTAGCAAAGATCTTCTGTGCCTCTTTCATTGCAGCCATTTTCGCGGTCAGGGCTTCTGGAGTGTCGATGATGGTAGGGATAGTTTCTTTCTTTGCCATGTGGAATCCTCCTGTTTTCATATGATAATGGTCTGTGGTCCTGCGGGCTTATCCTTTTTTCGCCGGCAGATGCTGCAGAGTTTTTGTAAGTCCCCGCGCTGCGTTTCGTTGTTGATTCAATCTGATTGAATTTTCAGTTTCAATACTGATATAGTACCAAAATTCTGAAAAAAACGCAAATTCTGAATTTTGTCGCTATGTGCAAAATGACGAACAAAAAATTCGGGGAAAATACTGTAAATTTTACTTTACAGAACGCTGAATTATTGGAAAAATCTTAAAAAAAATTTTTGAAATTCAGCACTGTGCACAAAGGACATGTTAAAAAATTGTCAGCACTGACAAAAAACATGCACACATATGAAGGGCGGGCAAAAGATAAAACGCAACATGTGGTTAAAACATTAACGTTAAACTTTTGTCAAACGATCATGCGCACATTATAATTTAACTGATTTCAGACGTCAATAGAGAATTCGATGAATAATTCACAAAAATATGGAGTAATTTTGATAAAAAATTCACAAAAATATTGTAGCAAAGTAAAGCGTGATAACATAAGAAACAAAAAAACTTGAAATTATTTAAATTTTCAGAATAATTAGGCGGAAATTATCGGGATTTTTTTCAGAAATGCAGAAAAAAACTGCCATACAGGAAATGCTTCCCATATGGCAGTTTATATAAATATAGGTCAGGCGGATAAAAGCATCCGCATTCACTATGCGGCTTTGCGCCGAATTACTGTAAAAGGTTTCTGCTCAACAGTAAATGATAGCCAGGTTCGATCAGCTCTTGCGGAATGCGGCACGTTTTCTGTCTCTGGAGTCCAGAATACGTTTACGGATACGAAGGCTTGTCGGTGTTACCTCAAGAAGCTCATCCTGGTCGATGAACTCAATGGCCTGCTCAAGACTTAAGATCTTTGGCGGAACAAGCTTCAGTGCATCGTCAGCGGAAGAGGAACGAGTATTGGTAAGGTGCTTGGTCTTGCAGACATTCAGTTCGATATCCTCGGCCTTTCCGTTCTGTCCGATGACCATACCGCTGTAAACCTTCTCGCCAGGTCCGACAAAGAGAGTACCACGCTCCTGAGCAGAGAAAAGACCGTAGGTAACAGTTTCGCCTGCCTCGAATGCGATGAGGGAACCCTGTTTACGGTACGGGAAGTCTCCCTTGTATGGTGCATATCCGTCAAACATGGTATTCAGGATACCGGTACCCTTGGTGGAGGTAAGGAATTCGTTACGGAATCCGATCAGTCCACGGGAGGGGATGGAGAACTCGAGACGTACAGTTCCGTCGCTTGCTGTGCTCATACCCTGAAGCTCACCTTTACGCTCGCTGAGTTTCTGGATGATAGTACCGGAAAATTCTTCCGGAACGTCAACGTATGCGATTTCGATCGGCTCCAGTTTACGTCCACGCTCGTCTGTGTGATAGAGAACCTCCGGTTTGCTGACTGCAAACTCGTATCCCTCACGGCGCATGTTCTCAATAAGAACGGAGAGGTGAAGCTCACCACGGCCGGAAACCTTGAAGCACTCGGTTGTATCGGTGTCTTCTACACGAAGGCTGACGTCTGTGTTCAGCTCACGGTAGAGACGGTCACGAAGGTGACGGGAAGTGATGTATTTACCTTCCTGTCCTGCAAGAGGACTGTCGTTTACGAGGAAGTTCATGGAGATTGTTGGCTCGGAAATCTTCTGGAACGGAATGGACTCCGGGTTGTCTCCTGCACAGAGGGTATCTCCAATGTGGATATCCGCGATACCGGAGATTGCAACAATAGCTCCGATGGTAGCGCTTTTAACTTCAACTTTGTTCAGCCCGTCAAATTCGTAGAGTTTGCTGATCTTTACGCGCTCGTGTTTGTCAGGGTCATGATGGTTCAGAAGCATCAGCTCCTGGTTCACGGAAATGGTTCCGCGCTCAACCTTACCGACACCGATACGGCCTACATACTCATTGTAGTCGATGGTGCTGATAAGAACCTGCGTATCTCCGTCCGGATCTCCCTCCGGAGCAGGAATCGCATCAAGGATGGTCTCAAAAAGCGGAGCCATATTCTCAGGTTTGTCCTCAAGGTTACGAACTGCATAGCCGGCTTTTGCGGAGGCATACAGGAACGGGCAGTCCAGCTGTTCGTCAGATGCGTCCAGATCCATGAGAAGCTCCAGAACCTCGTCGACAACCTCCTCCGGACGTGCTTCCGGACGGTCGATCTTATTGATGCAGACAATAACATGCAGGTTCAGTTCGAGAGCTTTACGAAGTACAAATTTAGTCTGAGGCATGGCACCCTCGAAGGCGTCCACAAGAAGAATAACGCCGTCTACCATCTTCAGCACACGCTCTACCTCGCCGCCGAAGTCCGCATGACCTGGAGTATCGATGATATTGATTTTTACATCCTTATAATGAACTGCGGTGTTTTTGGAGAGAATCGTAATGCCGCGCTCACGCTCAATATCGTTGGAGTCCATGACACGTTCCTGGACTTCCTGGTTCTCACGGAAAACACCGCTCTGTTTCAAAAGCTCGTCAACAAGTGTTGTTTTACCGTGATCGACATGGGCGATAATGGCCACGTTACGAACATCTTCACGCTTGGTCTTCATATAATCCAAATCCTTTCTTTCCATATATAAGTAATCTTTTTTGTTAAAAATGATGTCCAAATTTATAGTCTATCACATTTTTGTGAGATTACAAGACATAAAAAAATATTTTTGGTTTTTCATTTTTCAGGCATATTATACCGTAAATACACATAGATTGATATAGACGAAATACACGAAGAGGAAGGAGAGCTACTTATTATGGCAGATAAAATTATTGAAAACAATCAGGTATCCGTTATGGGACGGATCGCTACGGGGTTTACTTTCAGCCATCAGGTCTTTGGAGAAGGATTTTACATGATGGATATCCTGGTAAAACGTCTCAGCGATTCGGAGGACAGGATCCCGGTGATGGTGTCTGAGCGGCTGATCGATATCACACAGGATTATGTGGGAGAATATATCGAGATCCACGGACAGTTCCGATCCTATAACCGTCATGAAGAAAAGAGAAACCGGCTTGTGCTTTCAGTCTTTGCCCGGGAAGTGAAGTTTGTGGGGGAGGAAGAAGAAACTGTGCCGGTCAATCAGATCTTTCTGGACGGATATATCTGTAAACCGCCTGTATACAGAAAAACACCGTTGGGAAGAGAGATCGCAGATCTTCTGATGGCAGTTAATCGACCTTACGGAAAATCCGATTACATACCATGTATATGCTGGGGAAGAAATGCCAGATATGCTTCTGCTTTTGAAGTAGGCGGGCATGTACTGATCTGGGGCAGGATCCAGAGCAGGGAGTACATGAAACGGATTAGTGAAAACGAAACAGAAAAAAGGATTGCCTATGAAGTTTCGGTGAGTAAATTGGAATATGTTGAGTAACATTGGATATATTTTGGAATAGTGGTGAGAACATTAAGGTAACACTTGCATTTCCAGCCAATCTGCGGTAATATTAAAAAAATCAGAAAAATGGGGAATTACCGGTTTCACTAACAGTAAGAGGAAAAATCATGGAAAGAGAAATAACAGAGGTTTATTGCGGGAACGGGAAAGGAAAGACAACTCTGGCTGTAGGCCGGGGGCTGCGCTTTGCTACACAGGGAAAAAGTGTGATCATCATACAGTTCCTCAAGGGCAGGGAACGCAGAGAACTGGATTTCCTTGAGGAACTGGATAATTTTGATTTCAAGATTTTCCGTTTCGAAAAAATGGACACCTGCTATAATGACCTAAGTGAGCAGGAAAAGGCAGAAGAGAGAACTAATATTCTCAATGGCCTTAATTTCGCACGGAAGGTAATTGCTACCAGAGAGTGTGATTTTCTGCTACTGGATGAGATCCTCGGGCTTATGGATAAAGGAATCGCTCCAGTTGAGACGATCATCGATATGCTTAAGCAGAAGGATGAAAGTATGCATATAATTATGACCGGACGCTGGCTTCCGGATGCTTTGAAGCCCTATGTGGATAGTATTACCACGATAACAACAGAGCTGACTGACCAGGAACGGGAATAAGCAATATTTCACAGAAGAAAGAAGGAGGAAGACAAATGGCAATTTTTAAAGGAACAGGCGTTGCAATCGTAACACCTATGCATGAAGACGGTAAAGTGAATTTTGAGAAACTTGAGGAGATCCTTGAGGATCAGATCGCGAACAGCACAGACGCCATCGTTATCTGTGGAACAACAGGAGAATCTTCTACTCTGACACACGGAGAGCATCTTCAGACAATTAAGTTCACAATTGATAAAGTTAACAAACGTGTGCCTGTTATCGCAGGAACAGGTTCCAATTGTACAGAGACAGCGATCATGATGTCCAAGGAAGCAGCTTCCTATGGCGCAGACGCTCTTCTTATTGTAACACCTTACTATAACAAGGCTACACAGAAGGGTCTTATCGCTCACTACACAGCAATTGCCAATGCAGTTCCGGAAACTCCGCTCATCATGTACAACGTACCGAGCCGTACAGGCTGCAACATCCAGCCGGCTACAGCAGCTTACCTTGCGAAGAATGTAAAGAACATTGTCGGAATCAAGGAAGCAACAGGAGATCTTTCCCAGATCGCCAAGATGATGTCTCTGGCAGACGGACAGCTTGAGCTTTACTCCGGAAATGATGATCAGGTACTTCCGATTCTTTCTCTTGGCGGACTTGGAGTTATTTCCGTACTTTCCAACGTTGCACCGAAGTTTACACATGACATGGTCATGAAATATTTCGACGGCGACACCAAGGGAGCAACAGAGGATCAGCTGAAAGCTCTTCCGCTGATCAATGCGCTGTTCAGCGAAGTAAACCCGATTCCTGTTAAGACAGCTATGAATCTTATGGGAATGAACGTAGGGCCGCTTCGTATGCCGCTCTGCGAGATGGAAGAGGACACAAAGGCAGCTCTTGCAAAAGAGATCGAGAAATTCGGCCTTAAGCTTGCTAAGTGATCTGACTGTAAGCGAAAGGTAAAGGAGAATATACTATGGTAAAAATCATCATGCACGGCTGCAACGGACATATGGGCCAGGTCATCAGCGGCATTGTGGAGAAAGATCCGGATGCTGAGATCGTAGCAGGTATTGATATTGCAGATCAGGGAAAAAACAGCTATCCGGTATTTACCGATATTGACGCATGTCAGGTAGAGGCAGATGCGATCATTGATTTTTCTTCCGCAAAGGCAACAGACAAGCTTCTTGAGTACAGCGCGGCACGCCAGATCCCGGTTGTTCTGTGCAGTACCGGTTTAAGCCAGGAGCAGCTTGCAAAAGTGGAAGAAACATCCCGAAAGGTAGCAGTGCTGAAATCCGCAAACATGTCTCTTGGCATCAACACACTTCTGAAGCTGGTTCAGGACGCAGCTAAGGTTCTTGCAGCTGCAGGCTTTGATATGGAGATCGTAGAGAAGCATCACCGCCTGAAATTAGACGCACCAAGTGGTACTGCACTTGCGCTGGCAGACAGCATTAATGAAGCTATGGATAATCAGTATCATTATGTATATGACCGCAGCCAGAAACGTGAAAAACGCGATGATAAGGAGATCGGTATCTCCGCAGTTCGCGGCGGAACTATCGTAGGTGAGCATGAGATAATTTTTGCAGGTCAGGACGAAGTGATCGAGTTCAAGCATACTGCATATTCCAAGGCTATTTTTGGAAAAGGTGCTGTAGAAGCAGCCAAATTCCTTGCAGGCAAACCGGCAGGACGTTATGATATGAGTGACGTGATCGGCTGATCCTGACAGATTGAGCCGCAACAGAATAAAATTACAGGTAATACAGACGGGGTTCGTGTAAGATCGGACCCCGTCTTTTTTGGATGAAATTGCGGTTTTTGAAATTTTTTCCAGAATAGGATAGCGGAAAAAGTGCCATATTAGGAATACAGAATTTTTTAGAAAAAGGAGAAGATCATATGAAAAAATGGAAGGCGATTCTTTTTGGTACTTTGCTTACCCTGTCTCTGTGTACATTTACAGCCTGCGGCACAGAGGTAAATAATGCGGATGAAACAGTGGGTGAAAAAGATAAAAACACGAAGGATAAGGAAAAAGATACAAACGAAAATACTGCCGCAGAAGATGAAACTATGGAAGAAAAAGCAGACAATGACGGTGTGAAGGACAATGGAGAGAGCATTAAGGATTCCGGCACGGATAACAATGAGATGTCCGATGGAAATATTACCGTGACGCCTGCAGGAAATGGAAATAACGGGACAGCAGCACCCGGAGCTGCGGATGCTGACAGAAACGAAAATGACGGAACTGTATCCGGTGAGCTGGGTGACAGTGTAAAGGACCTTGGCGACGGCGTAGGTAATGCAGTGGATGATATCGGAAACGCAGTGGGAAATGCGGTAGAAGGAAGATAACAGATATTTTACCACAGCATTGCATAAAACTGTTTCAGATGCTATTATCAGTGCATGGAAAGAAAATGGAGGACAGGATTATGAAATTCAGACCATGCATTGATATACATAACGGAAAGGTAAAACAGATCGTAGGAGGAAGCCTGAAGGATCAGGGGGATCAGGCGGCAGAAAATTTTGTGTCAGAGCAGGATGCGGCATTCTATGCAGAGCTTTATAAGAAGGCAGGATTAAAGGGCGGTCATGTGATCCTTCTGAACGGAAAGGATTCCCCGAACTATGAAGCAACGAAAGCCCAGGCACTTCAGGCTCTGGGAAAATATCCCGGAGGGCTTCAGATCGGAGGCGGCATCTGCCCGGAGAATGCGGCAGAATATCTGGAGGCTGGCGCCAGCCACGTGATCGTAACCTCCTATGTGTTTAAAAACGGAGTGATCTCCTGGGAAAATCTGGAGAAGATCCGTGATGCTGCAGGGAAAGAACATCTTGTACTTGACCTGAGCTGCCGCAAAAAAGATGGCAAATATTATATTGTCACAGACCGATGGCAGAAATTTACAGAAGAGATCGTGACACCGGAGCTGATGGAAAGGCTTGGAAGCTTCTGCGACGAATTTCTGGTCCATGCAGTGGATGTGGAAGGAAAGGCCCGAGGTGTGGAAACAGAGCTTGCAAAGCTTCTGGGACAGTATACAGCCCATCCGGTGACCTATGCAGGCGGTGTGGGTTCTATGGCAGATATTGAAGAGCTTCGAAAAGCAGGTCAGGGCAGACTGGATGTGACTGTTGGCAGTGCTTTGGATATTTTTGGCGGAAGTATACCCTTTGAAGCTCTGGCTAAAATGAAATAGTATATACAAATAGTGAAGCAGATGCTTTTGTCCCATCAATCTTCTGGCACTGGTGTGCAGATATACATTTGTAATGAATTAATTAGATGAAATACTCTAATAGTTGCGCATTCACGACAAAAAAAACATTTTGAAGGAATATATCGAATAAATTTGGAAAAAATTTATGAAATTTTTGAAAAGTGATGTTAAAATTCAATTTAATATGTTATAATAGCAACATAAAACAGCAAAGGGGATGGAAGTCATGAAATTTATTATTAGTGGAAAGAATATAGCAGTAACCGAAGGACTTAAAACAGCTGTTGAGGACAAGCTTGGTAAACTTGAAAGGTATTTCACTCCTGAAACTGAGATTTCAGTAACCTTAAGCGTTGAGAAGGATCGCCAGAAGATCGAGGTAACGATCCCTGTGAAAGGTAACATTATCCGTTCCGAGCAGGTAAGCAATGATATGTATGTATCCATCGATCTGGTTGAAGAGGTAATTGAGCGTCAGCTTCGTAAATACAAGAACAAGATCGTTGACAAGCAGCAGGAATCCACAAACTTCCAGAAGGCATACCTTGATAAGGATTATGAAGAGGATGAGGAAGTTAAGATCATCCGTACCAAGAAATTCGGGATCAAACCAATGTATCCGGAAGATGCATGCGTACAGATGGAGCTTCTCGGACATAATTTCTTTGTATTCTTTAATGCTGAGACAGAGCAGGTTAACGTAGTTTATAAACGTAAAGGAAATACTTACGGACTGATCGAACCAGAGTTCTGATAGGGGATTTTATTATCACAATTGAATATTGAATGGAAGGCTCCGGGAATCTGTGTGAGAAATCGGCAGGTTTCCGGAGCCTTTTATGTCACAGCAAAATCAGGCTTCTTTTCTGTTGCAAGCAATAGGGGAGAATTATATAATGAAAACATATGCGAAAGGAGAAAGGAAAAAGAAGCTTCCTGTGGTGATCTTAAGTGTAGCTCTTGGTATGAACATGATACCGGCTACCTGTATGGCAGCGGAATTTAACAGTGGTGACACCATAAAAGAACAGACTGTGGAGGACCTGGAACTGAGTTCCGGAGAAAACAATACAAAGGATTCCCAAAAGTCAGAAATACAATGGACAGGATTTAAATGGGACAGCTATTCCCAGACAGAGATAACGCTTACGTCAGCCGTTAACGGCGTCTGCTATTATAAATGGGCAGAGCGGGGGGAAGACGGAAATCCCCAGGTGCCTCAGATTGAGACCGGAAATACCGTGAATGATGAGGTTTTGATCAGTGAGGATGAAGAGTTCGGGATCACACTTGCAGACCTGGATACAGGCCAGGCAGTTGATCTGTATATCCAGATTGAGGATGAGAATGGGAAATTAAGTGATCTGAAGCGGATGGAGCTGGATCAGGACAGCCGCCCGGCGAAAAAAACAGATTCTGAAAAAAAACATAAAGCATCCAAACCAAAGGCAGAGGACAGTACGGTAGAGGGGCTGGATTCTCCTCTGGAATTCTACCCGGATACATTTTATGATTTTAAGGTTATCGGTGCAGGTACCGATAATGAGGATCCGGAAAACGGAGACATTAAGTGGGTGCCTGTTTACTGGAGCACATCTGCGAATCCGAATTCCAACCGGATCCGAAGCACCTGGAAGATCGGTTCCAAGGAAGGAATCGACCAGGAGGGAACTTTTAATCTGTATGTTTTCTTCCGCAAATATACCTGCAGGGATTCCAAATGGCAATCTACGGATAAGATACAGTCTGTACAGTACAAGTTTCAGTCAGCCCCACTTTCTGAAAAATAATACTGTGTGGAGTGCGAATATCTCCTTGACATAACAAATATGTAACACACGGAGAAAGGGAGGAAGGTAAATGAAGAAAAAAGTTCTGGCACTTTTTTTAAGTGCCGCGCTTTGTGTGACGGTGCTTCCGGCAACCGGTATGGCTGCAGAGTTTGGCAGCGGTGATGCAGAAATCACAGAAAATGCTGCGGACAGCCAGGAAGTGTTTTCCGCAGAGGAAACTACAGAGTCTATGGGAGAGACTGAGCAGCCTGCAGAAGACAGTGAGGATATTTCTGAGGAAATGGTGGATAACTCTTCCGATGCAACCATGGAAGATGTGGAAAACGAGGAAAATGCGGAGAACAGCGAGGATGCTTTCGGCGGAGCTGAGGAAGGAGTTTCAGAAGAGATCTCCAGTGAGGATGATCCGGAAGTATTATTGACAGAACTGATACCTGAAGAAGCAGGAGACAGTATAGAAGAAAACGCAGAAGCTATGTCAGCGTCAGCTCCAGAGCTGACAGTGACACCGACAGCGGGTCCGGAACCGACAGTGACACCGATAACGGATCCGGAGCCGACAGTGCCACCGACAGCGGATCCGGAACTGACAGTGACACCAACACCGGTGCCAAAAATAAACGTAAAATGGACCGGAGAAAAATGGGTAAGCCGCAGTTCTGTAAATGTGACACTTAAAGTTGATGCAAACGGAGCCTGCTACTACAAAGCTGTAGCGAGAAAAAAGGACGGAACTTCTGATGTTCCGAGGGTCGATACGGGAAACTCTCGTGTGGCGGTTACTGCAAACAGAAGCTTTGTGATATATCTTAAGAATCTGGATACAGAGAAAGAATTTGATCTGTATCTTAAGGTATTGGGTTCAGACGGAAGAACCAGCAACCTGAAAAAATTAAAGTTGAATTACAGGGGAACCCGCCCGAAATATGATGTGACGCCGACGCCAGCCTATACACCTTATATACCGGATGTCAGAGAAAGTGTCGTCAGAGGTTTGGATTCTCCGCTGAAATTTACTCCGAATAAATATTATAATTTTACTGTGACCGGTGCGGGAACTACGAATACAAATCCCGGGCCCGGAGATGTGAAGTGGGTGCCGGTTTACTGGAGTACTTCACCAAATCCAACCGATAACAGGAAGAATACTACTTGGCGGATCGGATCTGCCAAAGGAATAAACAAAGCCGCAACTTATAACATGTATATCTTTTTCCAGAAGTATGTTTATCAGAAATCTGCATGGAAAAAGACTGATGAAGTACAGTCAGCCGTATACCAGTTCCGTTCCGCGGCCCTTACAACGGTAAAGCTTACCACGCCCGGGTTATCCGGCACTTCCAACAGCCCTGCCGGCATCGTCTTCAAATGGAAAAAAGCTGCAAATGCTTCCGGCTATAAGATCTATCGAAGGACCGGAAACAGCAGCAAGTGGGTCAATATCGCTACCGTAAGCGGAAGCAATACGCTGGTCTATACAGACGGATCAGTAAAAGCAGGAACCATGTATACCTATACAGTCCGTGCATACAAGGGCTCTGCTTTAAGTGCTTATAACAAAAACGGTAGCAGGATCGTCCGCCTGACAGCTCCGGTGCAGTACAAACCGTCCAGCAAGGCTTCCGGGAAGCTGACTGTCCGCTGGAAAAAAGCAGTTGGCGCTTCCGGCTATCAGATCCAGTATGCGGCCTCAAGGTCCATGAGAGGGGCCAGAACAGTGTCCACCAGTGCACTGACCCGAACACTTTCCGGTTTGAAAAAGGGAAGCACTTATTATGTTCGTATCCGTGCATACAAAAAAGTGAGCGGAAAGACATATTACGGTGCCTGGAGCAGTGTGAAAAATGTAAAAGTAAGAAAATAAGATCTGTAATATCCCGCGGGATCCTCGAAAACAGGATCCTATGCGGGATATTTTCTATTGTGTTACTGAGAACGGAGTGAACAATAACTCTGTTGTTCCTGACATGATTTGTTAAATAATTGTTCATTGTTTTTATAACAGGAAAGTGGTAGAATATATACCATATGTGATCCAGTATAACGGATATCAACAGAGAACTGGAATGATCCAAAATTGGACAGATCAGAGACAGCAGTCTTATTCGAATAAAATGATTGGAGCAGAAACATGAATGTTTTTTCAAAAGTATTTGGAACCCGCAGCCAGCGTGAGGTAAAACGTATCATGCCGCTGGTTGAAAAAACCGAGAGCTATCAGTCTCAGATGCAGCAGCTTACGGATGAGCAGTTACGAGACAAAACAAGAGAATATAAGAAACGTCTTGCAGAAGGTGCAACACTGGATGATCTTCTTCCGGAGGCATTTGCCACCGTACGTGAGGCAGCCAAGCGTGTACTTGGAATGGAGCATTACCGTGTACAGATCATCGGTGGTATCATCCTTCACCAGGGCCGTATCGCCGAGATGAAAACAGGTGAAGGTAAAACTCTTGTTTCCACACTTCCTGCATATCTGAATGCCCTTGAGGGAAAAGGTGTCCACATCGTAACCGTCAACGACTACCTGGCAAAACGAGATGCCGAGTGGATGGGTAAGGTTCACGAGTTCCTTGGCCTGACTGTAGGCGTGGTACTTAACGACATGAAGCCGGAAGAGCGTCGTGCGGCATACGGATGTGACATCACATACGTAACAAACAACGAACTTGGATTTGATTATCTTCGTGACAACATGGTCATCTATAAAGAACAGCTTGTTCAGAGAGATCTTCACTACTGTATCATCGATGAGATCGACTCTGTCCTGATCGATGAGGCACGTACACCTCTGATCATTTCCGGACAGAGCGGCAAGTCCACCAAGCTTTATGAGGTGTGCGATATCCTTGCACAGCAGCTGGAGCGTGGTGAGGCCAGCCATGAGATGACCAAGATGGCAGCCATCATGGGTGAGGAGGTTATCGAGACCGGTGACTTCGTTGTAAATGAGAAAGATAAGATCGTCAACCTTACCGAGCAGGGTATCAAGAAGGTTGAGAAATTCTTTAATATCGAGAACCTGGCAGATCCGGAAAACCTGGAGATCCAGCACAACATCATCCTTGCACTTCGTGCACATAATCTGATGCACAAGGATCAGGATTATGTTGTAAAAGATGACGAGATCCTGATCGTTGATGAGTTTACCGGACGTATCATGCCGGGCCGTCGTTACTCCGATGGTCTTCATCAGGCGATCGAGGCGAAAGAGCATGTGAAGGTTAAGAGAGAGAGCAAGACTCTCGCAACCATTACCTTCCAGAACTTTTTCAACAAATATGATAAAAAAGGCGGTATGACAGGTACAGCCCTCACCGAGGAAAAAGAGTTCCGTGATATCTACGGCATGGACGTTGTAGAGATCCCGACCAACCGTGTAGTACAGCGTAAAGACCTTGATGATGCTGTTTACATGACAAAGAAAGAGAAATTCAACGCCGTTGTAGAGGCAGTTAAGGAAGCTCACGCAAAACATCAGCCGGTACTGGTTGGTACGATCACCATCGAGACTTCTGAGCTTCTCAGCAGAATGCTGAAGAGAGAGGGAATCCCCCACAATGTATTGAATGCCAAGTTCCATGAGCTTGAGGCTGAGATCGTAGCTCAGGCAGGACAGGCAGATGCCGTTACCATCGCGACCAACATGGCAGGCCGTGGTACCGATATCAAGCTTGACGATGTGGCAAGAGAGGCCGGCGGTCTGAAGATCATCGGTACAGAGCGTCATG
>OGQQ01001058.1_pt1 | contig 23220 bp, 18 predicted proteins | sample 1553281 | NCBI WGS metagenome assembly OGQQ01 (sample SAMEA2579937, study PRJEB22360) | human gut metagenome | biome: human gut; feature: human-associated habitat; material: faeces | place: Denmark | collected 2008/2010 | reverse complement strand
TTTCGAGCAGGGTAGTAAAGTTTTTCTCGTGGTCGGGTGCCTCGTACCAGATGTAACCGATGAGGGCTGTATAGTACAGCTTCTCCGCCTTCACCCAAAAATCTTCGCCGGACTTATCGCCATCTCCCTTCGTGTTGACGATGATCGTATTGACCAGCTTGAGGATGTCCTTCTCGCTGCGGATGTAGCTGAACGGGTTGTAGTGCATGGATTTCCGGAAATTGATGGTGTTCAGCGACTTGATGACATAGCCGCCCTTTTCAAGCATTTTGCCGCACTCCACCAGCACCGTACCCTTTGGGTCGGTGACAACGTAGCTACTGTGCATCTGCATCAGGTTTGGCTTCACGAAAAAGCGCGTCTTGCCTGAGCCGGATCCTCCGATGACGAGGATGTTCTTGTTGCGGGCATATTTTGGCTGCTTCGGGCGGCTGTTCATCGTCAGGAACTCCGTCTGCGTCAGGATAACGTTGTTGGAAAACTCCGGGTCCATGTACGGCTTGATGTCCTCCGGTTTGCCCCATCGGGCAGAGCCGTATTCTTCGCCCTGCCGGAACTTCTTGCGGTTTTTGCCCTTGATGTAGACTGCCAGCTTGAGCAACACGCCAGCCGACAGACCGATGAGCAGATCAACGGGATGAAAGCTGGGAAGCGGATTTGCAAAGGCAGTGCCGAACACGGCAAAGCCGTTTGTCAGCTTGTCGATGAACTCCGTGCCGGGAGCGAGACGAAACACGGCGGCGATCTTATCCGCAAAGTAGAAGGCGAAGACATACGGAAGGTTCAGAAGAATGAGCTTCTTCACATCGGGTTTGTTCACAGCTCCACACCCCGATCCTTGGTCTTGACCTTGACCTTCTCCTTGTGCTGCGCCTTGCTCTGGGCTTTCTCCTGATCCAGCTTGTGCCGGATGGACGGCTGTTCCTTCTGCTTGACGGTTTTTGCGGAGAACTCCTTGAAGGCGGCGGTCATCACATCAACGTCCCGTCCCTTGAAGAAGACAAGATAGCTGGGCGGCTCAGCGGAAACGTCCTTCTTGAGCGCAAAGTCCAGACCGTATTTGCTGGCAGTCCGCTCAAAGGACTTGATGTTGCCGTCCGTCACTTCGATGTTGGAGATGGCGGCGTTCTGGCTCATCAGATGCTTGATGGACTGCTTGCCGCGATAGGTTTTGGGCTGCTGCATCTGCTTCTGCGCCTTCTCAATCTCCTGTACGAACTTGTCCAGCGCCTTTTTCAGCACCTCGGCTGAGATTTTGCCGCCCTTGATCATGATTGCAACAACTTTGGTGTTGACTTCATCCTGCATTGCGGCGTTTACCTCCTTTCGTTGGAATGATTATGGGGACTGCTGCCGAAGCTAAGGCGGCACAATCCGGCGATAGATGATTTTCATTTACACTGTCCTCCTTTCCGAGCATTGCTCACGATGGTATTCATTAAAGAGTGTCTTCACAAAGGCTATAATCGTAGGTCTTGGACTTCTTTGACCCTGCTGATCTGTCCTGCTCGTAGAAATCATGGTTGACAAGCGCAGAGTAATAATTGTCTATCGTCAGAGAGGCGTTATACAGAGCGGTCAACAGGTACGCCCGGATATTACGGATGTCTGACGGGTTCTTGTTCATTGCTTCCAGAACATACTCAATGTGGCTGCTGTTGAGTTTGAGAAACCGGGACTTGACCACTTGCTGCGGCATATCCTCACCGTTGATGCGGATGGTCGGCGCAGTGGAACAGACGGCATCCAGCATGATGTCCATGATCTCCCGGAAGCGGTCTTTATCGAACTTCGGATCCTGACAGAGAATGTCGTAGTCAAGATTCTCTTTGATAATCTCTTCATACTCGCTTCGCTCATCCATCCTGTCCATCACATCAAGATTGATGGATTGATAGTTCTTTGAGAGAGTATTTCTTTCTTGGGTAATTACTTGATCAGTATTTATTTGTGCGGACTTATCCCCGCGTGGATTATCCACATCTGGCTTCTCCACACATGGATTTTCCGTGTGTGGCATTTCCCGTTCTGGCGTGGACTCCTGCGGCTCTTCGTATATCTCAAAGATTGTGCTGCTCATCCTGCCTTTACCGTCTCTCTGCCGGTGCCGGACAAGGTAGCCGTGCTTTTCAAGCTCACGGAGCACGGAGAGAATGGCATCCGGACCTTCCTTGCAGATTGCAGAAAGTCCCTTGGTTGAGAACTTCCAGCCATCATTAAACGAAAGCATCTTTGAGAGTAGCCCGACTGCCTTGAGTGACAGGCTCTTGTCTCGGAGGTGGAAGTTCGCCATGACGGTATAGCCACGATTCTTGTTTACGCGATAGACTGCCACGAAAATCACCTTGCTATCTTGGGAAGCAGCTCTTCGCCGCACTTTTTCTGGAACTTCATTCGGACGACCTCCTTGCCCTTCGGCGTGAAGTAGGTCTGAGAACCGGTGTAGCAGAACGTCACAAAATCGCGGACGATGAACAGTCCGGCATTGCTGTCCTTGTTGTAGGGAAGAAGCTGCCCGGAGGGAGATCGGAACAGGTACTTCTCTCTGAGAAGGAACTGGACGAACTTGCGCTCCGGGATTTTCAGTTCCTTCGCCGTCGTTCGGATATTGGTGCAGTCATCCGGATTGATGAAGGCGTCGTAGTAATCAGCTTTGGGCTTCGCCGTGTTCAGCTCACACTCAAGAGCCTTCACACGATTCTTTTCCAGAATCAACGCCTGAGCAAACTCTACAATGACCGCAGGTTCCTTCTGAATGCGTTCCAGAAGGGAGTCCGTCATGTAGCCGCCGGTTTTGCGGATGGTGGGGACAACTTCATCGAACAGCCAGTGTTCAAACTTCTCAGCAGCAGGGAGTTTGCTGTGAACAATCAGTCGGTAAACATCGCCCTCCGGTATATAGGAAAGGGACTGCATACCACCGCTTGTAAGGGTGTCCCGTTTTAGGACACCCTTGCAGTGATCAATAATTGCCTTTCCGGGTCGGGCATATCCAAGTGCTTTCGCAATATCTGAACCGCAGAACAGGAGTGTTTCCCCTTCGAGGATCGTTCGCACCTCACCAAACTGTTCATTTTTAAAGACTTCGATTTTGTTATCCATGACTGGCTTCCTTTCCGGCATCAGATGTGCCACTTTGATTTTTGAGGGTTGAAACGGGATTGCAGCAGTAGGGACACTCTGCAAACACGCAGGACTGATATTTCCAGAAGGGACGATGAAAGCGGCAGCTTCGGCACTCAGGGAGAATGCCATCCGCGCCGCTGTCAAAATGCTCAAAGCCGGGTGTGGTCTGCATCAGCAATTCCAGTGCTTGCAGATCACCGGCTGTCATGCGTTTCATGCTTAAAAACTCCTTTCCTTCGCCGCATCGCCAGCAAATATTCCGGCTTTTGGGCAACAAAAAAAGAGGGTTTGCTTCTTACTCCAAATTGGAGAAGAAACAAACCCTCTTCGTTTACGATGTAGTTCAGATGATTTCTCGGATGGTATGAATGACACCGAGCAGCAGCCCGATGAAGAAGGCAAGTCCTCCGATAAGACCGCCTATGATTAAGTTCAATGCGAAGATGCCGACTGAGCCGGAGATACCGTAGCCGCTGGGAACGAGCCAGAGGCACATCCTCCGGATGCCGAATGGCAAGCCGACGCAGATCCACATAAGGAAGTAGTCACATACGCCGTCAGGCATATAGATCGGCTTGAGAAATGACGCGAGGCAGAACGCAAGCGCGATCGGAAGCACAACCTCCTTCAAGAAGACTTTGATAGCACCCACTATATCCTCCTTCTGCCGGAAGTGTGCAGCAGCACCCTCCGGCTTGCTTGATTATTGTGAAAGTCCTTTGTTTTCGGTCAAAAAAAGAAGGGACTAAGCCAGAATGCCTTGATTTTCAAGGTCTTTCTGATTTAGTCCTATTATCGCACAATAATCCTTAACAATCAATGTTCCGACATTGCCTGCTTCAACTTCTTTTATCAACGCTTGAAAGCCGGGGCGATTGAAATTCACACCCGAAAAACCATCGTCAGTAAAATGGCGGATATTCTCAAAGCCATTCCTACGGGCATAATCTTCAAGATATTTTTTCTGATTGGTAATAGAATTACTCTCGCCATTCAAATCATCATCTCTTGATAATCTCTCGTAAAGTGCCGTAATCTTTGAAGCCCTTGACATTCTCTTAACCTCCTTCCTTATGTATTTTCAATTTAGGACAGTTAATTTTATCGTCCTATTAAAGTATAGCCCTCGGGTGTCAGCTCCACCGCCGTAACGGTTTCGCCAAAGGTAGAAGCCCACGCATCAAAGTGTTGCAGATTGTTTTTCACGAGGGTGTTGTACTGTAAATATCTCTGTATAGTGTAAAGCTCCACCATTGAATTGGAGATCGGAGTGCCTGTCGCAAATACTGTACCGCGACCGCCCGTAATTTCATCAAGGTAGCGGCACTTCATAAACAAATCACTTGATTTCTGCGCTTCGGTCTGTGCGATACCGCCGACATTCCTCATTTTGGTATAGAGGAAAAGGTTCTTGTAGTAATGGCTTTCATCTATGAAAAGCCTGTCCACGCCGAGTTCCTCAAAGGTCACAACATCGTCCTTCTTGGACTGGTCGCTCAGCTTGTCGAGCTTCTGCTTGACGGATTTCTTTGTGCGCTCCAACTGCTTGACCGAGAAATTATCTCCTCGGTTTCTTTTCAGGTCTGCAATGCCGTTAGTGACTTCTTCAAGCTGCTGTTCAAGGATAGCTCGCTGTCGCTCGATGCTCATCGGGATTTTCTCAAACTGAGAATGCCCGATGATGATAGCGTCGTAGTGCCCGGTAGCAATCCGACCGCAGAACCTTTTACGGTTTTTGGTTTCAAAGTCTTTCTTTGTTGCTACGAGAATATTCGCGGACGGGTAGAGCTGCAAGAACTCCGCCGCCCATTGCTCGGTCAGGTGATTCGGGACAACAAACAGTGATTTACTGCATAATCCAAGCCGCTTCGACTCCATAGCAGCCGCCGTCATTTCGTAGGTTTTGCCCGCGCCGACTGCGTGTGCAAGGAGCGTATTTCCGCCGTAAAGGATATGCGCCACCGCATTTCTTTGGTGCTCGCGAAGCTCAATTTCGGGGTTCATACCGTTAAATGTGATATGGCTTCCGTCGTACTCACGCGGACGGATAGAGTTGAACTTTTCGTTGTAGAGTTTACAAAGTCTTTCTCTGCGTTCAGGATCAGACCATATCCAGTCCTGAAAGCCCTGCTTGATAAGCTCCTGTTTTGCCTGAGCGATTGCGGTTTCCTTTTTATTCAGGATTGCTTTCTTTTTGCCGTCTGCATCTTCCTCATAATCGAAGATACGCACATCTTTAAGGTTCAGCGTTTCCTCGATTATCTTATACGCATTGATACGGCTTGTGCCGTAGGTGCTGTACGCCTTGACATTCCCCCGGTCGTAGGATTTGCCCTCGATATTCCATTCTCCCGTGTACTCTGAAAAGTGGATTTTTATATTCCATTGTGAGTATTTCGGCGTGTCAAGAAACTCGTAAACAAACTGCTGTACTATCTCCGACGGTAGCCAGGTCGCACCTAGCCGGACGGAAATCTCGCTTGCGGTCAGGTCTTTGGGCTGAACCTTTTGCAGCGCCTCAACATTTATCGCATATTCTTCGGGAGAAAGCTGTGCGGATTTCTTCGCCCAAGCGAGTTTCTCCCGGACATTTCCGGAGAGGTATGCGTCCGCCATAAGGTACTTTGCTTCGGTGCTGTTTCCGTACCCGTACATCGGGTTTAAGAAGATTACACCTTTTAAGTCAGCAAAAATTTCATCTTCGGTTTTGCCTGAAAGCTCGCACATATATTCCATATCAACACAGGCTTTTTCACCCATAGAAACGGCAAGCGCTTCGCTGGCGGTATCGACCGACGTGACCGGAGTATGCGGCTTAATCGTCCGCTTAAAGAACATATCCGCTTTTCTTTCAAGCTGCCCTTCATCGCCCAAGACTTCAAGAGCCGAAAGCAAAGAGAACGAACTATCCTGAGAGAAAGCGGAAGAATTGGCTCTGCTATTGAGCAGTCCGTACTTACTTGTAAAGCTGTCGTAGAGTGTGTTTAACCGCTCCTGCTCTGCCTTTATTGCCGAGTCGGGATAATCTTCGGTCTGCAACTCAATCAGCTTCCTGACGCAGTCGCGGATTTCAATCATACCCTTAATGCGGTTTTCTGCGGTGGCGGAAACATCAACGGGAGCCATACGGCTGTTTTCACGGAAGTAGATTTTGCCGTCCACAAGTGTGTATGAAAAGTTCCTCACGGTCGGGTCGGCTGGAATGGAATTATCTTCTTCGGTGAGTTCATCTTCGACTTCATACGCTGTAATCTCACCGTGAATGTTTGTGATGGCTTCGCCGAGCTGCTCTGCAAGGTCAGCGCCCTCATACGGCACACAGGTCGGTTCCATGCCAAAGCGCCCCGATACCATTTTCATCTCACCGAGTATCATTTCGGGGTGCTCGATGAAATAGCTGTTCATCGTGATGCCGTTTTCGTCTGTGCCGAGATGCACCCAATCTGGCTCAATATCTACAATGCGGTCACGCTTTTGCAAAATGAGAATATCCGATACAACTTCCGTTCCTGCGTTGCCCTTGAACGTATCATTCGGCAGGCGGATAGCGCCGAGCAGGTCGGCTCTCTGTGCAATATACTTGCGGACTGCGGGGTTCTCCTTGTCCATCGTGCCTTTGCTCGTGATAAGCGCCATAACGCCACCCGATCGCAATTTATCGAGGGACTTAGCAAAGAAATAGTCGTGGATCAAGAACTTGTGCTTGTCGTATCTCTTGTCGGGAACTTTGAAATCCCCGAAAGGCACATTGCCCACAACTGCATCAAAAAAGCTGTCGGGGAGATTAGCTTCCTCAAAGCCCTGCGCGGCAATAGAAGCCTTCTGATAAAGCTGCTGTGCAATACCCGCCGAAACTGTGTCAAGCTCTACGCCGTAAACCTTACTTTCCTGCATTGATTCCGGCAGCATACCGATAAAGTGACCGATACCGCAAGACGGCTCTAAGATGTTGCCTTCATGAAAACCTAACTGTTCCATCACCTTATATACGGCCTTAATAACCGTAGGCGGGGTGTAAAAGGCGGTCAGGGTGCTTTCTCTTGCAGCGGCATATTCTTCCGGGGATAGCGCCGAGTAAAGCTCGCGGAACTCATCTGCCCACGCTGAATTATTCTCATCAAAGGCTTCGGGGATGCCGCCCCAGCCGACATATCTCGACAAGATTTTCTGCTCATCAGGTGTGGCAAAGCGATTGCCTTGCTCGCACTCTTTAAGGGTTCTGATTGCTTCCATATTCCTGCGGAAGCGTTCTTTCTTGCCGACCTCCTCGATTTCGTGAGAAGCGAGATTGAAGTTGTGACGGTCTGCCATAGGAATTTCGGGGTGTAGGTCGAAGGACTGTACCTTGCTTTTCTTCGGCTGTAAAAACTTCGGAACAATTGGCTCTGAAACCTCTTTCGCCGTTTCAGGATAGCGGCTGTCGATTATCTCGGCAACCGATGTCATTTCACTTTCTGCCTGTGATACAAGTGTGTCCATTGTATCCTGCGTTCCGCCTATGCGCTCAGGGTAAGGCTCTGCTGTGTGTTTTTCTTCGGCCTGTAAAACCTTTACCTTCAGATGGTCGTTCATCGGGTTTTCACGCACCTTACGGTCAAATTCTTCCCGACTTATTTCCTTATTCATTAACGGGAACTGCGTATCATTCAGCACTACCCGATTATCATCAAAGTTCAGTATTTCATACTCATTTGCACCGAGATAAACGGTGTTGCCGAGGTGGTATTCATAAGTATAAGTGATCTGCTTCTGTTCTTTTCTTTCGGTCGGTGCAGTAGAAAGAATTTCCCGCCTTCTGCGTTCCTCGGCGGCTTCGGCACGGCGAAGCTCCTGCTTTTCGAGCCATTCGGGATAGAGTCTCTTTTCCTTTGGGTTCAGGTAACGGTCTAGCTTTATCAGCTCACCTATGCGCTTTTCAACCTGATTCCAGTTGAGGTCAATATGAGGCTTATCGCTGCCTACGCCCTTTGAAATGCGGATACCCTTGCCGTCGTGCTGTTCGTCAATTCCTGTTCCGACAATCACCGGATAACTGCCGCCCCAGCCATATTCATTTTTCAGAAAATCTGCATTTTCTTTCTTTGACAGACTCTTCTGAAACTGCTCATAGATACGCAATTTGCCCTCCGACACTCCGCTTCCGCGGGCGATAACGGCATCAATAATCTCCTGTGAAAAAGTAAAAGCAGAGGGTTTTGTTACCTCTGCTTCGTAATCGCTGATTAAATTCATCTGCCCGTCTATTGACGGTAAAGGCTTTATCGTATCCTTAAGCTCACCTAAAAGCCGCATAGCTTCAAAGTGCAGTGCTATAACTTCCCAGTCGTAAAAGCTCTGCTTTGTACGGCTTAAATAACTGCCCTCCCAAAGCTGTAACACATTCTGATAAGTCTTGTAGCCGACTCGTCTGCCGTCACCCAGTATCACTTCGGTATAATCATTGTTGAAAATACTCCTGATATACTCGGTGCGCCTGTCCTCGTCGGCTACGCTCTCATAAAATGCACGGATTTCATTTTTGGTGGCTTTGAGATGCGGGGTGGCTGCAAGCATTTCACGGATAGTATCATCGTTGCCGAAGAACGGCAGGCTATTATCCTCGTGGTTTCGGTCGTAATAGTCTAAGCGAAGATTATTTCCTTCATCACGATTTCCCGAACCCGGCTCTTGATGTTGTTCATTTTGCGTACCCAGCTCATCATATCCGCCGCCTTCAGGCTCTCGGTCAGACCCTCCTTCGCTGCCAGCTCTCTCGTCAGGCGTTCCTCCATTTCGGTTGCCGTCTGTTCGGTTTCCGTCAGGTGTTCGTTCAGCTTGCAGCTCGTCAGGAGGTTGTAGTACAGCACCCTGCGGTTTTCCTTCAGGTACTTCGCTCTCATTTGCGAGTACCGTCCCGTCGGCGCTTCCGGCTGTTCCGGTAAGGTCAGGTTGGGCAGTCTGTAATCGCCCTGCATCGTGTAACTGAGTTCGTTCATTGTCTGGACTCCTTTCGTCTTTTTTATTCGTATCTATATTATAATCGGACTTGTGATTATTCGCAATTGTGCGATTTTGTCTTTCGAGTGATATAACCGTTTTTGCAACCTCGGCAAGACCCATCTGGGAAATATCGCTGACGGCAAAGCCGAGAGCGTTAAGTGTTGCCGGCGTGTTGAAATTGACAATATCCTCAAAATCCTCACGACCGAAATATTCTTCCGTGCTTATACCGAGCCTTGCCATCATCATATACGCCACGCTGTTGGTAGCGACCTTTCTGTAGATGGAGGTAATATTGTCCTCATCCAGTTCTTCTAAAAAGCTGTCGTTTACCGAGTACAGCAAATCGCGGGTGTAATCGGGCAGATTATCCTCGGCGGCATTTTTCGCCGCACTCATAACCGTGTCGGCAAGGCTTGAATTATCACGGATCGCTGCGAAGCTGCTTTCAAGGGTCTGAATAACTTCCTGCTCATATTCCGGCTTCATAGTCCAGATTGGTACAGGTCTTGAGTGCCTGCTTTCGTGGGTGTCGGATATGTCGAAATAGTGGATAAGTCTCTGCGTGCTCCTTGCGGCATCGTCAAAGACCGCAATACCCGTTGCACCCCGATTAACCCACCGTCCGAAGGAGCTGTTCCAGCGCTCGATTTCAAGTACGGCAGTAGCATCGGGTCTTTGCGCGAATATCAGAAGCTGTTCATCAAAGCGCAGCTTATAATTCCGACACGCGGAAGATAAAAATGCTTCCCAGTTTTTCGGTGAAGATACCACCATCTTGCAGGTACGGTCGTACAGCTCTGAAATAAGGTCAAACTTACGGGACACGATTAAGCACCTCCTTGTTTATCTTTCGTAATCTTTACTTTTTCTCGTCTGCTTTATTGGAGCGCCGTTTTCATTGTAGCTGTACGGGTCGGCGGCAGGACTTTCCCAACCGCAAGCTGCACCCGCCTTCATTGCTTCGGCCTGTCTTTTGGTTACACCGAGCTTTTCGTTCATCAGCTCGGCAAGCTCTTTCTTTCCATCAGCGCCGCTTTCATTCAGGTCTGCTTTTAAATATCCCGCAACACCCTTTTTAGCAAGGAAAATCTCATCGGTGGTCTGCAGATACACATAGCATTGCTCCGGCAGAGAGGAGCGAAGCGGTATTACGGTATTTCCGTTACGCTCCGTTATCTCGGCAAACTCACAGATATGATACAGGTTAATACCGACTTCGAGGTGGTAGTAGTCGATATATCTGCACCTGCTGTCCTCGGATTTTCCGTTGCTGTATGTGACACGAATACTGTCGCCGTCCGGAATGACGAATTTCTCGTTGTAGTGCGGATCGATAAAGCGGATACCCCTGCGTGCTTCGTGAATATGCTTGTCAAGCAGGTCACGCTTGTAGCAATGGCAGTACAGATTGTATTCGCCCTTGTACGGATTGTATCGCATAAGGTAGGTATATTTCGGCGTATCGATACGATAGCCGAAGCTTCTTTTGTCGCTGTCCATAGCCGCCTGTTCATCCGCTAAGCAGAACTTATACAGAGTTTCTATATCGTGCAGCGGAAAGTTTTGTTTTCGCTCATGGTTGATGATTGAATTAAACTCCGCTTTGAACTCGTCGGTCTTTAATTCCTCGCAGAAATCATTCCAGCTTGAATAGAACTCTTTGCCCGTGCTGCCGAGATCGGCTCGCAGATACCCGATAAAGCCCGTCTGCATTGAAATCTGCGGGCTCTGATAATACGCATATTTGTGTTCTTCGGGAAACATAACTCTTTTTGTGCTGACTGCATTATCCATTGTGTTACCTCGTTCTTTCTATATTTTTCTTTTGTTTTGGAATATCGAATCCATATACGGCGGCTATCTCATCACCGAGCCGCCTTGTCACTCTCGTTATATCGGCTCGTGTAGCCGTGCCGTAATATATTTTATCTTTCCGATTCTCAATCTGACTTTCTGTGGCGGTGCCTTTGAATACACGGTAGAGGTAGTGATCAGTACCGTCGTGATGAATGGCATCGGCGCGGAGATCTCCGTACTTATCCACATACCATTCGGTATAATCGGTTTCGGAGTAAAGGCAATCCTTGATGTTGCCGGATTCTATAACCTTGTATCCCGATACTCTGCCGTTCCATCTCCCGATGTCGCCGATTACGATAATCGGCTGTGAGAGCTGTATATTGAGATTTGCGCGCTCATCAGTAAGATAATCGGCGTTGATTTCATACATCTTCTGTATCAGCTCGTCTTCGGATAGGTCGGGGTACTGCTGCGCAAGGTCTCCCCGCCAGTCATTAAAATCAAGGTGAATATCGCTCCAGATAATATGGCGGTCACTCTGCTTGCTGCTCATCTGCACCACCGCCTAAGTAGGAGAAAAGCTTGCCCGATTTGGTTGCTTTTTGCAGCTCCATAATCACCGTCATGTCCTGAATGGTGATGTTAGGGATTTTGAGAATGCTTTCAATTGTGAGTCCCTGCAAGTCCTTTTCGGTTCTGCATTTCGCTTCAAAGAGCTTGCTTAAGACTTTGACCTTCTGCTGTAGAGTAATAGCGTCTTTCATCGGTCTGTACCTCCTTGTTTCAGCTGATATTGATTACGACCGTAACCAAGCCGTTTTCAGAATCTTTCCGTGAAAATTCAGGTAACAAGGACTGCACACGCTGCCTTGCTCTTCGGATTGTTTCAAAGCAGGGAAGCCCGTAGGCTTTGTAGTTATATGCTATATCCGAAAGCGGCAGTCCGCCTGCGCGGATACACCCGAAACGGTTGTAGTACCGGAAAAACAAGAGCATATCGTCATTTCTTGTTTCGGGGCAGTCCTTTAAAATTTGCAGAACACGGTTTTCTACTGTATTTGTTATATTCATAATGTTATTTTCCTCCTATTTAAAGATAATGGGCGAAGATTTCCCCGCCCACATTTACGTTATTTCTTCTTTTTGTTTCTTATTTGCAGAAAGATAAAGCCGCCTATGATAAAGGCGACCAAAATTATTACGATGATTGTTTTAAGCTCCATCATCAATCCTCCTTTTTGTAAGCATAAGAAAAACGCCACCTTTTCAGATGGCGTTTTCTAAACGCAATTATTCAGTTCCGGTTGACTTCGGACAATTTATTACTGCAACATCTGCAAACTTCTTTTTCAGAAAGCTCACATACGCTTGCTCGCTTTCGCCCTCGCAAAACACCTCGATAAAAGGTTTTTCCGATTTAAACTGACGAGGCACTTACTCCACCTCCTCAATTTCTACATCAGGCGTCGCGCCGTATTTGCCGACAAGATAGCCCTTACGGATATTATCGGTTGTTCGGGTTGCAAATTCACTGATGCTGTAAAGCTCCGATACGCCGTCATTATCACGCTTATCAACAAAATACAATTGGTCTTTACGCAAAAGCTCCATATTCATAAGCTCGGTATTATTTGTCGTAAAGACGATTTGCGCTCCTTTTCGGTTCGTATTCTTGCTTTGAAATTTTGAAACGATAAAATTGACAAGCATAGGATGAAGTTCCCGCTCCAGTTCGTCTACAAGCAAAATACCGCCGTTTTGTAAAGCTGACTCTATTGCCGGAGCTAACGACATTAACTTCCTTGTTCCGTCCGACTCCTCAGAAAGATCCAAGGAGTACAGCATTTTGCTGCCGTCTTTGTTCTCGCCCTGGTGTATCGCTTTCGCGGTGACTTCTCCCATTCTTAATCGCACTTCGGAGTTATTTGAGGTTTCTGACAGAACGTTCATAAACTTCCTAAGCGCTTCTTTTATTCCTTCGGGTATATACTCCGGGAAAGAATTATCGTCCTTGATTTCTTTGTTATCAAACTCAAACTGCATATCATCTATACCAAGGTCGGCAGTTTTAGCATAATCCGTAATTGCTTTCAGCATACTCTTATTTTCTGCATATTCAAGAAGCTGTTTCGGAATATCCGTATAATCTCGCGAAAAGAAAATACATTCCCGAAACCACTTCATTGCACTCACGCAGGCGGAATCGTTCATCGTGCAGGCAACAGAAAAGAACAACTGATTGCCTGCAACCATTTCTCCTATCATATTACGTTTGGCTTTATCTTCTGTAAAACTGAAATCTTGTCCGGTTCTCGAAAAAATCAAAGCCTTTTGTCCTTTTGGCGCATGATAGAGATATTCGCTGATTATCTTTTCCTTTGTAGCTGAAAACCCGTACCAATATTTGATTCCGTTCAGCACATAAATGAAATCGAAAGATGTCGGCTGTTTTTTTGAATAATCATTCAAGCCGAATGGCATCACGGGAATCTCTGCTTTTTCGTGTTGTGTCCTCTGTGCGTTCTTAATAAACTGCACAGCAAGCCAAAAGGCACGGATAACATTACTTTTTCCTCCGCCGTTTTTTCCGTAAATTGCAACTCCCGGCAAAAGCTTTGTGCTTTTTTCCTGAATCAAGCAATTTTTAAAAGTGCCAAGTCCGGTCGCTTCCATTGATAGTACCGTTTCATCACGAAATGAACGATAATTACTGAATTTAAATTCTATCAGCATAAAAACACCTCCGCATTTCACAAGCCATAAGCATAGTATATCACAGCTTTACAAAAAATACAATCATAAAAATCGATTTTTTTGATTTTTTTGCTCTGATTTTATCGATTTTCAAAAAATTATTCTGTGAGCTGAACACGGTTGTTGTCCTGTATGCCAGAATTATTCGTTACCGATTAGCTTTTCTTTTCCTGCGTCCTGTATAAGCAGTAATACCGATAACGCCGCACGACATGACAGGGAGTAAAAGACCGCCTGTTTTGTTTTCACCTGTCTTTGGATTGTCGTTGATACTGTTGTGCATTTCCACGATAGTAGTGGAATCGCTCATAACAGTTGCCTTCTTATCGGCGGGAAGAGTGTAGGGAGCGGACACATCATCGTGAACCTCTGATATAGTATACTCGCCGATACGCAGTCCTGAAAGTGTGATTTCGCCGTTCTTATCGGTTTTGAGAATTACATCGTAGCCGTTATCTCCGACAATGCGGAAAGAAAAGCCTTCCACCTTGCCGTCATCTGATGTCTTTACTATCTTCAGATTTCCGCGCATAGTCTCGTTCACAAAGCCTACGCCCGCCTTGTTCTCCACGGAATAGGTCATGCCGTCCGTTTCGATAAACACAGGGTAAACACCCTCGTCAAGCATAAAACCTTCCGGTGCTTTAGTTTCCTTTACAAGATAGTGTCCGTATCTCAGTTCGTTCATCTCATAAACACCGACTTCGCTCTCGGATAAAGTTCCGAAAAGCGTGTCGCCATCGTCAAGCTGTCCGTCTGCGTTGTTGTCTTTGTAGACCTCAAATACCGCACCGGAGAGCTTGTTGTCGGGATATTCGGCGTCTACTTTGGTAAGTGTGATGTTGCCCTTTATCGGCGCGTTTATAAAGCCTACGCCTGCCTTGTTTTCCACGGAATAGGTCATACCGTCTGTTTCAATGAATACAGAATAAATGCCTGTATCAAGCAGAAAACCGTCCGGCGCTTTGACTTCCTTTACAAGATAGTGTCCGTATCTCAGCTCGTTCATCTCATAAACGCCAACTTCACTCTCGGATAAAGTTCCGATAAGCGTGTCGCCATCATCAAGCTGTCCGTCTGCGTTGTTGTCTTTGTAGACCTCAAAGACTGCACCGGAGAGCTTGTTGTCAGGATATTCGGCGTCTACTTTGGTAAGTGTGATGTTGCCCTTTATCGGCGCATTTATAAAGCCTACACCAGCCTTGTTCTCTACTGCATAAGTCATGCCGTCCGTTTCGATAAACACGGGATAAACACCTTCATCAAGCAGAAAGCCTTCGGGCACTTTGACTTCCTTTACGAGATAGTGTCCGTATCTCAGTTCGTTCATCTCATAAACGCCGACTTCACTCTCGGTGAGTGTGCCGATAAGCGTGTCGCTATTGTCAAGTTGTCCGTCTGCATTGTTGTCTTTGTAGACCTCAAATATCGCTCCGAAAAGCTTATTATCGGGATATTCGGCGTCAACCTTTGTGAGTGTGATGTTGCCGCGAACAAAGTCGTTTACGATTTCGATTTCGACAACCTGTTCATTTTCGGCAATATTCACTTCATAGACAGTTTCGTTAAGAACGAAGCCAGTCGGCTGTTCGATTTCCCTCACATACCAGACGCCGAACGGAATCTGCTCAAAAGAAAAACTGCCGTTTTCTTTTGAAATGGCAGTCATCAAAGCGTTTTCTGTTGTAAACTCAGTATCATTTGACTCAAAAAGTCCGATAAGCACACCGCCGAGAGGTTCGCCGTTCTCATCTATCTTTTTGCCTGATACCGAGCCGTAGATAAGTTCGTTTTCAATTGCTTCACCGTCATTGACCGCAAGCTGAACCTTTGCGGTTTCCTGTCCCACATACTCAAAGGTTATTGGGTACTTGGTATCAGAGAGAATATAATGCTTGTCGGTGGCAAGCTCTTTTACGTAGTAGCTGCCGATAGGCAAGTCGGTTTTAAAAATGCCGTTCCCGCGTTCATCAAGGGTAATGATTTCAATTAAACCATCAGCGGGGATAGAGGTACCGCTTTTAGATACAAGCTCCTTTGCGGCAAACAGACCGAAGCTGATATTTTTCATTTCATCGTTTGTTCCGATACCGAAAAGGTCGTTCACTTCAAGTGCTTTCTTCAAACTGATTTCAACTTTCTGCTTTTCATTAATAAAAGAAGCTCCGGTTTCGGTTATAGATACATTCTCTCCTGCGTAAACAAGCTCGGCAATGTGTATTTCATCATTCAAAACCATACCGTAGGGAGCTTTGATTTCCTCGATTTCGTATTTGCCGAGATAGAGTTCGCGACTCTTTGCAAAGCCGTTGTTTCTGGTAGTAACGGTGTCAACAACCTCTCCCTTTGTGAAGCGTATAGTTCCGTCAGCTGTGATAATATCTTCGGCTGCACGGATTTCATATACCGCGCCTGAAAGTCCGATGATTTCATATTGCGGCTGATATACTACCGGCAGGACGTTTTTGCTTTCATCGATGCCGCCGATTATGCCGACACCATAAAATACGCTGCCGGTTTTTTCAATGGTAATAGTGCCTTTCTGCGCCGTGTTCGGCTTATTGACTTTTATCACTGTAATTCCGCTTTCTTCGGTCGAGTTTTCCTGTGTCACATCAAAATAAACCGGTGTGCTGTCAAGCACATAGCCGTAGGGTGCCTTTACCTCTACAATCGAGTAGCCCTTACCGTAAGGCAGTTTTTTGGGCGTTACAAGACAGCCGTTTGCATCGGTGTAAAAGGTGTCAACCGTTGTAGGCGTGGGATAGGTAAAGGCCATTGTTACGAGTTTGCCGTCAGGGTCGTATATCTGAAAGGCTGCGCCTGCATACGCTATATTCCTGCCGGTTTCTGCATCGGTTTTCACTACACGGACATAGCTTTCAAAGCCGCCGTTGTTGATAAGATAACGGTAAGTTTGTTTATCCTGAGCAATGAACACATCAAAGTCCTTCATCAGCTCACGACCTTCCCAGCCGGAGATCTGATGAACGGTATATACGCCGTAAGGCATATCCTTTGTCTGCCCGAAGCCGTTTTCGTCGCAGACGATAATATCTCGTTCGTCCTCCTCAGAAGCAGCATAGCTTCCTGCAGACTTGAGATAGACTTCAAAGGTTGCGCCGCTTTCAGGCGTTTCAATTCCGGTTTCACCGTCATCGGTATGTTTGATGATGGCGATATTGCCCTTTACAACCTGCTCGTTCACATCGTTTTCGGTCTGATTGTGTTCCACAGTATATAGCTGCGCCTCTGCTCCTACCTTATAGATGGCGGTATCAAGCAGATAGCCCACCGATGGAGTGATTTCACGAATTATCCAGTCATCACCGCAGACATATTCCTGTGTGGTGAACTGTCCGTATTTATCTGTGGTGTAGGTGTCAATCAGTTCTTCGCCCTTGTAAATGCCGTAAACGGCTCCCTCAAGTGTAGCATCGCCCTGTGCCGAGCCTTTTTCACTATCGCTCTTTGTCACAGTTACAGTAAACTTTTTAAGAATATTTGTCATATCGCGGCTTGCAACTTCTTCCCACTTTATCGGCACGGTCTGATTTTCCGGAACAACATAACGGATTGCCGTATCCACTTCCTCGATAGTATAGGGTGTTTCGCCTGATATAAGTACATCATTGAAATACGCTACACCGTTCTTGTCGGTAACTGCGTATTCATCGACTTTTATTCCACTGAGAGATGTGCCGTACAAATGGAATTTTATTCCCTCAACAAAGTTATCCTCGGAGGTCTTAATCACCTTTAAATCGCCGCGTTTCAGCTCATTGTCAAAAGGCTTTTCGATAACCTTATTCCATTCGATAGGGGTAGTTTGCTTTTCGGGCACGATATATCTGTCTGGTGCGCCTACTTCCTCCACGGTGTAGGGTTTTTTGCCCGAAACAAGAATATCGTTGAAATACGCTACGCCGTTCTTCTCGGTAACGGCATATTCATCGACCTTTATTCCGCTGAGTGAAGTGCCGTATAGGTGAAATTTTATACCCTCGACAAAGTTATCCTCGGAGGTCTTAATCACCTTTAAATCGCCGCGCTTCAGTTCATTGTTAAAGGTAACTGTTGCGGTTTTGTTGCTTACAACCGTCACAGTTCTGCTTTCCTGCGGCTTGTATTTATCGGCTGTCACCTCGGTAACTCTGTATGTGCCGGGTTTCAGATTTTCTATCAGTATTTCGCCCTTTGCATTGGTCGTAACGGTTTTATTAACTCCGTTTCCCGTAACGGTGAAGGTAATGCCGCTTATTTTACCGTCCTCGGAAGTCTTTACAATCTTAGCCGAGCCTTCATCAATCTCATTTATCGCTTCGATTGTTACAAGACCGTTATTATCGGCGTTCACCGTAACTTTCCATTCGGTTTTGTCGTATGCGTGATAATTGGTAGGAAATACGGTTTCCTTTACGGTGTAGGTGCCGTAGGGCACAGGCTTACTCGTCTTGGCGTAGCCGCTGCTGTTTGTCGGTCCGATTTCGTATGACAGACCGGTTTCGGTATTTGTTGCCATAAAAACAGCTCCTGCCAGCTTTTCGCCGCCTGTACCTTTCTTATACACCTCAATTATGCCGTCAGGCTCGGTCGTATTTTCGGGCAGATGAAAATAAGCATTGGGATAGGAACCCTTATCTCCCGCCTGAGCCATATAGTCCGCACGCATAATCTCCGGACCGCGTTCATTTCCGACATGGATAATAAAATCGGCGCCGTTGTAAGTACCGGAATAGATCGCGATATGCACATGAGAGTTTTCGGCTGTTCCGAAAACAATTATATCGCCCGGTGTCAGCTTGCTTCTGTCTACATCTGTGGCGCTTGTACCGATTTTCTCGATTTTTCCCGCGGCGGCAAGGTTATTCAGCGCTGTCTGCCAGGTTGACACAGACTGAGTTCCCGCCCCGGTTGCGTCCACTGCATCCGATATATACTGCGTGTCTGCACCCTCAATATTCGGAAGGTAGTTGCACAAGTAATATGTCACAAAGCTTGCACAGCACAAGCCGTACTGCTCGAATGCCGAAATGTCGGGCGCTTTTCCGGTTGCCGTACTGCTGTCTGATACAGTTTCTTTACCGGTTAGGCTAAGTCCGTAAGATATATCAGACAGCACCGATGCAGGCGCGCTTGAGCCAAAGCTGCCGGGCTGATACAGCGTTCCATCATTCTTCTGCTTCTGCACATCGTAGCCGGTGTATTCCAGGGCACGAAGAATTGCGGAATCTGCCATATTATCAGGCAAATCGGAAGCTACTGCAGCAAATGTCCCGACAGGCGCAGTCGATAACAGCATTGCGCCTGCAAGGAAAGCCGACACGATTTTTGAAAATTTCTTTTTCATTTTGTCTCGTCCTTTCTGTAAAATAGAATAACGCCTGATTTTTCAATCAAGCGTCAAAATATGTGGGTATTAAACCTATCCGCCGTAATCTACGCTGCTTACGCAGACACAGCAGTACCAGGCGGAGGTAGCATCGTCGAAAGTACAGCCAACCGCCATATACAGGTATTCGCTTGAGCTGAGATAGCTCCAATGAGGCAGACTGTTTTTTAAGGCGTCTGCGATTCTTTTACCGATTTCATCGGCAGTACCGCCTTTGCTAACTTTTACAATTGCTTCACGATTGTATCCGTTGTAGTAATTACTGCTTTCGGGAAAACCGTACACGGTCATATCAACATACTTACCGTACTTAAAAGCTGCACAAGCTTCACTACCGTCCGTGTGGCAAAAATCAGTAACAAGCTGCTGGCTGCGATAACGTGCGACTTTTGTGAGACCGTTTAAAACGATGGCTTTTTCGGAACGATATTCGTTGATATATTTTGCGACCTTCGCTTCGACTTCGGCTCGGTCCGCTATCAAAGGAATAGCCTGCGGCTGTTCTTTTGGTGCAGAGCTTACTGCAGTTTGCACAGTTGTGTATGCTTCTGTTTTAGCAGTTTCAGGTTTCGCAGTTTCCGGCTTAGCGGTTTCTGCTGGCTTTTTCTCGCTCGCGGTCGTTTGGGGCGCAACTGCGGCGGTGGTACTTGCCGAAGAGAAAACCGGTTGATCCGTTTCATCTTCGTACCTGTCGGGCTGTGAAGTGTCAGCCGCGGTTTTGGTTGAGGTTACCGTTTCCGGCTTGCTGTCCGAAGAAGGACAAGCCGTTGTATTTTGGACCTGAGTTGAAGTTTCAGCACGGGTTTCCGCTGTAGTCAAAACAACCGTTTCAGCTTTACTTACAGTTTCCGGCTTATCCGTAACGGTTTCACCGGTCATACTGGCCGAAGAAAAACTGTCGGCGTTAAGCGGCTTTTCATCCGCGGCACAGCCGGACAAAAGTATAGCTGAAATAACAAGAATCGGTATAAGATGCTTTTTCATAGGCTCACCCTCCTTTGGTTTTCTACCCACATTGTACCGAATTTTTCTCTTTTTTGCAAGAGTGCAATTTTAAATCATACGCACCACCTCCCAAAAGTGTGAATTTTCGGCTTGCCTTAGATAGATTTAACTTACAGAGATAGCTATATATTGAGAGATAGCTTATATATTCTTCTTCGGCAAGTCAGTAAGTATTAAGGGGTTAGAGTGTGAGGAAGGGGAGAACAAAAAAATACTCCCCCTATCTTGAATCACGCTCCGCCCGCTTTCGCAAATAAGTCGCATAATGTTCCAAAGCCTTGCAGATATATTCCTCCGTCTGGCTTATGGAAACGCTTTTCGGAATCAGCTGCCGCACCCTGTCCCCGCTAAGTACGATTCTTTCTCGTTGGTTAGGCTTTTGCTCGGACATAATAGCAGAAATAGCTTCGGGTGTGAGCTTTCCTTCTTCAAACAGCTTTCGCATACGGATTGTCTGGTCGTGCGACGGTGTGCAGTCATTCAGACTGATTTCGTCTGCCAGGTCATGCTGACAGTCCTCGTCAAGAAAAGAAATCTCAACAGCAGGCCGCATTTTCATTGAGCCCTCGTCTACAAGTTCAAGCAGTTCGGGGATAAGATTTGTAAGGCGGATATATCTGCGGATTTGGTCTTTACTTTCACCTACTTGTTCGGCAAGTTCAACATCTGAACGCCCTTGTGGCAACTTAGTCGCCAGTGGCGACGAAGTTAAATCTGTCCTTTGTCCCTGCCTGTTCATCGCCTCCAAACGCATTTTGTATGCAAATGCTTTTTCCGAGGGAAGTATCTGCGACCTTTGAAAATTGCTTTCCACCATTAAGATGGTGGCTTCTTCTTTCGTCAGCTCGACTACCTCACATCTGAGTGTTTCAAAGCCTGCAAGCTCACACGCCCGTTTTCGTCTGTGTCCCGATACAAGCTCATATCTGCCGTCGTCTTTCTGACGGACGGTAGCAGGAGTAATAACCCCTCGCTCCCTGATGCTTTCCACAAGCTGAATCATATCCTCGTCATCACGCACCTTAAACGGGTGGTCGGGGAAATCGTCAATCTGCTCTATGGGAATATCACGGATTTTTGCGAGCTTGGCTTCGTCTCTCATTTCCTGTGTTGAAAACAGGTCATCGAGTGTTGGCAGAGTGAAGTCGCTCTTTCTTCCTGCCATCAGCTAACACCTCCTTTGTCAGTTCGGCGTAAGCCTTTGCCGCAGGACTGTTCGGCTCATACTTGTATATGCTGACTCCTTTAGACGCTACCTCCGCGGCTTTTACCGCCATAGGTATAGCCGAGCGGTATATCTTTACCGCTCCGCCGTAGTTCTGCCACAGCGCGTTTGCCGTGCTTTTCGCAAGGTTTGTCCGGTTGTCTACAATATTAAGTAGGATACCGTCAATCTTCAGGTTCGGATTGATATGCTGCTTGACCTTCCCAATGGTTTGCATAAGCTGTGTCATTCCTTTTGCGGGAAGATACTGAGCCTGAACGGGGATGATTACGCTGTCTGCCGCCGCTAAAGCGTTCAAAGTAACCATACCGAGTGAAGGCATACAATCAATTAAGATATATTCGTAATCGTCCTTTACCTTATTCAGATAGGTTCTCAAAACGGTTTCACGGCTCATAGTCGTTACAAGCATCATTTCCATAGCGGATAGTTCAAGGTTTGCGGGCAGCAAGTCAACATTTTCCTCGTGATGCAGAATACCCGAATGGGGGTCTGTGTTTTCCTCGCGCATTATCCCAGATAGCTTAGTGGTAATGGTAGCAGACAGGCTGTCATTATCTTTCCACCCAAGACAGGTCGTAAGGTCGCCCTGCGGGTCTGCGTCTACAAGGAGTACCTTTTTTCCTTGCCTTGCAAGCCCGATACCTAAATTCACCGTTGTGGTGGTTTTGCCTGTGCCGCCCTTCTGATTGCAGATAGCAATGGTTTTACAGTTGGGCATTGGCGTCCCTCCTTTCATCAGATTTGAATCTTTCGATCCACTTAAACGCAAAAAGCCATTGACCTTTTGCGTTTAAGTAGTTGCATTTAATTCGATCTTATCCCCCAAATGCACAAAAGGAAATCAACAAGCGTCTGACTGCTGATCAGACTCATAGGAATTTCACCTCTGCCGGGTTCTCCGCCAGCTCCGTAGAGAAGTATCATTGTCCCTGAAACGTTTCATCGCCTTATCCGCAGCAAATGGATATTTCAGAATGGTTCGGATTCGCTACCCACCTTGCTTTCCGCAATAACCCTTACGGGCAGGAGGTTCTTGGCGCACCTTCATCCGGCTGAGGTATTGTCCTCCGTCCAGGAATGTACTTGTTGAATGTGTATTCAATTTTCAAGGAACAGCGAAAGAGTTGCTCTTAATCCGATAAAAAAATAACCCCTTCACTAATTTCCACTGGGAGAAACCAATTGGCAAGGCAAAATAGAAAATTTTTTAAAAAAAAATAAAAAATCCGCCTAATTCTGAATAGGAAAAGGCGGCTGAATAAAAACACCGTATCGTAATTGAACGACACGGTGCAGTTTGAATTGCTTATTCGATTTGATATGTTCCTTATATATAGTGAACACGGAAACTTCTTTTCTTCGCTTTCTTAACTTCCTTAATGACTTCATCAACATCATCAGCATATTTGCCATACCGTATAAGCGAATTGCGTTTGTTTATAAGAAAAGAGATGATTTCAGCATATTCACGGTCATTGAGAGCAATGTAAAACTTTTTGTCTTTCATAAGAGTAATCTCCTGCGTTGAATATATAATAATTCGCTCATTATGAAAAATGTGCATAGCAGGGAAAACCTAACACAGAATAAATAAGGGATAAAAAGGTATAGGATAAAACAAGTTCGAACTGTTATGAGCACTCTTTTCAATTAGCAGGATTTTTAGCACGATTTTTTGAGCAATTAGCAGGAAAGCGATTTTGATTAGCAAAAATCGAAAATTCCTGCTAATTATATTAGCAAGCTAATTGAGGGTAATGGTAAAATGAATATGCAAAATATGAGGAAAAATATAGCCTTGCTTCGCCATCTAAGCGAAAGCGCAGACACACAAAAAATAAAGCCGAAAACCCTATAAAATAAAGGGTTTCGGCATTATTTTTGGCGCGCTTGCCCGGATTCGAACCGGGGGCGTTCCGCTTAGGAGGCGGAC
>OGQQ01001049.1_pt1 | contig 23353 bp, 27 predicted proteins | sample 1553281 | NCBI WGS metagenome assembly OGQQ01 (sample SAMEA2579937, study PRJEB22360) | human gut metagenome | biome: human gut; feature: human-associated habitat; material: faeces | place: Denmark | collected 2008/2010 | reverse complement strand
GGAACGTTGCGACGCGCGGCGGTGAATATACATTGTGAAATCGCGTCCGGGATAATGACCAACACATTAAATAGCAAATTTGTAAACAATAATTACTGCACACCTTATTGTACATGATTTTCAAGGACTTGAAAAGGAAAAAGTGGGGAGAAATTCATAAAATGTTCATAAATATTTGTTATGATACAAAAGATTGTAATGTCTGGGAAAACGGACGTGTCTTTTTTAGAAAGGGAAGGAAATTATGCGTTTTTTAAATGAGTTGCATGAAGGCGACCGGATCAGTGGCATTTATCTGTGTAAGCAGAAGCAGCCGGCTGTGACCAAGAACGGAAAGCCTTATGAGAATATTATACTCCAGGATAAGACTGGAATGATGGATGGAAAGATCTGGGATCCGAATTCTCTTGGAATTGATGATTTTGACGCACTGGATTACATTGAAGTCATGGGAGACGTGACCAGCTTTGCAGGAGCTATGCAGCTGAATATCAAGCGTGTGCGCAAAGCAGGCGAGGGTGAGTACAATCCGGCAGATTATCTTCCAGTAAGTGAGAACAGCACGGATGATATGTATACCCAGCTGGTTGCCATGATCGGCACTGTGAAGAATACCTATCTGAATACACTTTTGAAGAAACTGTTTATAGAGGATAAAGAATTTTTAAAATCTTTCGAGGAGCATTCCGCAGCCAAGACCGTACATCATGGCTTTATAGGCGGGCTGATGGAGCATACTTTAAGTGTTGCCAGGCTTTGTGATTATATGGCATCTGCTTATCCGGTGATCAAGCGAGATCTGCTGATCACAGCAGCACTTCTTCATGATGTAGGAAAGACAAGAGAACTTTCTTCTTTTCCACTGAATGATTATACAGACGAGGGACAGCTTCTGGGACATATTATCATCGGAGCACAGATGATTCATGATCTGATTAAGGAGATACCGGACTTTCCACTGGATCTGGAGAACCAGCTGGTACATTGTATCCTGGCACATCATGGCGAACTTGAGTACGGTTCCCCTAAGAAACCTGCTATGGTAGAGGCAGTTGCTTTGAATCTTGCAGATAATACAGATGCCCGCATGGAGACTCTTACCGAGATTTTTGCGGCAGATAAGAGCAAGAAAGAATGGCTTGGATTTAACAGAATATTTGAATCTAACTTAAGAAAGACAGGAGAATGGTAATCTTTATGGAGTATCGTAAGAATGATATTGTTACGTTAAAGATTGAAGATTGCGGAATTGACGGTGAAGGTATCGGAAAGGCTGATGGCTTCACCGTTTTTGTCAAAGATGCAGTAATCGGAGACACAGTCCGCGCAAAGATCATGAAAGCGAAGAAAAATTACGGTTACGGAAGATTGGAGGAGATTATCACCCCATCTCCTGACCGTGTGGAGCCGAAGTGTCAGTTTGCAAGACAGTGCGGAGGCTGTCAGCTGCAGGCCCTTTCCTATGAGAAGCAGCTGGAATTTAAGACTTCCAAAGTCAGGGGACATTTGGAGCGGATTGGCGGCTTTACAGATATTCCTATGGAGAAAATCCTGGGAATGGAGCAGCCTTTCCATTATAGAAATAAAGCGCAGTTTCCAGTTGGAAAGTCAAAAGACGGCAGAATTATTACCGGATTTTATGCTGGTCGTACACATAGCATTATTGAGAATCGGGATTGTGCTCTTGGGGTAACACAGAATAAGGAGGTTCTGGACCGTGTGATCGCCCATATGGAGAAGTTCAACATCCAGCCGTATGATGAGAACACTGGCAAGGGTTTAGTGCGCCATGTGCTGATCAGATATGGCTTTTTTACGGATGAGATGATGGTCTGTCTGATCATTAACGGGGAGAAGCTTCCTGGCGAAGAGGCTCTGGTGAAATCTCTTTGTCAGATTCCGGAGACTGTCAGTGTGATGGTAAATGTGAATAAGAAGAGAAATAATGTGATTCTTGGGGAAAAGGTGCGGCTGCTCTGGGGACAGCCATACATTACAGACAAGATCGGAGAGATTTCCTATCAGATTTCGCCGCTGTCCTTTTTCCAGGTAAATCCTTACCAGACAGGGCGTCTTTATGGAAAAGCACTGGAATATGCACAGCTTTCCGGAAATGAGACTGTGTGGGATCTTTACTGTGGAATTGGAACCATTTCCCTGTTTCTTGCGCAGCAGGCAAAGATGGTAAGGGGCGTGGAGATCATTCCTGCAGCCATTGAGAATGCTAAAGAGAATGCACGCCTGAACGGATTTGATAATACGGAATTCTTTGTGGGAAAAGCGGAGGAAGTGCTTCCAGAGCAGTTTGCACGCACTGGTGAGCGTGCTGACGTGATTGTAGTAGACCCGCCGAGAAAAGGCTGCGACGAGACCTTGCTTTCTACCATTATCGAAATGCAGCCCGACCGTGTAGTTTACGTAAGCTGCGACAGCGCAACTCTGGCACGGGATTTGAAGTATCTTTGTGAAAGAGGCTACGAATTGAAGAAAGTCTGCCCGGTTGATATGTTCCCGAATACGGTGTCGGTGGAGACGGTATGTTTATTGTCCAAACTTCATTCAGACCAACATATCGAGGTAGAAGTGAAAATGGACGAGCTTGATTTGACGGCTGCGGAGAGCAAAGCCACTTATGAGGAAATCAAGAAGTATGTACTGGAGCATACGGGATTAAAGGTCAGTAATTTATATATCGCACAGGTAAAGCAGAAATGCGGTATTATTGAGAGGGTAAATTATAACCTACCGAAATCAGAAAACTCCAGACAGCCGAAATGCCCGCCAGAAAAAGAAAAAGCTATAAAAGAGGCATTGGAATATTTTCGTATGATCTGACGATATCTCGGAAATAGTTATACATTTTTGCACATTTGAGCTGCTCTCCGTTCCTACATATAATGAAAGTGAAGAAACGGAGGTGGCTTGTATGAGAGAACAGAAATTCCACATTTATCTGGATAGCCACGAAAGGACAATCCTGCTACATAGCCTTGTGGAACTGAAAAATCAGCTCCTTGCGCAAGGCAGATATGCGGACTGCGTTGACGAACTGATTTTTAAGGTTACGGGCGCACCGCTGAAAAAACTCAAAGTACAACACGATTGCGGGAGGGTATGATGGATGGCGTAGAATTTAAAGAACTGTTCAAGGCAGCTGTGGAAACACTGAGGGAAAAGACGATCACTCCGCTGTTGGAAGCAGACGCAACCTATCAGGAGGAATTTTGCTGATGCAAAGCGGTATAATCAGTATTGGGACGAGCTGGAAAAGGGAGTACATATAGATCATCCTGGACTGACACAGGCGGATATAGACGCGTGGAAATTAGCGGATATTAAACTCGATGAACATATCGCTATCAGTAAGGTGGATACGGATGCCGTGGTTAAATTGAGGGCAAATGAGGCTACCGCGTACGATAGTTTTATTACATCAAAAAATAGTATAGATGAAATCAGCAGTTCGTCACTGCTGGATATTGATGCAATACGTCCTAAGTTAAAAACTGAACCTGATACGGCTTTTTTCTGGTCTGGAAGAACAGACGGAATAGGTGGAGCTGAGAATGCAGCAAATATCGCTAAAAGTAGAGGTGGAGTTACATTAGAATCTACAATTGAAAAACAAAAAATTGTTATGCCGGAATGGGATTTTAATAATCCAAGTACAATGGAAGCCTGGGACTTGGCATCTGGAGCATATGCCGAACAGGTATCAGGAGAAATAAGAGCGGTCATTGGTTCAGAATTAAGACCGGGCAATATATGGGAAAATATTGAGCTGCCACGTCTTAAGAATAATCCTAATGTTACAAAGATAACAACAATTGACCCGAAAACAGGTATAGAGCATGTTATTTTTGAGAGGTGAGAAAATGAAAATTACAGGTAGTATGAACTATGTTAAATTTGATTTGGAAAATGGTTATATCATAAAAGCGGAAGGAGAAATGCTTGTAGGGAGAAAATTTGTAGTATATACAGACACTATGAAAACATGGGAGCCACCGCATGAGAATGAGAAACTCAGTAAAGAACAAATAGAAGAAATCATTCGGGAAGTGCAGGAAAGTATGAGTGAAAATACAGTTCAGATTATATTTGAATAAAAAAATATGTTTTTGCAGAACATTTGCCGGAAACATGAAATATCAGAAATGGATAATTTTTTTGTAAGTGAATTTCAATACACAGAAGAATGTATTCCGGAATATCTGAAACGGTGGTGGAGAGAAAACCTGATAGTATCTTATATCTTAACAGCGTTGGTTTTCCTGTATTTTTTCTTGATGTTGATCATACGGAGAAATCTTGTTTATCTGTTTCTGGAACTTCTGCCGATCCTGCTCCTGCTGCTCATAAGAGTCAAGGTCAGCAGGGCAATTAAAATAGAAAAAGAAAGATATCAGGTAAATTACAGGAACACGGTACCTTTGATGCATATCGAAATAGGTCAGGATATTCTTTACAGAATAGAGGACAAAGAAAAACATTTATCCCTGTCAGATATTAAAAAAGTGTTGGAAACCCCTGATATGATAGTGATATGTTTGCGGGGGAATCTTATCCTGCCGGTAAAAAAGACTGGATTTATACAGGGGGATGTGGAACATTGTGTTAAGTATCTCAGGAGTCAGATAGGGAGCAGATAAAGCGGAAGGTGTGTTCATGTATATTCTTATTCCATTAATATTGTCAGCAGTGTGTTCATTTGTAAATCCTTATGTGGGATTGTTTGGTATATTCACACTGGTAGAAATAATTATTATCCTTTGTGTTGACATCAATGCAAATGTCAGGATCAAATTGAGCCATAAAGTATCTGCGGAAAATCCGTCCCGCGCGGAACGGCTGAAGAAATCAGGAAAGGTTCTTGCAGCAGCAGAATGTGTTCTCACTGCTTTTTTTACAATAATAACTGCAATAGTAGAAATCGGGGTGTGGATGCTTGCAAGCGGAAGCCTTACAGGTGATTCTGCGGTTATGACACCGTTTTCTATCATTTCAGAGGAGAACCTGACACTTAGTTGTATTTTACTTGTATTTGCTATAGCATTTCAGGTAATCGCGCTTATTCTTGCTTTTGTCAGGAGAGGACAGTTGAGAAAAAGAATTTGTTGAGACGATGCTTCTGATGCCCATAAGGGTCAAAGCTGCCGAAGTTTTTCAGAATGGAACAGAGGAGTGCAAATGAGAGATCAGATAAAAGATCGAGAATATTTTAATGAATTTTTGCAAGAGGAGCAGGCGAGGATAACCAGATTCTCAGATAAGCTGGCAAACAGTGAAGTAAAACCGGAGAGGCAACTGGCAGTAAAAACAAAAATACATGATTTAAAGCTGGGAATATTAACAGCCAGATATTCCAGAGGGGACGAACTTTCGGCTTTGGAAGGTGAATATGCAGAATTATTGAAAAGCTGGGGCGAGGTATGGGAACCGGATAATTATAATAAAAACCTGAAAATGATCTCACTGGGAGTTTTGTTTGAGGGAGATATCGTATTGGCAAAAGAGACGAAAGCTATGCTGGATGCTGCAAACATTGATGATTGGCTTTTGAGTTTTCTGTTGTGCTCATGGACAGACATTGAAATGGAAAATAAAGACGTTGATCTGATCTTTCCGAAAGATTTTTCTTTGCTGCAGAAGGTGGTACTGACTCATAATAGAAGAGAATCTCTACAGGAATACTTGTCTTGTTGGTACAGGGAAGACTGCGGATGTTACGAAGCGCATAAGAGCAGCCAGAAGATATATTATGGGTATTGGAGTTTTGAAGCCGGGGCTGTGGCAAAAATATTGAATATAGACGATACAGGCATGGAACATGTGCCCTATTACCCGTACGATCTGGTCCATTATAAGTAATCAATCCTGAACGGATATGTCCGTGAACGTGCGGAAGAAACAGGCGGTTTTCTTTTCGGTTTGATGAAAAGAGATAAAATATTTCTGTGATACCGAAAGTTTATAAAAGAAGGTGATTTATGGCATGCGGTCAGGCAGATATATGTCAGGGCATACGGCAATGTCCTGTGTAAAGAAAGAAATGCACCGACAGTTTGGAGACGAAATATTGCTGGAGGAGGAAAAGCACGCCTGGGAGCATCATGGATGGTTTTTGTTGAAATTCCAGTATATACCGAAACCATATATGATTCAATTTGAAGGAGAATTTAACTGTTTTAATGTTAGGATAACGAAAGACGATGACGCTTATATTGCTTTGAAGAAACTGACTGATTACAGCAATGACCTTACTGAGAAAGATATATGTGATTCCATAGAAAAACTGAAGAATGTACTAAAAGGCGATATTGTCTTTTATAGATCCATAAACGGAACAACCTATCAGGAGATTAATGGAGAGTACAAGCGGATCAGGAGACGAGAGGACTAGTTTCAAATGGATAACAAGTTGGTGAAAAGAAAAATACAGACTTATGAGATTATTTTATGCATTTTTGTACTTGCCGTGGTCGCGGCGGGACTGCTCATGCCGAAGACAGGCTCTCTTGTAATGATCGATGAGATCTGCGACATAGTTGCTGTCTGGACTGTATGCATCTATGTGATCGTGCGGATCATACAGTCCAGAGGGCGGTTCCAGGCTTCCGTGAAAGCAGTCCGGATCCTTGTCATAGCCGCATGTGTGGTGATCGGCGTACTGTTTACGGGGAGCACGGCTCTGGATCTTGTGTCCGGCCCGGAGACGGCTCAATTGACGGATATACAGTTCAGCAGATCCCAGGCGCATACAGGTATCTTTTCGCTTCACTACTATCTGACAGGAACGGACAGCCGGGGAGAACGTGTCCGGCTGGAGATATCGGGAGACGACTACACCAGACTGTCGGGAAGCAGCAGCGTCACGGTTGAATATTACAGACATACCGGGCGGATCGTAAGGTATTTATAGCGTGTGAGCAGTGTCCGGGATATCCCGGACTATCTGAGAAGCTGGAGCCCGGGGAGCGAAAGGAGGAGAAGATGGATATAGTAAATGATCTTATCAGGCGCCGCGCGGCCTGTGAACAGGAGATCGCGGAGCAGGATCGGAAGATACAGGAATACGAAAGGGCGTATGAGTCGCTGCGCCGGTTTGACGGAGCTGTAGATACGGCTCAGAGTAATTTCCACAATGTAAATACAGTAAAGCTGAACCGTACATCAGAGCTTTCATCCATAACTTCAAGATGCCGTACAGCACAGCTCTATCTGGAGGGCTCACAGAGAACTCTGAACGGATTCGGGGCAAAGATCGTAGGGGCGGCATTTACCGGGCTGGATGTGATGATACGGCTGAAACTTGCGGAGTACAGACTGAAGATACAGAACTGTGAGAACAGGATATCTTCACTCGAGAGATCCATAGACTCGATCAACAGCATGATCGATACTGCCAGGATTCTACCGGGGAGGAGAATGAGAGTGGGGATAAGAAAGAAAACCTTTTGGAAGAGAACTTTTGCTGTATTCCTCGCATCAGTCTGTTTGTGGTCAGCAGCCGGATGCACAGGAGCGGGAACAGGAATGGACAGGGAGGATGAAAAGGTGAGCACAGAACTGACACAGAGGCAGAGAGAACTGTTGGAAGAGATGGGGCTGCCGGCTGATTATGATAAACTTACCGACACTCAGAAGAACGCGGTCACATCGATCGAGGCGATGCTTTCGTATCTGGAGAGCAAATATCAGGAGGAATTCTGCTATCTGTCTTATGCAGAAGCAGGGACTCTGGAGAAGGAGCACCTGGAGGCATATCCGGCATCGGGGACACCGTCAGATGTGGTGACCGTATATCGGACATATGAGGACGGAGAATATCATTACGAAGATGATCACGGCAATATCGGAGTCAGACCTCTGTATGAGAGCAGGGTAAGAGAATTTGCCGTACAGTCTTTTCCGGAGAGCGGGATCAAAGTATTCAGCGATATCCGGAACTTAGGACAGGGTACAGACGGACAAAGTGTAACGGAGGAAAATGTATTGCACACCGTATCCGCAGTCACGTATATCTTCATTTCTGAAAGCGTGTGTACGGAGGCGCAGCTCCGGGATTTTACAGAAGAGTGTGCGCAGTGGATGGAAAGCCAGTGCCAGGGTGTGGCGGCACAGATCTGTCTGAGACTGACAGATGCAGCTCAGTGGGAGTTGATCGATGCAACCGGATATGAGGACAAGCTGAGAGCGGACATATTTACGGCTGAGGCAGAATGTGCAATTTCGGCTTCCGGCAAGGTTACGGTTTACTGACGGAGGAAATGATCATGTATCTTACAGATGAACAAATCATGCTGCTCGAGCAATTGACCTATCTTACAGACGATGTGGCGGATGCAGCCGGGGTGCTCCTCGGCCCGTATGACAGCGTGGAGAATCTGCTCCAGCAGTTTGATGATGATGCGCTGCAAAGGCTTGAAGATCCGGGAAATCCTGACAGCACAAAGGACTATACAGGTGGAAAGAAATGGGTGGCCATCATACGCCAGATCAAAAGCGATCCGGATTTGTACAGTCTGGATATTGTGAATAAAGACGACTCAGTTCCTGCGATATGTTTTAATGACCCGGACGATCCTGAGCATGCTGTTGTTGTATTCAGGGGAACAAGCGGAAAGGATGAATGGATAGACAATGCGATCGGGCTCGGAGTCTCCGATACGGAACGCCAGAAAGCTGCTCTGGATTATATTGAAAATGGTCAGTGGCTTAAATCTATTCGATTTAAGCTACCGATTATTGAAAATGATTTAAGTATTGGTTTGGACAATGGTAATCAAGTCGAGACGGTGGTGCAGCTTGTGAGAAATGTTGTATAAATATGAAGAAAAAATAACGAAGACGGGATGAAAAAAGCAGCCCGTCTTTGCCGTTTTTCCGGTAGAATTCTGCTGTGTATCTTTGCGTTTTGAACAGTTTCAAAATTGCCGGGTTGCAGGTTGACATGTGTTGTAAAACAAAGATATTATGAGATTAAGTTTAAAGGTTTTTTCGGCTCGGGAGGAGATCGGTTATGGGAAGAAAACGCGGAGGATTATTTGACTTTAACAGGGATGGTAAAGAAAGTATCGGGGAAATGTATGTCGCATATCAGATGTACCAGAAATGGCTGAAGAGAAAAGAAGCGAAGGAAACAGGAACAGCGTCTTACGCGCCCTCTTTTGATGACGAACCAGATGATTCGTGGCGAGATTTTTGCGAAGACGGATCTGAATTTGGGATTGATCCTTATGATTATGATACGGAAGAGGAATACGAGGAAGCGCTGCAGGAGGCTGACTTTGCAGCGCAGAGGGATTACTGGGATAGTATGGAATATGAGATGGATCCAGGGGCATTAGGAGAAGAGGAAGGGTATGGACAGGAATATGACGAAGACTGGGATGATGAAGATGATGATTATGATGATGAGCAGGAGGGAATGTATCCGGGATATGATGATGAGGGATACGAAGGTGCAGGTACGATAAATATAACGGTTACTTTTTCCGTAGAAGATGAAATGCAAAAGAAACGGGAAGAATTTTGCCGGCAGGAGCATCTGGTCGCAGCCAGATATCTGACGCTTGAGGGAAATTTCCTTTACGCACAGGCGATCAAAGACCATTTCTCCGTTCCCTGCACTCTGCCGGAAGAAACGACGAAGAGGGAAATCAGGCTGGACGAGATCCTAAGAAAGATTGCCCGGTATGACGCAGATCTGTCCATCAGGATATGGGACTGGTGCATAGATCATTTCCTGCCTTATAAAGAGTATGATTATCTTGCTTCGGATGAACTGGGCGAAAATGTATTACTTGAGCTGCATGAATTTCCAAAGGGTTTTACAGAAAAGCTGGTTTGCTATCTGAAAGAGCACCCGGACTTTGCCAGGAAACTTACGGATACTGGTGACGAACCACTGTTTGGCATGCCGGATCTGATTGGAGCAGTGCTTCGCAGCAGGGAGTTTTCTGTTGCGGACATTCTTTTCACCGGAGAACTGGAAAAGGCAAAAGGGAAGTGGCAGCTTGTTAATGGGCTGGCGGAAGGGGTTATCAGCAGCTCCATCAATTACGAGGAAAAGGAGTCGACTGAATATGTGCGGGATCATTTTCTGCCGTTGATCGCAGAGATTCAGGACGGGATGGTGCAGGAAGAGATGCCGGAGTGGGAGAGAAAGATTGCGGAGTATATGGAGCATATGGAACGGTGAGGTGAAGGTTTATGTGGGAAAGATACATTGAGGAGAAGAAAAATCCTGCAATTATAAAAGATGAGGAATACAAAAATCAGATAAGAATTACAATTTATCGTTCCAAAGCGGTTGCGCCATTTGAAATCGTATGTGGTATTTATGGCCTGATGTTTCACACAGTATTTGCAAAGAATATGGCAGATGAACTGAATGAAGCGGAATTTTGTCACAGCTTTACAGATAAGTGGTAAATGTTCATATTTCAATATTGCAATTAAATGAAAGGTTATATTCGTCATTTGCGTTTCAATCTCGTCAAATAGGAAAAAATGACGAGATTGAAACGGAATAATAGAAGGGCGATTGCTAAAATGAGAAATAGAATGAAGAGTTTAGAAAAATTGAAAAAGGAAATTTTCTTTGGAGAACATTCTGACGAAGAGTGGAAAAGAATAAAATTGCAAGTGGATAAAGAAATGCTTAAAGTAACAGAGGAAGAAAGACAGGAATTTATTGAATGTGGAGCCGGTCCATTATTGGAACAGGTTTTGGAATATATGAAATAAATACGCTTAGTTGTTGTACTATTAAGAAAAGAGGTGAACAATTCATGAATTATATTGCCCATAAAAATGAAATTACCGGACAGATACAAACTGTTAAAGAACATAGTGAAAATACGGCTAATCTGTGCAGAGAATACGCAATTTCAGAGTTGAAAGATTTCTTGTATGCGATTGGTTTACTTCATGATGTCGGAAAGTATCAGGAATCTTTTGGTAAAAGGATTAGTGGAGAAAATATTAGAGTAGAACATTCTACTTGTGGAGCACTTGCAGCAAAAGACAATTATGCAATACCTGCTCCCATGGCTCTTATGATGGAATATTGTATTGCCGGTCATCATTCAGGAATTCCAGATGGCGGATTTCCTAACGATGATGCAGATAAATCGACATTGTGCGGCAGATTAACAAGAGATTTTGAAGATTATAGTGAGTATAAAAAGGAACTTTCCCTGCCGGAATTGGATGGATTAGGGTGGATGAAGTATCTGTTCCAGGATTGTGATAATCAATTGGAGAATGTGATTGATAAGTTTGCATTTCTTACCAGATATGTATTTTCCTGCCTTGTAGATGCGGATTCAAACGATACGGCTGAATTTTGTAAAGAAAGAGAATTTCCAAGAAAATTAAATACAGATTTTACAGCTTGTCTTCAAAAGGTTAATGCCAGGCTTGATTCGTTTGTGTGTAGAACAGAACTGCAAAAGACAAGAGCGCTTCTTCAAAATCAGGCATTTCAGAATGCAGGTCAGGATGGAGATATTTATCTGTTGAATATGCCTACAGGCAGTGGAAAAACACTTGCAAGTATAAAGATTGCATTGGAAAGAGCTGTACAAAAGGAAAAGAAACGGATTATCTATATTATTCCCTATAATAGCATTATTGAACAGACGGCAGATGTGTTTGAGAATTTGTTTGGCAAAGATATGGAAATCTTGCGTCACCAGTCAACATTTTCATATGAAGACGAAGAAAATGGAAGTGAAGATTACCGGATGGCGGCAAAGACGGCAGCAGAAAACTGGGATGCACCGTTTATTATAACGACGGCAGTTCAGTTTTTTGAATCTGTTTATGCAAACAAAAGGGGCAAACTTCGTAAAATGCATAATATGTCAGACAGTATCTTGATTTTTGATGAAGCACATCTGATGCCTCAGAATTATTTACAGCCATGTCTTCAGGCTGTGGCATATATTACAAGATATCTGCATAGCGAAGCAGTCTTTCTGACAGCAACAATGCCGGATTTTGAAAAGTTATTGAATGAATATGCATTGCCGGACTGTAAAATTGTAAGATTGATTAAAGACACTGCTATGTTTGCAAAATTTCAGAAATGTAAATATAGCTATATAGGGGAAGTTACACCTTCAGAATTACTTGCAAGATGCTGTGAATATCCATCGTCTCTGATTATTGTAAATAAAAAGGCTACTGCCAGAAAACTGTATCAGGAATGCGGCGGAAAGAAGTATCATCTATCTACATACATGACTTCTTATGACCGGAAAAAGATTCTGCGAGAAATACGACAGGAATTGCATCAATTGGAACTGGACTATCCGGATTACAAAGATGTTCCAGAGAATAGAAGAATCACCATTATCTCCACATCTTTGATTGAAGCGGGTGTTGATTTAGATGTTTATACAGTATTTAGAGAAAGAGCCGGGCTGGACAGTATTCTTCAGGCAGGAGGACGATGTAACAGAGAAGGGAAACGAGAAATAGCGGATGTATTTGTTTTTGATCTGTCAGAGGACACAAAGAAAAATGCTCTAGATGAGAAAGCAAATCTTACGAAAGGATTGCTGGAAAAATATGAGAATATTTCAGATGTGAAATGTGTCGACGAATATTATTCCAGATTGTATTTTATGAGAAAGGAAGATATTCAGAAAAATACAATGCATAGGGAGTGTTCGGATATTGCCTCCATTCCATTTAAAGAGTATGCAGAGAAGTTTGAACTAATTGATTCCAGACAGGTATCGCTTGTTGTTCCGAGGGATGTGCAGAGTGAGAAGCTGGTGGAAATAATGAAATATACAAAGGAAGGTAATGTAAGAAAACTGCAGAATTATACATGTTCAGTACGGCAAAAAGAACTGGAAGATCTGATCCGGCAGCATGTAGTGGATGATTATGGAACAGGTATTTACTGTCTGACTAATATGGATTATTATGATGAATATACAGGTGTATTGTTTGAGGCGTCGGACTATTTTTTATAAGAAAGGGGTGAGAGAGATGAGCTATGGATTTAAAATTATTGTAGAGGGTGATTATGCCTGTTTTACAAGACCAGAACTTAAAGTTGAACGGGTAAGTTATGACGTGCCGACCCCGGGAGCGTTGGAGGGACTTCTAAAGAGTGTATATTGGAAACCGGCTATTCGTTATGTTATCGATAAGATCATTGTTTTCCAGGATATTGATTTCGTGAATATCAGAAGAAATGAAGTCAAAGACAAAATCTTGCTTAGCGCGGTGAAGAGCCAGATGAATGGAAAAGATGGTGACCCTTGTATATATGCCTCCGAAAGTAGAAGTCAGCGTGCTGCAATGGTGCTGAAAAATGTAAAATACGGAGTAGAGTTTCACTTTGAATTGACCGGATTGAAAAATGACGCAGAGTCAGACGGGGAAAACAAGCACTATAACATAATTAAAAGGAGGCTGGAAAAAGGGCAGTGGTTTCGAACGCCGTGCCTGGGCTGTAGTGAATTTCCAGTGAAGCGGATTGAACTGGTAACAGAGTTTGATGAAAATCTGATCAGCAGTAAAATCCTTAGCATGGGAGATGTAGACCTTGGTTATATGAGTTATAAAGTCCAATTTGAAGATGGCGGGAAGCCAGTTAATCATGACTGGGATAATCCGAAATTTTCGGATAAAGCCTCTACGGTTTATTATCGGCCACATATGATCAAAGGTGTTATTGATGTAAAAAAATACAGGGAGGAATTGCGATGTTAATCAAGGCCTTGTGTGATTATTATGATATCCTGGCCAAGAAGGGCAGCGTTCTTCCGGCCGGATATTCTAAGGTGAACATTCATTATCTGATTTCCCTGACTGCAGATGGAAAGATAGATGAGATTATTGACTGTCAGAAAAAGGAGCTGGTCCAGTCAGGCAAGAAGACCAAGGAGAAAAAAGTTCCAATAGAAATGGTGATGCCTCAGAGAACAGAAAAGCCTGGTATAGACGCAAATATTGCGGAACACAGACCGTTGTATATTTTCGGTTTGAATTTGGACAAGGATCATCTGACACCGGAAGACAGAACAGATAAAGCAAAAAAGTCTCATGAGGCGTTTGTAAAGGAGAATTTGGAGTTTATAGAAAACCTCCAGTCTCCGCTTATCTCCGCATATAAAAACTTCCTGAATTCCTGGAAGCCCGAAGAAGAAGTAGAAAACAAATGGCTGCTTGGATTGGGAAAAGATTACCAGAAATCTGGTTTTGCGTTTTGTCTGTCTGGGAATCCGGATTGCCTTTTACATGAAGAATCTGCAGTCAAGAAAAAATGGGAAGAAGAGTATACAAAACGAGCAGAGCAAGGAGATGATGCAAGAAAGGCACAGTGTGCTGTTACTGGAGAACAAGTTCCAATTGCCAGGATACACAGTAAAATAAAGGGCGTCTACGGTGGGCTGGCTACAGGAAGTGTGCTGATAGGATTTAACAACGACTCGGAAAATTCTTATGGAAATGAGCAGTCTTATAACAGCAACATTTCTGAAACAGCTATGAAAAAATATACGGAAGCCTTAAATTTCCTGCTTAGCACTAATAAGCACAAAGCAATGCTGGATGAGATGACGATCGTGTTCTGGGCTATGAGTAGTCAGGAGACATACGAGGATCTGTTCATGAAAATGTTTTTCGGACAGCAAGATCAGATGGATGCGGAAAAGACAGACGCTATGCTCAAAAATTTATTAAAGGATGCAAAAGATGTACAAGTGACAGAAGAACGGCTGCAGTCACTGGATATAATCGATCCGAATGTAGATTTTTATATGTTGGGATTGAAACCAAATTCATCCAGGCTGTCTGTAAAATTCATCATACGAAGAAGGTACGCAGATGTGCTCTGGAATATCGCAAAATTCCAGAAAGATTTGCAGGTATCGGATGATTTTCATTCAGTTGCGCTCTGGCAGATAAAGAGAGAGATGATTTCGCCAAAGAGTAAAAATGATAAAGTGAATCCTGCGCTGATATCAAGGCTGTTGGAAACCATATTAAATGGCGGAACCTATCCAGTTTCTCTCTTAGAAACAATAATCAGAAGAGTAAAGACGGATGAAGGAAGTGGGAAGATTAATGCGATTAGGGCAGGAATCATAAAGGCCTGCATTAATAACAGAGAGTCAAAGGAGGAATTAAAAGTGTCACTGGATAAAACAAATCAAACACCTGCATATTTGTGTGGCAGATTGTTTGCCGTACTTGAAAAATTGCAGCAGGATGCGTCCAATAATTCATTGAACAGGACGATTAAAGACGCCTATTTTGCTTCTGCATCTGCAAAGCCGGCGCTGGTATTTCCTAAATTAATCCGTCTTGCACAGAACCATTTGAATAAAGTGAAATATCCCGTTTACTACAATAAACTGATTGGCGAGATTATGGACGGGCTTCAGGGAGAATTTCCAGAAACGCTGCGTTTGACAGATCAGGGCAGATTTGATGTCGGATATTACCAACAGAATCAGGATTTGTGGAAAAAATCATCCAAATCAGAAGAAACGGAGGAAAAATAATATGGCACTTACAAACAGATATGATTTTGTAATACTTTTTGATGTTGAAAATGGGAATCCAAATGGCGATCCGGATGCAGGAAATGCGCCCAGGGTTGATGCAGAATCTGGATATGGATATATCACAGACGTCTGCTTAAAAAGAAAAATCAGAAACTATGTGGAACTTGTGAAGGAAGGAGTGCCCGGATATAACATTTTGATTAAACCGGACCGGTCATTGAATGCCAAGTTTACGGCTGCTTATGAAGCAGAAGGATTAAAGACAAAAAACAAAGGGAAAGATCCGAATGAAGTAAAAAAGGCAAGAGATTATATGTGTCGTACCTATTTTGACGTAAGAACATTTGGAGCGGTCATGTCAACCGGTGATGATCCCTGTGGTATTGTGAGAGGCCCAGTGCAGATTAATTTTGCCAGAAGTATTTCACCTGTTAATATTCAGGATGTTACGATTACTCGTCAGGCGCGTACCACGGAGGATAGAAAAGAGACGGGTGATACGGAAATGGGTAGAAAGAGTGTGATTCCTTATGCGTTATACCGTGCAGAAGGATATGTCTCTGCGGCGTTGGCAAATAAGTCAACAGACTTATCTGAAGAGGATGTGGAACTTCTGTGGACTGCACTTATGAATATGTTTGAAAATGATCATAGTGCAGCGCGGGGGAAGATGTGCATGAGAAAGCTTTATGTGTTTAAGCATGAAAATGTACTCGGCAATAGTCCGTCTCATATTTTGTTTGATAAAATAAGCGTAAAAGAGAAGGATAATATTATTCCAAGAGCTTTTGATGATTATGAAATCAGTATTGACAGCAACATGCCGGCAGGCGTTGAACTGATTGAAAAGATATGAATACAGCCGAAATAACAATCCGCTCCATTCAACATTATTTATATTGCCCTCATCGTTGGGGACTTATGGAAATAGATAAAGCATGGGCAGAAAATATGTATGTGACAAAAGCAAACCTGATGCATGAGCGGGTGCATGATCCAGATAAGAGCTATACAATGCGAGGGAAAAAGGTATATACTTCAGTTCCTGTTTATAATGACCTGGAGGAATATAATCTTTATGGAGTGACTGATTGTCTTGAACTTACTAAGGATGAAGAGGGAGTGTCATTTAATGGCAGCGATGAAAAATATCATATTTCCATTGTAGAGTATAAGCCAACCATACCCAAAAGTATGGATTACAGGGATGATGATCTAATGCAGGTATTTGCGCAAAAAGTTTGTGTTGATTATGTGTTTGGCACAGATTGCGACGGGATTATTTACTATGCGGACGTGAAAAAACGTGTAGTGCTACCTTTCAGGCAGAATTATGAAGAGTATGATATAAAGCTTAAACAGATTATAAAAGAAATGCGAGGTTATTTGAAAGAAGGGAAAATACCCGCGATCAGAAAAGGACAAAAGTGTAGTGGATGTTCTATGAAAGATTTGTGTATGCCTTCCATTAAGCCTATGAAAGATTTTCGGGCGGAGATAAAGAAAATAGAGGAGGCGGAGTTATGAGAAAACTGTTGAATACGGTTTATGTTACAAACGAGATGGCATATCTGACTTTAGACGGAGAAAATCTTGTATGCAAAATAGATGGAGAAATTAAACTTCGGATTCCTTTTGAGAACATCGAAAATATTGTCTGCTTCAATTATGTTGGCTGCTCCCCGGCGTTAATGGGTAAATGTGTGGGAAAAACGATTCCAATTAATTTTATATCACCCCAGGGGAAGTTTCTTGCAAAAGTTTGTGGAGAAACTAAGGGGAATGTCTTTCTAAGGGTGGCGCAGATTGATAAATTCAGAGAATCTGGTCTTGTACTAGCTCAGAATACAATGGCCGCAAAATTTAGTAATACACGTCAGTTGATACGTCGTACATTACATGATAACCCGGAATTACGTGAAGATGCAGAAATCCAGAAAGTTATAAAAGTATTGGCTACGGGTATTGAGCAACTGTATCAGGCGCAGAGCATAGAAGAGGTTGTTGGTATAGAGGGGTATTGCGCACAAAGTTATTTCTCTATATTTAACAAACTAATTACAAATAAAAAAGTTCCGTTTACCTTTGAGTTGCGTACCAAAAGGCCGCCATTGGACCCCGTTAATGCCGTTTTGTCTTTTGTATATACATTGGCAACCAGTGAATTTGCGGCGGCGTTGGAAACCGTTGGTCTTGACAGTTATATCGGATATTGCCATATGTTGCGGAGCGGACGAGTTTCCCTTGCATGTGATTTAGTAGAAGAAGCAAGATGCCTTGTCGAACGGTTTGTGATTGGTCTTTTAAATTTACAAATTATTGGGGAAAAGGATTTTGAACAGCAGATATCAGGTGCAACCTGGTTGAATGATGAAGGACGTAAAAAAGTATTAACTCGATGGCAGGAAAAGAAGCGTTCTGATATGATGCATCCTTATTTAAAACAGAAAATTCCGATGGGACTCTTGCCATATGTTCAAAGTAACCTTTTAGCTAAGTATGTACGTGGTGATATTGAAACGTATCCATCTTTTCTTTTGAAATAAGCAAAGGGGAATCTGTATTATGATGGTTTTGATTAGTTATGATGTGAGCACTACAAGTTCGGCAGGGAGAACCAGATTGAGAAAAGTTGCGAAAGAGTGTCAAAATCATGCACAAAGAGTACAAAATTCAGTATTTGAAGCAGATCTTGATTATTCTTCATTTTTAAAATTAAAGGATAGACTGTTAAAATTAATTGATCCGGAGCAAGACAGTCTGAGATTTTATTATCTGGGGAATAATTGGGAAAAAAGAGTTGAACATGTGGGAGCCAAGAAAACTTACAATCCGGAAGGAGTTATTATTGTTTAGTAATGCGAAGGGTAGGTGATGGGTAAAAGGTCAAGAGGTTCGCCTAAATAATAGAGGAAATGTCTGCTTTAAATGGATATAATATGTATGTAAAAATTGTCCGTCCCTAGATATGCTGTGCGTGACTGCTTGTTTATACAAGATGTAGCGGTCACGTCCCGCGAGGGACGTGTGAGTAGAAATTATAAGAATCAATGGTAAGCCGTTCCCGTCTCCGTCACGTCCCGCGAGGGACGTGTGAGTAGAAATGCAAAATCTGTTGGAGCAGCGCTAAAAGGCGTTGGTCACGTCCCGCGAGGGACGTGTGAGTAGAAATCAGTAAAAGCTGTTGTAAATGGTCAGACATACAGTCACGTCCCGCGAGGGACGTGTGAGTAGAAATGGTGAAAAAATAGGCGTCACCGAAGCGACCGCCGTCACGTCCCGCGAGGGACGTGTGAGTAGAAATGAAGATGTGACAGTTTATACCCAGCAGGGCTCTGGTCACGTCCCGCGAGGGACGTGTGAGTAGAAATCGTATGTGATCTGCTCTAAATCTTCCTTGTCTGTGTCACGTCCCGCGAGGGACGTGTGAGTAGAAATATAACTACGCTTATTCCCTATCGCTTCTACGCAGTCACGTCCCGCGAGGGACGTGTGAGTAGAAATTATTAAATAGCAAAATAGGAGTGCTGCAGGATACGTCACGTCCCGCGAGGGACGTGTGAGTAGAAATCATCATCACATTTATTTAAATTTGAAATTACAATGTCACGTCCCGCGAGGGACGTGTGAGTAGAAATGCCGCTATTATACAGTAGAAGAAATGACAGCAATTGTCACGTCCCGCGAGGGACGTGTGAGTAGAAATCTCCTGCACATACAAGATGATTGATCCCGGATCGGTCACGTCCCGCGAGGGACGTGTGAGTAGAAATCACCATCATACTCACGCCCATGATGGCAAACATGTGTCACGTCCCGCGAGGGACGTGTGAGTAGAAATTGTCATAGATAAGTGCGGCGTATCCAGACAGATCCCGTCACGTCCCGCGAGGGACGTGTGAGTAGAAATATTTTTTTAGGATTTTGCCATGCAATTCGAATGTGTCACGTCCCGCGAGGGACGTGTGAGTAGAAATTCGGTAATACTGCACTCATTGACAACTTGTCACGTCACGTCCCGCGAGGGACGTGTGAGTAGAAATATATTAACAGTACAGCTATATCCGATAGCATTGCGTCACGTCCCGCGAGGGACGTGTGAGTAGAAATTTATTAATGGTTCTGACGTAGTGGCACAGGAAACGTCACGTCCCGCGAGGGACGTGTGAGTAGAAATCTGCCGGAATTAAATTTCTTTGTTCTCCCTTTAAGTCACGTCCCGCGAGGGACGTGTGAGTAGAAATGACCGTCACAAGATAATATTTTTTTCTTTCATCGTCACGTCCCGCGAGGGACGTGTGAGTAGAAATATCCCTGGGGGCTGGGAAATAAAAAGCACCGCCGGGTCACGTCCCGCGAGGGACGTGTGAGTAGAAATGCTTTCCGGCGATACTGATGTCCTGACAGGGAAAGTCACGTCCCGCGAGGGACGTGTGAGTAGAAATGTGGAAAATCAAGTATTTTACAAAAGATAAAGCGTCACGTCCCGCGAGGGACGTGTGAGTAGAAATCGGCAAATGGAAATATATAGCGAAGAAGGGATGCGGTCACGTCCCGCGAGGGACGTGTGAGTAGAAATGTGAATGACCTTGCAGGGGTATGTGGGTTGCCGTCACGTCCCGCGAGGGACGTGTGAGTAGAAATAATAACCTCTTTGTCCTTTAGGATTGTAATTCCTGTCACGTCCCGCGAGGGACGTGTGAGTAGAAATGTACCGAGACATGAAAAGTGTACAGGGTATCAAGTCACGTCCCGCGAGGGACGTGTGAGTAGAAATTTCAATGACACTGAGCAGGCGCATGATGGCATCCCGGTCACGTCCCGCGAGGGACGTGTGAGTAGAAATTTTGGAGTGGCATCATAACATTGCGCCCTTTCGGGTCACGTCCCGCGAGGGACGTGTGAGTAGAAATGGTGGTTAAGAGACGTTGTGACCTCCACGTCTTGTCACGTCCCGCGAGGGACGTGTGAGTAGAAATAACAGGTTTGCGCCGGAACATTACACAGCCTTGGGTCACGTCCCGCGAGGGACGTGTGAGTAGAAATGACTATATCATATTTCCGATACAAATTCAATAATGTCACGTCCCGCGAGGGACGTGTGAGTAGAAATGAATACCGTGTATCATGTTTACATCGTATCCAGGTCACGTCCCGCGAGGGACGTGTGAGTAGAAATTTCATGTGCTAGTTCAAGATAGATTCCATACCTTAGTCACGTCCCGCGAGGGACGTGTGAGTAGAAATACTGGGTGTGACGGAAAGCAGATGCTTCAAATGCGTCACGTCCCGCGAGGGACGTGTGAGTAGAAATGCAGAGAACTTTGTTTTAGCACCCATCTCAATTGTCACGTCCCGCGAGGGACGTGTGAGTAGAAATGGAACGTATCGGCTACGCCGGTTGATGCCAATGGAGTCACGTCCCGCGAGGGACGTGTGAGTAGAAATAGGAGAAGGATGAGGTAGACTTCCAGGTCCGCATGGTCACGTCCCGCGAGGGACGTGTGAGTAGAAATCAAGAGGCACTGGGCTCGGTGTGCAGGTCCATTGTCACGTCCCGCGAGGGACGTGTGAGTAGAAATGTGAAAATAATAAAACAAAACATTTGGCAATACAGTCACGTCCCGCGAGGGACGTGTGAGTAGAAATGACAAAAAGACGGTCGCTTCCATTCTCGGAGTACCGTCACGTCCCGCGAGGGACGTGTGAGTAGAAATCAGGTAAACAGCCCGTCAAGAATCGGTATCTGGGTCACGTCCCGTGAGGGACGTGTGAGTAGAAATCTGTCAGGGCCTGTCCGCAGAACGTACAAATGCCGTCACGTCCGTGAGGGACGTGTGAGTAGAAATGATAATCGTTTCCAAGGACAGAAAAGTTGTTTCTGTCACGTTCCGCGAGGGACGCATGAGTTGAAATCAGACACTGGTGGTTGCGATTGGCGCTAGTTTTGGGGCATGTCCCATGAGGAACGTGCGAGTAGAAAACACTTCTGTAAGCGGTGGTGGATTTTATGCAAGAAAAAATTTATTTGATTTATGATGCCCAGGATGTAAGGAATTCTAAATAAAATATTATTACTTGTAGCGATATAAGATTATTTTTTTAGAAAGGAGCCATTATGCCTACGAGCCACACCCTCATAATCATCCCTTTCCCCGATTTCCAAAAGCTCAAAGAGGAAATCGAGAAACTTCGGACAGAGTTATCTATGCTTGTGCTGGAGCGGGACGAGCTCCGGTTCGTTATTTGCAAAAATATTGAGATGGAATATATGCTGAAGATTGGCGGCCTTGAATATCAGGCGTATGAAGCAGAATGCACTTTCCTGCGATTGAAGCGAAAGGTCGAATTGATCCAGGCGAAAAAGAACCGGCAGGAGAAGGTGATCCTTTCGGTCATTGAAGATGCGCTTGATCATGAATTTCTCGAATACCAAAAACGTCTCGATGAGCAGATGGACAAAATGAATGATGCATTGGAGCGTAGCAAGGCGGATCCGTTGTCTGAGGAGGAAAGCAGAGAATTAAAAATACTTTACCGCAAGGTTGTAAAAGCACTGCATCCTGACATGAATCCGGAAATCACCGATGCGCAGGCGAGGCTATTTGATCATGCGGTTTCTGCGTATAAAAATGGTGATCTTCCAGCCATGAGGCTCATCAATGAAATGGTTGGCGGCGGTCCGGTTTTGACGGATCAGGAAAATATGGCAGTAAAGCTTTCAAAAGAAAAAGATAGGTTAAATTCTCTTCTGGAACGGGTGAAAAAGGAAATTGGGAAGATTAAGACAGAGTATCCTTATACTATGAAAGAGTTCCTTGAGGATTCAGAGAAACTGGAGCGCAGGCGGGAGGAATTGGAAAAGATTCTGGAGCAATATCAGGAGCTGGCTGCATTTTACAGGACAAAAATAGAAGAAATGCTGAGGTGACGGTAAGTGGATGAATTGAATAAAACGGGGAAAAGCAGGCTGGTAAGTCTGCTCCACGGGAAGAATGGGGAAATATCCATCCCTAAACCATTTGAAAGGGATATATTTTTATTTGATACATATGTGGCAGGGACCTCGCATATTGAGGGGATGGAAGAATTAGAACCGCATTTGCAAACTGGTGACAGGCTGGATTTCTTCAGAGAGCCCGATAATCAGTATGATGCCCAGGCGATTGTGATCAAAACCGCTGACGGCGTGAAGATTGGCTATGTACCCAGGCAGGATAACGTGATCTTTGCCCGGCTGATGGATGCCGGCAAGCTTCTTTTCGGCAGGATTTCAGAAAAAGAGAAAAAAGGAAAATGGGTGAAGATTTCCATTGACATTTTTCTTCATGAATAGAAGTGAATCTTGAATTTAAAGGAGGGATTTACATGAAACACAACCAGGATTGGGATTCTATGAAACATACAGCATTCAGCTATTCATTTACGCCCAAGGAATTTTATTTTTTCCTTTTCAAAAAGCCCAAATGCCCCAAATGTGGAGAAAAATATATCATCAGTGAACTGGCGAACAGCCGGCAATAACTGGCCTGCAAATCTCAGCTAAAACTGGACATTTCAATAAAGCCAGATCGGGGTTATGATAAGGATAAGATGAAGTGATTTTTGAGAAGTTGACAGAGGAGCGGGAAGCGTTATGACGAAGAAGATAGCAGTGATCAATGACTTGTCCGGTTTTGGGAAATGTTCTCTGACAGCGGCTGTTTCGGCTATTGCGGCTATGGGGGTTCAGCCCTGTCCGCTGCCTTTCCACGACTCTCGGGCTGCCCTTTGAACAACTGTTTTTCATTACACCTTCGCTCATAGTCCCAGCC
>OGQQ01001047.1_pt1 | contig 23385 bp, 22 predicted proteins | sample 1553281 | NCBI WGS metagenome assembly OGQQ01 (sample SAMEA2579937, study PRJEB22360) | human gut metagenome | biome: human gut; feature: human-associated habitat; material: faeces | place: Denmark | collected 2008/2010 | reverse complement strand
AACAGCGACGCGCATGAGCGCATCGCCGTTCCGAAGGCTCTCTGCGCTCTTCGGGAGCACACCTGACCAAGACCCAAAAGCGGCAAAGTACGCCGTTCTGATACCCGGCCACGCAGAGTTTCCGAACCGCGCAAAACGCTCCGAGGGTAATGATAGCGCCCTCATCCAAAACGCCCCCTGTTTCGCCGTGTAAGCCGCTGTGTGCGCGGTTAGGGGCTGGGGTGGCGTGTGTATACCCGCCGCAGCCCCTTGAAACGAACGTTGCGGCGTTTGTGGGCGATGTGTGAGAGATCCTTGCGAATACTGTTCCGACAAAGGAGAAATGAGTCATATAGGGGTGAGTTTTTCCTCCTGACCATGCCCTGTTTCGGAGATTGTAGCCCCTTGTTTACCCGTTCGATTAAAGCACAAGATAAAGGGCCGCAGTCGCAAGCGCCCGCAGCCCGCCCACAAAGCCCCGCAGTGCGGGGCTTTTCAGGGAAACGCCAACCGCAGTCGGTTTGGCGATTTTCCAAAACAATCGCAGTCGGTCATCCGGCAAAGTCCCGTGTTTGCAGGGCTTTGCGGCGATTTTGACCGACGACACAGAAAGGAAAGAGAAAATATGGATGATAACAAGAAAAGCACCACGATCTGGCTGCGCCCCAGCGTGATCAGCCGCATGGACGGCTGGTTGGAAGCAGATAACTGTCAAAGCCGCAGCGAATTCGTGGATAAGGCCCTGCGCTTTTACATGGGTTATCTCGGCACCGAGGACAACACGACCTACATCTCTCGGGCCATCCTCACAGCCATCCAGGGTACGCTGGACGACAACAACAATCGGCTCTGCCGTATTCTTTTCAAGTGCGCGGTGGAGCAGAACATGATGAGCCACACCATCGCCGCGCACTTCCGTACCGATCCCATTCACACGCGGGAGCTGCGGTCCTACGCCGTGGATGAGGTGAAACGCACCAACGGTCAGGTGAGCTTTGAAAGCGCAGTGCATCAGCAGCGCAGGATTGAGCCGGAGGATGAATGGCCCGGATCGTACTGATCTCCCCTTACCTCAGGGCGGACAGAACGCCGCGAAGCTGGCTCAGCGCACTCGCTACGTTGCCACCCGTCCCGGCGTGAAGCTGCTGGCGGATGAGCGCAGTACACTCCCCGCTACAAAAAAGGTTGCTCGATGCGGATGCACACGCGAACCGGTTTGGAAACGTATTTTTTGCGCCGCAATAGTCAAAGAAACATTTCAGAAAACAGTAGCTTTGTGCGCGGAGTTGTGGTATGTGTTGTGGTTGCCAAAAAGGAGGTGCCGCAATGTACGACTACATGAGAGTCCTGCAAAAGCGTTTCGACCGTCAGGAACACAGTGAATTGGACAAGCAGGTCAAATACGCTCGAGAGGAACTGCGGCGGGACATGGACGCCACGGGGCGCAGAAAGCTGCTGCGGCTGTTGGACGCGCAGAACACATTGCTGGCTGAATCCAAGCTGATGAGCTTCACAGCAGGCTTCAAGTTGGCGTGGGGCATGGCGAAAGAGCTGGAGGCAGATGGGCTCTACTCCTTCGAACGGGAGGAAGAAGAACGCATCTGCCATCCGGCAGAACAGGAGGACTAAATGGCGAAAAAACGTGCAAATGGCGAAGGCAACATTCGCAAACGCGCAGACGGGCGTTGGGAGGGTCGCTACACAGCAGGCTACCACCCTGAAACAGGAAAGCGGATCATCAAAAATGTGCTGGGTAAGACGCAGGCGGAATGCAAGGCAAAGCTCAGTGCCGCAATGGAAGCTACCAGAGGAATCGATGTCAGCCGCGCAGATGAGTACACGGTAGCAACATGGCTGCGGACGTGGTTTGAATTGTATGCCAAACCGCACATTCGCCCATCCACCATGAACTACTACCACCGGAACATCGAACAGCATATCATCCCTGCTATCGGGAATATCCCGCTGAATAAGCTCACCACCCGTGACCTGCAAAAGCTCTACAACGATTTACAAAGCAATAGCAGGTTGCGAAAAGTACAGAAAAAGGAAAAACCCGGACTGAGCAATTCCACTGTGCGCGGCATCCATACGATGCTGCACAATGCTCTTGACCGGGCGGTGAAAGAAAAACTCATCCTCAGCAATCCCACGGAGAATTGCATCATCCCCAAAATTGAAAAGCAAGAGATGAAAATCCTTCACCCAGACCACATCAGCGCGTATCTAAATGCAGCCGAGCGGCGTAATGCCCTGCCGATGTTCTATCTGGAACTGGTCAGCGGACTGAGAAAGGGCGAGCTGGTCGCGCTCCAATGGAGCGACCTCGACGAAGCCAACTGCACCATCTCCGTCAGTAAGCAGGCCAGCTGGGACACAGAGGGAAACCTCATTCTAAGCCGCCCCAAAACTGGCAACTCCATCCGCGAGGTGTCCATTCCGCAGGATGCCGTGGAGCTATTGAAGCAGGAGCACGCCAAGCACCCGGACAATCCGTGGATGTTCCCATCCGGCAGAACTGGAGAAATGTATCACCCCGACTCGGTCGTAACACTCCACAAGCGGATCCTCAAGGACGCGGGGCTGGAGCATATCAGGTTCCACGACCTGCGCCACCCGTATGTCAAGCACACGACAAAAATTTTTAGCTTGCGCTTGATGGATTTTCAAGCGCAGGCTTATCCTGATGCTCGGCGAAAAACTCGCGGAGCTTGTCAGCTTCTTCGGGGAGGACAAAGCCAAAGCCCTGTCCGTCCACTCTGCAATAGAAAGCGATTTTCATGACTGCCACCTCAAGCGAAAATGTCTTGGATTTTATATGCGATCTCAATGCGCTTATCGGGGTACACCAGCACCCGGTCGATCAGCAGCTCGGCCAGCTCGGTGGTCAGTGCGTCCGCATCAAAAATCGCCTTGGACGCTTCCTTTCGGCTGTCCTGCCGTGCCTGTTCGTCCTGCTTCTGCTTCGCCTGTGCCAATACTGCGGCATAGGCGTTTTTTGTTTTCAGCAGCAGCTCGTCACACGCAGCCTTTTCTGCTTTGTAGGTGTTCAGGTCGATCTCACCCATGAGATAGCGTTCATACAAGGCGCGCTTACCGTCTTGCAGTGCCTCGATCTGCTGCTCATATTCGGTGCGTTCCGGTACGGAAGCATCTACCCGGAGCGTACCGTCAGGGGCAAGCGGTGCGGCGGCTTCCATCTGCTTTTTCAGCGTCAGGAATACCGCCTGCTCCAGCTCTGCGGCGTTCAGACGCATCTTGTGGCAGCGGCTTTCTACGTCCGCCTCGGAATGGCGGCAGTGATAATATGAGGTTTTCTGCATGGTGCGGGACAGCGCATGACCGCAGCAGCCACAGAAGGCTTTGCCTTTCAGCGGGTAGTCCCGCTTTTTCTTGTTTGGCTGGGAAAAGCGGAGCTGGCTGGCCTGCACGGTATCAAACACGGCTTTCTCTATGATGGCCGGGTGATGGTCGGGGATGATGTACCATGATTCTCTGTCCTTTAGGCGGCTTCTGTTGCCGCCTACTTCGAGAACCGCCCGCTTGCCGATCACATACACGCCGGTGTAGCGTTCGTCCTCCAAAATGCGGAGAATGGTGGATGTACTCCAAATCCCGTGACAGCGGGAAATATCGTGGGTGTGATTGCCGTGCGCCGCTTTGTACTGGCCGGGAGTGGGGATGCTTCTGCGGAACAGCTCCCGCGTGATGGCGGTGGCGTTGATCCCCTCGGTGGCAAGCTGGAAGATAAGCTGCACGATGGCAGCGGCCTCCGGGTCAGGCTCCATTCTGCCATCGGCGCTTTTGCGGTAGCCGTAGGGACAAATCTTGCTCTGATACTCGCCGCGCTGCATCTTGGCGTACTTGGCGCTCTTGGTTTTAATGGACATATCGCGGCTGTAATACTCGCTGATGAGATACTTGAATGCTACGTCCATGCCGCCGGTGTCACCCTTGAATTTGCTGCTGTCAAAATCGTCGCTGATGGAAATGAAGCGGGTATGGAACAGTGGGAACACGCGCTCGATAAAGTAGCCGGTTTCAATGCTGTTTCGCCCGAAGCGGGAAAAATCCTTGACGATGATGCAGTCGATCTGATTGGCCCGCACCAGCTCAATGAGCTTCTGTATCTGCGGACGCTCAAAATTTGTGCCGCTGTACCCATTGTCGATGAACTCCATAATCTCCGCGTTCAGGGCTTTGGGCATGGAAGCCGCGTACTCGTGGAGGACAAGGCTCTGATTTTCAATGCTCAGGCTGTCGTACTTGTAATCCTCGATGGAGAGGCGGATGTAGAGGGCGATTACATATTTCTGCATTGTTCCAGCACCCCCGCATAGGTTTCAAACTCGCTCTGGAAGCGATAGCGCACCGTAATCTGCTTGTCGTGGGATACCTCAATGCGGTCAATCAGCCGCTCGATAAGAGCGCCGGTCAGCGCACGGTCGGTCTTGATTTGTGCGGCGTCCTGTTCCAACGCCCGGTGCTGCTCAATCTGCGTATCTATCGTTCGCAGGCCGTCCTCCAACTGCTCCATTTCCACGGCGAGGTCGGCAATGCGGCTTTCGTACTTCTCCTTGTAATCGAAGTATTCATCCTTGGTAAGAACACCTTGGACGAGGTTTTCATATAAGCTCCGCACGATACCGCGAAGCCGCTGGATTTCCTGCTTGCGGCTGGTGATCTTCTCCCGCAGCTCAGCGCGGTCAGCGGCCTGCCGGGGCAGCTCCGCAAGCGACAGGCGGTAGTCGCCCAAAGCGGTGTTGAGCGCTTCCTGAAGCATATCCGCCAGCATATCCAGCAGCGCATCCTCGCGGATGGTCACGCCGGGGCAGGCATCCTTGCTGATTCGGCTCTGGCTCAGACAATGGTAGAAGTACACATCGTCGGACTTCTTGCGGATATTCCGCTGCCGGTGCAGGCTGCCGCCGCAATGGGCGCAGAACACCTTGCCTTTGAACAAATTCGGCGTGTAGGCTTTGACCTCCCGTGTCTTGGCGCGGCTGGCCGTCTGATTGAGAATTTCCTGCACCGCCGCGAACTGTTCCCGGCTGATGATGGCCTCATGGGTGTCCCGCACCACCGTCCATTCCTCGGCATCGGCCTTGACCTGCCGGTGATCCACGGTTTTGGTCTGCCCCTGAACGAGATCTCCGGTGTAGACCTCGGAGCGGAGAATAACGCCGACCGTTCGGGTCTGCCACTTGCCGCTGCCGAGCAAATTCTCATGAGTGATTTTGCCCTGCATCTTCTTGTAGTGGCTGGGGGTGAGGATGCCAGCCTCGTTCAGCCGCACGGCGATGGTATTCAGGCCAGCGCCCTCGGAAGCCCAGCGGAACATCCGCTGCACCACAACGGCGGCAACGGGGTCGATGATAAGCTGGTGACAATCGTCCTCGGCTTTCAGATAACCGTAGGGAGTACGCGCACCGATGAACTTTCCGTCCTTCATGGCCTGCCGCTGCTGCGCCCTGATCTTGCGCCCAATGTCCAAAGCGTAGGCTTCGTTTATCATGTTCCGCAGCGGGATGATGATACCGGAATGGGCATCTTCCGGGTTGGCGGTGTCGAAGTTTTCGTTGACCGCAATAAAGCGGATATTACGGATGCGGAAATACTGCTCGATGTAATAGCCGGTGTCGATGGTGTTCCGTCCCAAACGGGAAAGGTCTTTGACAATCACGCAGTTTACATGACCGGCCTCAATATCCGAGAGCATCTGCTGAAAGCCCGGACGGTGGAAGTTTGTCCCGGTCGCGCCGTTGTCGATATAGGTATCGTATACGCTGATCTCCGGGTACTGCTCCAGATAGCGGGCAATAATCATCTGCTGGGTTTCAATGGATACGCTGTGCGTGTGGGTATCCTCCACTGAAAGGCGGACGTAGATCGCGGCGCGGCAAGTGGCGTCGGCCTCCTGCACGACTACCGCAGCCGTTTCTTTTCTGCTTTTTCTCGCCATGCTCAGCCCACCTTTCTCTGTTTGTAATCTTTCTGCTGCGCTGCCAGCGCCAGAAGCTGCAACGCCTTTTTGTATTCGTCCTCATGGGTAAAGGTAATATCCAGCTCCTTTTTGCCACGGACGCGGATGCTCTGTACCATGTGAATAAGCGCCCTGCGGTCTAAGGTTTCCAGCGTGGAGAACTGCGTAAACTGTGAAATCCAGCGGTTGCGCTCACTCCGGTTTTCCAAAACCTCCGTGAGTTTTTCCTTGAGAACGCGGACGCTCTCACGGATGTCCTCGGCCTGCTTGGTGTACTTGGCTTTGTAGGAGGCGTATTCTTCCTTGGTAAGCATACCTCCCACAAGGCTTTCATAGAGCCGCGCTTTGAACTCCAGCACCTGCTCCAACCGGCGCTCATTGTCGGTGATGTGGTCGCTGTATTCCTTGGCAAGTGCCTGATTGATGCTGGACTGGTCAATGCCGGTCAGCAGCGCCTCCAGCGAAGCAATATTGCCGATATAGGCTTTCAGGCTGTCCCGCACACAGTCGATCAGGCTTCTTTCTTTCAGCATGACCGGATGAGCGCAGCCCTTTTTCTTGCCGGTAGGACAATAATAGTAGTGGTACTCCTTGCCGTTTGCACGGTTGGTTTTGCGGGTCATGCGGCTTCCGCAGCACCCGCAGATCAGAATACCGGAGAAGAGGTACACCGTGTCCTCGTTGGGAGAGGTCCGGGTATCCAGCCCCTTGATGCGCTGCACCAGCTCAAAATCCTGACGGGCGATCAGCGCTTCGTGGGCATCCGGGACACGCACCCACTCGGAGGCGGGGCGCTGCTCCATCTGCTTGATCTTGTAATGCGGCGTACCCTGCTTGCCCTGCACCAGCGTTCCGGTATAGGTTTCGTCCTGTAAGATGCGGATGATGGTGGTAGCCGACCACTTGCAGTCAGCCTTGTCCGCATAGCCCTTTTTCGCATAGGGCAGGCCATTGTTCTTCTTGTATGCCAGCGGGGAGAGAATACCCAGCCGGTTCAGCTCCGATGCGATTTTGGAGGCGCTTGCGCCCTCCAGCCGCATACGAAAAATGTCGCAGACAACGCGGGCGGCGTAGGGGTCAGGGACAAGTAAATTCTTGTTGCCCTCGGCTTTCATGTAGCCGTACACCGGGAACGCGCCGACGAAATCGCCGTTGCGCCGCTTCACATCCAGAGAGGAACGGGTCTTGATGGAAATGTCCCGGCAGTAGGCTTCGTTCATAATGTTCTTGACCGATACGGTCAGATCATCGCCGCTGTCGTGGGCGGTGTCGATGCTGTCGGTGATGGCAATGAAGCGCACCCCATAGGCCGGAAATACCCGGCGCAGATAGCGGCCGGTTTCAATGTACTCGCGCCCCAGCCGGGAGAGGTCTTTTACAATGACGCAGTTGATGTTGCCATCGGTGACATCTTGCATCATTTCCTTGAAGGCTGGGCGGTCAAAGATAATGCCGCTGTATCCATCGTCGATCTTTTCGGAAACGACCTCAATATCCGGGTTGCGCTCTACAAAGTTCTCAATGAGCTTGCGCTGATTGGAAACGCTGTCGCTTTCGCTGGAATGATCGTCCGTATAGGACAGGCGGATATAAGCGGTTGCTTTGTATTTGGGCATGAAAAAGCACTCCTTTCTCCCGGACTGCTCCCGCATGAAAAGAGTGGTTATCTGGCTATTAGGTTTTCATCCTTTTCCACACCGATCATAGCACTCTCTGCGGAAAAAAGCGAGGATGTCGCTCAGCGCAAAATGCCTTGCAGACATTCCTCTAACGTAACACCGTTCCCGGCAAAGCAGGCGTTTACCACGAAATCGCCGCAGCGGAAGCGGTAAGGATTTTTGATCTGGCGGATAAAGGCGGCAATACGTTCTTCCTTGGGAAGATTTTTGTCAACAGATACTTCCCGGATGTCCACCAGCTCATCCGTGTGGATTCGGGATTCGTTTGGCGTTGGCTGCATCATGGCGATCTCCTTTCTCGGTTTGGTGGGTTTCCTCAAGGTCACATGAATGCGCTGACGGAAAGGCCGTCAGCGCATGGTATCTGACTTTGAGAGGCGGCTGCGCGGGTAGAATTGGAGCCACATAACATAATGGCGAATACCGGCGCAGCCGCTCTGCTTGTCCATTTGAGAAGATCCATCCTATTTGCCACGCGCCCCGGATAGTGGGCATGATGCAGGCCGCCCTTGGCAGGGCTGTCATAACTCCACGATACCGCTGCCTCAAAGAGCTGGCGCATACCGCAGGGTTCCCCCTCAAGTCTGTGGGAGGGCGTGAGCAAGTTTCATTATCCGCCGCGCTGTCATCGCGCCCGATTTGCCGAATCGGGTCTAAGGCTGCGTAGATCGCTCGGATGGCTTTTCCGGAATCACCTCCTTGAAGCCATCGTCGTGGCGGCGCACCTTATGCCGCTATCACGCGGGTTTTGTGCCTGCATCATGGTCTATTCAGTTTTCAACGTTCAACGAAAGGCTTCGTGGAGAATGTCCCTTCACCTATCATCTTTTTTAGGGCATTTTTGCACCCTGTTTTTGAGCTTACGGGAAAAATTTTTTGATTTTCTTCATTGCGGAGCCGATGCTTTTGGAAATGTTCTGGTGTCTGATGCCCTCAATCCGCCCAATTTCATCAACGGTCATTCCGTCAACGTAGTACATCCAAAGCCTGCGGAACTGTGTTTCCGTCAGCTTGTCCCTGATCTGAGAAACCATCGCGGAAGCCACTCTGCGCCGCTCAGATTTCTCGTGCTGGCGCTCCATAACCACATCAATGGCAGGAATGGAAAATGCGGCTTCGGACAGGCCGTCAATAGACGTATTGTGTTTCCCCTCTACCACATCCTGATTGTCCTCAGTGTGGTAGTTTCCATCCGACCAAGATTTCCATTTCAGAAATTCTTCCTCGCTGGCAAAGTCCTCGCGGGTCAGGCGGACGATGACTTCATTGGCGTCCATATAAACGATGGCATCGGGGTCTTTCTTATTCAGCGCATAGATGCTTTTCTTCCTAAACATTTTGTTCCTCCGTTCAGATCCGAGTGGGTAAAAAGGTCTGAACGAAGGGCGGCGGGGAGCGGCAGCCCACAGAGAAGAAAAACAGTGCAAACAAAAAGGCACCCGCACAGGCATAAAAGCCTGAACGAGTGCCTTGCAATTCTATTTCATAATTGGGCGGAGCTATATCGCAGATAATCTGTGATGCACAGAAAACGAGCTGCAACTCACATAGATGAGTGCAGCTCGCAAAAGTCTCTACAACACCTGCTTCTTTTTGAGATGTTCTGCATCCACTTCCTTTGCGGTGGATAGCCGCATTAGCGATACCTCCTATTGTCAGTCAATCCCATAAGACATCCTCACATATTTCGTACTTGTGACGTATAACTCATTTGACATGAGTTGGGTGTATATTTAGATGAATTAGAACTCACCATAAAATATAGGAGAGGTGATTTCTGATGAACTTTCTTGACCTTTTTGCCCTCAAACTTCGGGAGAAGCGAATCCAGCAGAAGATAACACAGCGTGGACTGGCTGAAAAACTGAACATGTGTACGCGCACGATTATTGAGATTGAAAACTGCAAAAGCAATCCGAAGTTTGAAACCGTGGCTCTCATTTCCAAGGAGATGAGAATCAGCCTTGACGCCGTGGTGTTTCACGACGAAAAACCGCGTGAAATTCCAAAAGTTGTGGCAGATTTCTTTGCCGGAAAGAGTGATGCAGAAGCGGAGCGGTATATTGCATTGTGCCAAAGCGCAGAGAAGTTGAAAAACGGTGAGTAAAAGCGACCATCCATGCGGATAGCCGCTTTGACTTATAGAATAGCCAGCGGGCATAGACGCACAATCTTAACCCGCTGGCTGCTTTTGTCCGCGCAGTTGGAACGACGGGCAACTTTTATTCTATTTTTCCTGTTTGTGCGCATCCCTGATTTTTTCGAAGCTGTCCTGACTGACGGCGTGTTCAATCAGGCAGGCTTCGTATTCGGCGATTTCCGGGTCTACGCCCACAGTGATCAACTGCATCGTAAAAAACTGGTGCCGCTCGTAAATTTTCTCAGCAACTTCGCGACCCATATCGGTCAGATGGAGAAAGTAATCTTCATCCATTGTGAGAAAGCCGCCGTCTCGCAAGGTAGCCACCGCATGGCACACGCTGGGCTTTGACACCTTCAGGTGCCGAGCGACATCCACGGAGCGTACCATGCTGAGTTTCTTTTGGAGAACAAGGATGGTTTCCAGATAGTCCTCCCCGGACGCATGAAGTTTCATAAATATTTCCCCTAATTGATTTGCCAACCGGCTGTAGTCTGCTGAATATCCCACAAATGCCGATATAAACCATGATTATTCATTAGTGCCTTATGTGTACCTACTTCTTTTACCTCGCCCTGATCCAATACAATAATTTGATCGGCCCCGGCAATCGTTTTCAATTTATGGGCAATCATTACCACAGTACGGTCTTTCACGAGTTCTTCGATAGCCTGTTGAACTTCTACTTCATTCTCCGGGTCAAGAGAAGAAGTTGCTTCATCTAATAGCAGTACAGGGGCGTCTTTCAAAATTGCGCGGGCGATGGAAATTCGTTGTTTCTCGCCGCCTGACAACGTGGAGCCGCCTTCGCCCACCATTGTGTCATAGCCATCCGGCAGAGCCATGATGAAGTCGTGACAATGAGCCAGTTTTGCGGCTGCTTCAATTTCTTCCTGCGTGGCATTTTCCCGGCCATAGCGGATGTTGTTTCCAATCGTATCTTGAAACAGGTACACATCCTGAAATACAACGGAAATTTTTGACATCAGTTTTTCCGGATCTACGGTTGTTTCATCTATACCGCCAAAACGAACAGTGCCACTTTGTGGGTCATAGAATCTGGCAATCAGCCGCAGCATTGTACTTTTTCCACTTCCAGACGGGCCAACTATGGCGGTCATGGTGCCGGATGGAAAAGACGCACTGACATTATGCAAAACCATATCTTTCCCATAGCCAAAGGTCACATTCTCAAAGGATATATCGTGATTTTGTGGGGCTTCCCCATCTCCCTGCATGATAGGTTCATCCAGCAGATCAACAATCCGTTTTCCGGCGGCTGTCTGATAGACAAAAACAGGAAGTTGAATAATTGCGCCAACCAGTGGGTCAAAAATACGGGTTCCAACCAAAAGGAACATAACAAAGATGGTAATATCCAGCGTTCCGCCCATAAGCAAATAGACGCCCACCATTGTTATCAAAGACAAGCCGCATTGCAGGAAAGAAACAGCCACCAAATAGAACGGGCCGGAAACACATTCCAGCTTGATGCACTCTTTCATAAAGGTGTAAAACGCCCGTTCCAGCCGTTTGAAATTTGTTCCCCTGAGATTATAAGCCTTAATCACTTTCATTCCCGACAGATATTCCTGCAGCCGGTTTGCCTGTTCAATTCTCGCTCTTGTATGCGCCGCACCGCGCATTTTATCAATCACCTGCACACCAAGCAGAATTAAAAAAGTAATCGGAAATCCTGCAAACATGGCAAGGGACAGCCGCCAGTCAATAAAAGACATCGCTACAAATCCGAGAACGGCGGTAATAAAGCCTCCGATCAACTGCGGCAAAACATGGGTAACAGCTTCCTCGATTTGTGCGAAATCATTCATCATTGTGTTGCCCAATTCGCCGGGGTCTTTGCTCATAAGGAAGCCCAGCGGCAATTTTCTGATATGTTCCGCAAGCTGGACGCGGCCCTTTGCGCTGGCATCATAACCATCGTGATAAGTGGCATGAACCGCTTTCCGTTCAAACAGATACAAAATGATTGCAAGGATAACCATGCCACCCCAGACAAGCCAAAGCTGTTTTGTGTTAAGCGTGTCACTCGTTCCACCAAAGTATAAATAAATGCTGCTTACAACTAAGGTCAGACAGCCAAAAGGGAAAAGGTTGACAAGATCAGCAAGGACAGTCCAGACAACAGGCTTTATCAGCTTTTTCGGGTTTCCTGCGGTTATACAATAAAGGGCATTGGTCTTTTTCATGCCTGCGCCACCTCCTTTTTCTTTGAAATCTGCCAATCAGAGGAAAGCGTATAGGCATCCCACATAGCAGAATAGGTCTTGCTCTTTTGTAAAAGCTCGTCATGGGTTCCCTCTGCTTCGATTTTCCCCTCGTTGATAACCTCGATCTTATTTGCATTTTTGATCGTAATAAGCCGGTGTGCAATAATCAGAACGGTTTTATTCTTTATCAGTTCTTGTAATGCCAACTGCATTTGATATTCATTCTCCGGGTCAGCGTATGCTGTGGCCTCGTCAAGAATCAGGATAGGCGCGTTTTTCAAAATGGCCCTGGCAACGGCTACACGTTGTTCCTCGCCGCCTGAAAGATAAACACCGCCCTCACCAATCAGCGTGTCATAGCCTTTCGGTAGTTTTTCGATGAACTCATGGCACTGGGCAGCTTTCGCAGCAGCATACACTTCTTCTTTTGTCGCACCGGGTTTTCCTACTGCAATGTTATTATAAAGCGTATCAGAGAACAGAAAAGAATCCTGAAATACAAAGGACATTGTATTCATTAAGTACTCGGTTTTTATATCCCGGATGTCAACACCGCCGATCAGGATTTTTCCTTGTGGAACATCCCAAAAGCGGGGAATAAGCTGTGCAATCGTAGATTTTCCCGAACCGGACGGCCCGACTAAAGCGGTGATCTGGCCTTGTCCGGCTTCAAAAGAAACATCTTTCAGAACAAGTGGACTGTCTTTTCCGCCATAAGAGAAAGAAACATGATCGAATGAGATTGCATATCCATCCGGTTTTTTAGGGGCGCTCGGCTCTGCAATCGGGACTTCGCTCATAATCTCGTCAATACGAATTACGCCCTCGGTAATGTTGTTCATGCTGGAACCCAAACTGTTAAATTTGAAAACAGGGGTAGCAATTCCTGGCGCAAAGATCAGGAAAAACAGCAGAGTCACGGCAAAAGCCACGTTCTCCGGGTCGCCCGTAAGGAAGAAGATACCGGCTGTCAGAATAAAGGTCGCTAAAGACAGCACCAGCACACGGAAAACACAATACACCGGCTCGTAATTGTCCGCATATTTCGTACTGAAATCCCGATAGCTCATAATGTCCTGGTAGAATTTGCGGAAAGAATGAACCGTCTGCCCGAAAATTTTAATTGAGGGCATCCCGCGTACATACTGTACGGACGATGTGCTGATATTTTCCAGCGCGTCGTAGTATTCCTTTAAGCCCTCCTGGGCTTTGGAACCGAACATCATAGAGAATTGGGCTGTAAAGCCTACGATAATAGGAATGATGCAGGCAAGCGCCAGCCACACATTCAGCCGGAACATGATAATTACCATGACGATTAGCATTGCAATGGTATTCACCATATCAGGGAATTGGTGAGCAATAAATTTTTCAATCTGCTCTACATCCTGTTCCGCAATCTGCTTGACTTTCCCGATTGCATTTCGATTAAACCACCCAAGAGGCAATTCGCTGATATGTTCAGACAAACGGACGCGAATACCGTAGAGCGTGCGATAGGCGGCAGTATGGCCTAACATACCGCCAAAATACATAAATACATAACCGATCAGCAGGCCAACAATACCCTTTACAGCCCATGACACCATAAATCCCGTATCTGCATTTGTGAGATCAGATGCGTTTTTCAGCAATTCAGCCATAATGTTATATACGGCCAGGAACGGGACTAACTGAAAGAACACATTTGCGGTTGAGAGGATGCACCCCCACACCATTAAAGTCTTTTTTTCTCCCGCCAGCTCCAACAGACGGGGAATACCACTCTTTTTCTTATTTTCTTTTGCCATTGTCGGAGCCTCCTTTTGCAAGCCTTTTTGCCGCTATCTTTTCGCCCCACAGGTAGCCTAAGATGGCGCAGAGGATCGTAACAATCGTGAGGACAACTACAATAGGCGTGTTAATCAGCTCCATGCTGGCATTTGCCATGTTCCCGGTAATCCGTTCTGCATAAAAAGCCTTGAAAGCGTCCTGCATATAGCACAGCGGTATGTATTCACCGAGCGCAAGGCCAAGCATGGGGCAGAGCACACCAATAATTTTACCGGTGTGATTGTTTTTACCCACAGTATCATATAGAATCTCACCGATAATGCCGCCAACGAAAGTGCAGATAAACATAAGGCCGTAGGGGGCCATAGAAAACAGGCAGATACCGAACAGGAACGAAGAAATCAAAATTCCGCCCCGGATGGTGATTTTAGAAAGCATGACAACGAGAATCAGCGCCCCGAAAACTGCGAGAATACAAGGCAGGGCCAGCATGATAGGCGGGAAGAAGCCTACCGTACAACCGATAATCCAGCCCACTGCAATCCATAAGGCGCTAAAAACGCCCACGCGAATTAGGTCACGAAGTTTTTTACTCCCTTTTGTTTTTGAACTCATACGTTATTCCTCCAATTCAAAGATTTTTGATAGTGTTTCTGATCTATATTCGTCAGGAGATATTCTTTTTATGGAATGATCGTCCTGTACTACTAATAGCGACGTAAATAAGGATGCTGCAAATTCGTAGTCATGGGTAATGACAAATGCGATTTTACCTGCGGCCGCCTGTTCTGTAATTGTTTCACTTACCAGCTTCATGTTTTCGGCATCCAGTCCGCTTGTAGGTTCGTCAAAGTAAAGGAAAGGAGCATCACTCATACAGGACAATGCGATAGAAAGCCTCTGCTTTTGTCCCCCTGATAGGGTCGAGGGGTGGACATCTTCGTATTCCTCCAAAGAAAACTTCCTTAAAATCTCTCTGGCCCGTTCATAGGCGGTGGGGTTTTTCTCAAAACCTGTTACCATTTCGGAAATGACACTTCCGGCAAAAAACTGATAATCCACATCCTGCATAACATAAAATGATTTGTGTCGGCGCTGCTGTTTAGAAGCATATTTACCGGCGATACTGATTTTTCCGCTTTTCGGCCTTTCCAAGCCCATGAGAACGCGGATTAAAGAGGATTTCCCCGTTCCATTTTTACCGACAATTCCAACAATATCTCCACTCTGGCACTCAAACGAAACATCTTTCCAAAGAAGCTGTTTTGACTGATACCCAAAAGATAGGTTTTCAGCGCGGACAGAAACTTGCTCACGGGTAGCTGCTTTCACAGAGGCGGGATTACAAACAATATCCTTTAGATTTACTTGCCGCAGCCCATTGTCACGAAACCAATTCGTGGACTGTGCTTTGAACTCATTTCCTGACAAAATCGTGTTGATCTGCCCGTCCTTTAGAATCACAACACGATCAGCCAAATCCTTTAAGTAGTACAATTTGTGTTCTGAAATGATGATTGTGCAGCCCTGTTCCTTTAATTGCCCCAACAGCTTTTTGAGCTGCTTAGTTCCCTCCCAATCCAGATTAGCGGATGGCTCGTCAAGGACATATATCTGAACATTCGCTGTATAAATGGACGCAATCGCAACCTTTTGTTTCTCGCCGCTGGATAACTCGAATATGCTTTTCTTTAATAGATTGGATATATTAAGCTGCTTCACGGTATTTCGGAAACGGTCTTGAATAACAGAGGATGGGGTTCCTAAATTTTCACTCGGAAAAGGAATCTCTGTTTTTACATGGAGCGTGAAAAACTGTGAACGCGGGTCTTGAAACACACTACCAACATAAGAGGAATAGTCCCCTGTTTCATGTTCCGATATATCCATGCCGCATACCCGGCAAGAACCTGTGATTGTTCCTTCAAAGAAGTCAGGTATCAATCCGTTTATACAACGGGTCAATGTTGTTTTTCCGCAGCCGCTTTTTCCTGTGAGAACAATAAATTCTCCCTCCTGAATTGTCAGGTCAATGTCGTGGATGCCGAAAGTATTGCTATCATAGGCAAAAGAGAATTTGTTGCATATTACTTTTTCATTCTGCATACATTCACCTCCTAAAAATTCAAGAAATCAAGATACAATAAGCCACAGATCACGACTGCCATGCCTAACAAATAGAGAAAATCAGCAAGAGTTAATTTAACTTCGGTGCAGCAAGAACGGTTACGCTCTACGCTCAATCCCTTGCACAAAGAGGCTGCGGACAATTCTTCCGAAAGTTTTTCACTCCTGAACAGCAATGGCACCATGTAATTTTCAATGGTCGGTATCAGGTACTTCAAATTCCTGACAGATAGATTTAGCCCCCGCATTTTCAGACTTTCATTCACATAGCAAAATTCCTGCAATATCGTAGGGACATATCTATATACCACCATCAAGGGAATGGACAACGATTTAGGAATATGTATTGCGTCCAAAGAATACAGCAATTCATCCATAGGCGTTTTGTCCATGAGCAGTTTAAGGAGCAAATAGATTGGAAACACCCGGACGATCATCATAAGGAATGACGGAAGCACAACCGAAAGAACGGGAATCTCCACGATAAGTAAGCCCCAGGTCAAAGCATTTAAGCACACATACGCAACAAGCCTTTGGAAAAATACTTTTGCCCCATACCAAAAGAGAATCAAAAAATCAATGACAAGGAAAAAGCAAAAGGTCGCCAACTGACTCTTAAAATAAAAGCTCAAAATACAAGCAGCAACAATTTGCAAAATTAAAATTCTTGCATCGGGTTTTGATGCTTTGAAATTCATTTTTCATTTCCCTCCTTTCTCACCGCCCCGGCCATTGCAGAAACCGCAATTTGGTGGTAAAATGTTTACGAGGTTAGAGTTGGCTAACCTCGTAACACGATTATAGCGGCGCAATTTTGACAGCACAAGTCAGGAACGGCACAAACGACTTTCAACCGTATTTTTCCGACTGATCGGCGTATTTTAGAAAGGCATCAGACCATGAGTGAAATAAAACAACTATACCAGCAGTTACTACCAACTGGCGGTTTTCTTTTAGACAATGGCAATTCAAAGACAGAAGATAATCAGTTTTGCTATGCTTTATCCCCGGATAAAGGCAAGGGGGTTTTCTGGCAGTATTTCTTTGAAAATATGTTTGAAATAACAAAGCAGGACTTTTACTTTTTTGAGGATTTCTTTCTGGAATCGCCCGAACCGGAATTTCTTGCCGTACAGTATTATTCCTCTGTATCTGGTGAAGAATTTCATCCTTACTATCAGCTATCTCCAAACAGTTTACGAGCGTATATAGGCGGAATCCAGAAAACATATCAGGCTGTCTATCACAAAAATGTCCCTATTCGATCTGTGAGCATCAGCATTATGCCTGATTTCTACAACCGTTACTTAAAGGAACGGTTGGGCGGTGAATATATTGACCCGCGAAACGCCTTTAAGAAAATGGTTCTCGGCGTAGATTTCCCGCAACTTGTAGCACTCTTGAAGCAAATTCAAAGCTACTCCGGCAGCGGTATGTCTGCAAAGCTGTTTTATGAGGGCAAGGTATTGGAAGCTCTTGCATTGATTATGGAGGAAGCCAAGCGAAACCAGGACCGCAAGAAGAAAATACGCATTACAAAAGAGGATGAAGAAAACCTGAAAGCGGTTGCTGATTACCTCGATCATCACTATTCATTTCCCGTTTCACTGGAACAATTATCAAAGTTCGCCTACATGGGAACAACAAAACTAAAGACCACATTTAGGGAACTGTTTGGGTGCAATATTTCGGATTACATTATTCGCAAGAGAATGGAGCAGGCCCAGCACTTATTGATCGGAACCGAGTTAAGCATTGCAGAAATCGCACAAGCCGTAGGTTATGAACGGGCGGATAGTTTTTCAAGGCAATTCCAACGGACAACCGGATTGTTACCAAGAGAATACAGAAATTTGATAACTAAAGAATGAACGTCAGGTTTATTCTGACGTTCATTCTCAAATCAGGCAAATATAAGTTCTTGAAAAATTGTTTTTTCTACCTGCGCTTTCAGCGTGTTCATCAGCCCCACCCAGCGCATAGGGTCACGGGCTTTCAGTTCTTCGGTGACGCCCGCCGCCTCCATCATCCAGGGCAGCATGGCGTCCATCCGTTCACGCGCCTCCCGGTCAATCTCCAACAGGTGCGGGTACAGCTTTTCACTCAAAATCAAGCTGGTGTAAAGGCCGGGCCGGTGTTCCTTCAGGTAGCGTAGATGTCAACAACCTTTAAACCTGTATCTCCGTCCCATCCTTAAAGGTCACTCGGATGCCCTTCTCGCTGTACACCGTTACGAAATCCACCAAACTCGACCACAGCCGTTCATCAAACTCCGTGACTGGCGCTTGACCCTCAACTGTGTGGAGGAACTGCTCCAGCAACTTTTTGCGGTCAGCTTTGTTGGCGACCGCCTGGGTGACCTCATCAAACTGTGCCTTGACCGCTTCATATCTGCTGACCAGACCATTGTAACGCTGCGTATACTCGTCCTGGTCGAGGGCAACACGGGCGTTCTCCGTCACGCACCGCTCCACCAGTCCCACCACAACCTCCAGTTCTTCCTTCAGTTCTGTCTGTCGCTTTTCCAGTTCTGCACTGTCGCACAGCATGGCGATGACCATCTGCACATTGACAGATAATTCTTCCTTCTCGGAGAGCAGGATGTTGACTGCTCGGACAAATGCGTCCTTGACCTGATCTTCCGTGACATGGGGCGTACTGCAGGGCTTTCCGCCTTTGTACTTGTGATTGCACTGGTAGATGACCCGGCGGTATTTATCTGTGGAGTGCCATACCTTTGAGCCGTACCAACATCCGCATTCGCCGCATTTGATCTTGGAGGAAAACATACTCACGCCGCTGTAGCGGTGCTTATCCTTCATCCGCCGCGCCATCTCCGCCTGGACATAGTCGAAGGTGGCAGGATCGATGATGGCTTCGTGGTTGCCCTCCACATAGTACTGCGGGACCTCGCCCTCGTTCTTTTTTGTTTTCTTCTGGAGGAAGTCCACCGTGAACTCCTTCTGCAGGAGCGCATCGCCTTTGTACTTTTCATTAGTAAGGATGCTGCGGACGGTGCTTTGGCTCCAGACTGCCTTGCCGCCCGGAGTCGGCAGTTTCCGCTCCGTCAGCTCCTTTGCGATGGCGTGGCAGGTCAGGCCATCCAGAAATAACTTGTAAATCAGCTTGACGGTCTTTGCCTGTTCCTGATTGACCACAAAGCCGCCGTTGGGACCCCGGTCGTACCCCAGGAACCGCTTGTAAGCCACGCTTGCCTTGCCATCGGCGAACCGCTTCCGCTGACCCCAGGTGGTGTTCTCCGAAATGCTCCGGCTCTCCTCCTGGGCAAGGCTGGACATGATTGTGATGAGCAGTTCTCCCTTGGCATCCAGCGTCCAGATGTTTTCCTTCTCAAAGTAGATTTCCACACCCTTTTCCTTCAGCGTCCGCACGGTGGTCAGGCTGTCCACTGTATTTCTGGCAAATCGGCTGACACTTTTTGTTACTATGAGGTCGATCTTCCCGGCAAGGGCATCCGCCACCATCGCCTTGAAGCCCTCGCGCCGCTTGGTATTGGTCGCAGAAATCCCTTCGTCCGTGTAGATAGCAACAAACTCCCAATCGTCCCGCCCCTTGATGTAATTCGTGTAATAGTCCACCTGCGCTTCGTAGCTGGTGACCTGGTCTTCGTGGTCGGTGGAGACGCGGGCATAACCGGCGACACGGCGTTTCCGCTTGCTGCCAATAGGAACGGCAGTATATTTGGTGATGGTCGCCGGGATCGCCGTTACTTTTCTCTGCGCCATTTGTCTCCACGCTCCTTCCGTAATTGCTTCATGTGTTCGCTCATCTGCCGGCGCCGCTCTGGCGTATAGGCGCCCTTAATGGATTCCTTAAATTTTGCCCTCTGCTCCTCAGTCCAAGGCCGCCCCACACGTTCCGGCGGCTGCCAGTTGCGGCTTACGGTTCTGCCATCCTTAAAACAGAAGCGGAGTTCTGAAGAGGAAAGCACCTCAACTCGGTCGATCTTCTCACGAAAAGCGGCGGCGCCAAACGCATCCAGCCCAAGTACCTCTGCGGCCATCTGTTCCAGCAAATCCTCCCGCAGGCTGGGGGAATCGCAACCGTTATGCTCTGCGCACCGCCAGTGGCTGACCTTGTTGCCATCTTTGCAGTTCCGTGTTGCCTTGCGGAAATTACAGCCGCAGGATACGCACTTTATCTTCCCCGTGAAGCAGGATGCACCGATGGGATTCGTGCCGTTCTTGCGCCGTTTCATGGACACTTCAGCACGCCGCTCCGGTGTCCAGCAGTCCCGATGCCCCGTGTTCAGGCAGTCCTTTGTTACCACATTGCCGTCCGCCATGTGAAACTCCAGCGTATAGCGTTCTGGCACATCGATATGGTCCACCTTTTCCAAAAAGATGGCTTCATCAAATTCATCAAGCCCCAGAACTTCCGTACAGACTTTAACCATGTTTTTGTGGTTGATGGTGCCGCCCACAGGACAGCCGGTTCCTTTCTTCTTTTTCTTCTTACTGCCACAGTTCCAGAACTCCATATCGCCACGGTCTGTCCGCTTGTTGTGCATATAGCTCTGACCGCAGTATGGGCATTTGATTTTTCCTGTAAAGCAGGATGTGTTCAGACTCTTATTTGCCAGTGCGCCAAGTTCCCTGCGCCTTGCCATCTCCTCCTGCACAAAGTCAAAAGTGGCCTTGTCGATAATGGCAGGATGGGTGTCCTCCACATAGTACTGGGGAAGTTCCCCTCGGTTCTTTTTCCGCTGCTTGGAGATAGGGTCGGAGATAAACTCCTTTTGCAGGAGCAGGTTTCCTGTGTAGGTCACATTGGTCAGCACCACCTTGATGTTGGAATCCCCCCAGCGGCAGCCGTCCCTGGTTGTGATGCCCTCGTCGGCAAGCTCCCGCTCGGTTTCCAGCCTGGATTTCCCGTCCAGGAAGTTCCGGAAGATTCTCTTTACAACCTCCGCTTCCTCTGGCACGATGACCAGTTCATCGCCCTCCCATCGATAACCGTAGATGCGGAAGTGGCCGTTTGGGATGCCGTTTTGCATCCTTTTTCGGATGCCCCATTTCACATTGTCGGAAATGCTGCGGCTTTCCTCCTGGGCAAAGGAGGCCAAGATGGTCAACATCAACTCGCCGTCCCCGTCCATAGAGCGGATGCGCTCCTTCTCGAACCGCACCTCGACACCTAAGTCCTTCAAATGCCGCACCGTTTCCAGAAGGTCCACCGTGTTCCTGGCAAACCGCGAGATACTCTTTGTCAGGATGATGTCAATCTTGCCGGCCTCGCAGTCCGCAAGCATCCGCTTGAACTCATCACGCTTTACTGTGTTGGTTCCGGAAATAAAATCGTCTGCATAGACCCCGGCATACTCCCAGTCCGGGTTCTTCTGGATTAGCCCGCTGTAGTAACTCACCTGTGCGGAAAGGGAGTGGAGCATCCGTTCCGACTGCATGGACACTCTGGCATAAGCGGCCACCTTTTTCTTTTCCCGGATTGCGGGAACTGCCGCTTCGATTTTTCTTAAATTCGGCATGAAATCACGCTCCTTTCCGCTACCATACATCACTCTAAAAGGCTGTAAAGTCAACAGATTTCAGAGCATAATGCGCCAAAAAGAGGGCGGTATTTTTCAAGGAACATTGTATCAATCTGACGGTACTCTTCCTCGGTGATAAGCCCCTCTGCGAGCATCTTTCTGACTATGCTCATGGTCGCCTGATAGAGCTTTTCCCGCCTCATCTGCTCCTTACTCATCCGCGCTGCCTCCGAACCGGTGTCGGATGTAGCAATCATGGCTGCAGTATTTTCTCGCCGCCTGTCCATAGACTGAAAAAATCTTACCGCAGCCAGCACAGGCAACCTCCCGTATCGCCCTGCGGTCAACCTTGTCCAGATGGGCGTTCCACCATTTATTCCTGCACTTATCACAGCAGAACTTCTTTTCCTTCCGGCCGGGACTCTGCGCCACAGGCGCTCCGCAGCAAAGACACCGATGCTCGCCTGCGCCAGCGACCTGCGGCTTATCCTCCTTCTGTGCGCTCCTGCGGCAGAAGGATTTCACTGTATTTTCAGAGATCCCGACTTTCCGGGCGATTGCGCCGTAGCCCATGCCCTGCGCCCGGAGAGCGGATACGATCATTCTCTGTTCATTCGTCACCGCTGTCCCTCCAATCTGTAACTTTCTACCTCTGAAAGGACAGAAGCCGGGGATTTCAGCGGATAAAAAAAGACCCGTGCGCAGCCGACCATAGAGAGCCGATTGCACACGGGTTTTTTTGTTTCCTTATTCGGTTTTCACTGCATAGTCCAGAGAAATCCATCCCGCGCCGGACTTCAGCCGTCCCCAGCCAGCAGAGGACCCCTGGCCGGACTGAACCTCCACAATGGTAAACACGCCCTTGCCGGTAAACTTACCGGTCTTGGCATAGTCCGTCCCTGGCCCTTTGCGGATGTTCAAATCGGAGATACTGACCTTGACGGTAAACGGCACATCCGGTGCCGTCTGCGTTGATGTGTTCGGTGTATAGATGTTTACACCGTTATTATCGAACACGCTATATCCCGGATTGGCATCAGCGCACTTCTTGGCATTAGAGAGGATTTTGTATGCGCCTTTCTGCGATTTGCTGTCAGACCATGCCTTGCGGACACGATAATAGCCCGCTGTCAGCTTTTCAGGATACTCAGTCTCGGTGCCCTCGGATGCCCCGCCGCCAAGCTGTGCTGTGACCTTTGCGGCAAGATCACCCATCCGGGCATACATCCAACTGCCCGGACAGGACTTGTTGGCAAACCAGCGATGAACAGTCAGCACCATCTCATCAGACTTCGGCTCATAACTGAGTGTCTTATCCTTATCACCCAGCCAGAGGAGCTTTTTCTTGCCGTTGCGCTTGCAGATATCCACGCAGAGCTTAATGAGCGTCTGGTAGACCACATCCTTAAAGGCATACGGCTCTGTGGTATCGGACGCGCACTCGATGGTGACCGCCCGCTGGTCGTTGGCGCTGGAGGAGGAACACCAGGAGCGGTTTTTCTCCTCCACATACATTCCCACACGACCGTCCACGCCGATGCCGTAGTTACAGCTTGCCTGTCTGGAAGTCGGCAAGAAGATATTGCCCAGCGTCTCCACCGAGCATTGCCCCACCACGCAGTGGGGCGTAATGCGGTCGATGCTGTGCGTCCGCTGCCCGGAGTGGTTTGGGCTGAGTTTCGTATAAGATACCAATGAACTGTTTGTGTAAGTCACTTAATTTTCCTCCTTTTCCGCTCTGTCATGGAGCTGTGCCAGGATGTCCTTCATCTTCTCCGGCACAGGAAGCCCCAGGTGCGCCGCGTTCTCCAAAAGGCTCACACCCTCGTTGGAGAGGTAAAAGAAGATGACCGCCGTGCGAAGGACGCTGCCTGTGCCAATCACCTGCACATCCAGGATGTTGGCGATCCCAACCAGCAGGAAGATCAGCACCTTCCGGCAGATGCCCTTAAAGCCCACCTCGC
>OGQQ01001041.1_pt1 | contig 23459 bp, 16 predicted proteins | sample 1553281 | NCBI WGS metagenome assembly OGQQ01 (sample SAMEA2579937, study PRJEB22360) | human gut metagenome | biome: human gut; feature: human-associated habitat; material: faeces | place: Denmark | collected 2008/2010 | reverse complement strand
GCGTGTTCGGGACTTTCACCCGTTAGAGCGCGCCCATGGCGCGCAAACAAAAAGAGAACCGGATGGCGGTTCCCTTAATCTTTTTATGTCGTTTTACGCTACTCCACACGCGAAACTATATTCCCCACTGCCTTTTTCATACCTGCTGCCATCGGGCAGTATGATTACAGCTTTTGTGTTACAGGGAATTTTCACATGCAGCACAAACTCTTTCCCCTGTATTTCCCACTCGGAAACAATATCGCCGTATTCACATGTAAATGTACGTTTAGCCCAAGTAAGGCGTGAATCTGGCTGCGGCTGAATCAAAATTTGTTTAAAACCTGGGGTTGTCCTGTTTATCCCGTTGATATTCCTGAACATCCAGTCATCTATACATCCAAACGCATAATGATTCAGGCTCATAGTAAAGACCCAATCACCCAGCTGGGAGCAAAATGGAGTTCCGTCTTCTGCCAGTGCAAACCAACTCTCCCAGATAGTAGTAGCGCCATGTTTTACCTCATATAGCCAGGAAGGAGCTTTGTCCTGGAATAGTAAATCATACGCCAAATCTCTGCGCCCGATTTTGCAAAATGCATCCAGCAGCACAGGTGTCCCAAGAAATCCCGTATCCAGACAACCTCCGCTATGTTGCATGCTCTCTACCAATTTGTCCCCAAAGCGCTTCTTTAACTGTTCCGGCACCAGTCCGTAATAGATTGGCATAGCGTAAGCACCCATAAGTTCTGCCGGCATATTCCCGTCTTTATCTATAACACCTTTGAAGAATGCGTCCTTTACTTTCTCCGACATATCTCCATAATATGCCGCATCCTCCCGGAATCCTAAAACCTCAGCCACCTTTGTCAGGCAGCAAAGCGAATAATAGGAATAGATTGGCGCCACATATTTGGTAGAAACACGGATTGCTTCAAATGTCGCTTCTCCGTATCCTTCCTTTGCATAACTTGGTATTAGATGTTCCCCATATTGGTGCCCGGTGTTCCACAGATATTGTTCTATCTCATCAGGCAGTGTACTGTCTTCCGGTTTCCGCGTTCTTGCCGTCTCAATGACAAAGTCACACCATTTTTTCATTGACTCATACTGCTGTTTTAATATTACCGTATTCCCGGTCAATTGATACATATAGTATGGTATGAGTACCGCTGCATCCCCCCATCCAGCAGGACTCACCGCATCTTTGGAAGCGAACTGCTTTTCATAGTCGTGATACAACCCGATATAGGCACCCGCCAGCGGAATCACATAGGGCACAGAGCCGTTTTCTCTCTGCTCCAGAGATAGATTTTTCAGCCATCTGTTCAAAAATGGCGTCATTTCTTCATTCTGTATTGCCGTAGGAGTATAGACCTGTATGTCGCCACCCCACCCTGCTTTTTCCCTCTGTGGACAATCTGTTGGAATAGAAAGCATATTGGCACACTGCGACCACCTGGTATTTTCATACAGTCTTGTCACATCTGTATCAGAACACGAGAAACTTCCTCTGTTTTCTTTTTCCGTACTCAATACAACTGCCTGGAAATCCTCTTCCTTCCACTCATCGATTCCTTTGACCAAAACATAGCGGAAACCCTGGAAAGTAAAATGCGGCTCATATATCTGTTCTTTTCCGTCAGAGATATATTCAATCCGCTGGTCAGCCGTAGGATTATTGTCAAAAAAGTTTCCTTTCTCATCCAATCCTTCCGTATGATAAATTGTCATCTGCCTGCCTTTTGGCAGATTCAGATGCACCCGAATCCTACCTGCAATAACTTGCCCGAAGTCAATGATTCTTTCTCCATTTGGTGCATGCAGAATTTCTTTTACCGGAAGGATTTTCACCGGTCGCACCGGCTGCTCATACTCTGCCTTCAGATTTCTGTATCCGAAATCCGCACATACGCCTTTCTCCCATGTCTTTGCGGAAAAATCTGCTGTATCCCAGCCATAAGGCATCCGGTTTGCATCATAACGTTCCCCGGCAAATAAATCCGAACAGCACACCGGACTTTCCTGTACCCGCATACTCTCATCAGAGCAAAAGATATCTTCCCTTCCATCATCATAAACCACTTCCATCTGGAATAAAACCGCATGCTCCGGGTCATAACTTTCATCCTTCACAACTGTCATAAATCCATGATACCAGCCATCGCCTACATGCATCCCTACTACATTTTCTCCGCTTTTCAGTAATTTTGTCACATCATATATCTGGTAACACAGATAATCCCGATAGACCGTAAATTCCGGCGCAAGTTCTCTATCGTCCGCACGTTTGCCATTTACCGTAAGCTGATATACTCCATGGCAGGTAGCGTACAGCCGCGCCCTTTTTACATTTCCTGAAAGATGCACTTCCTGACGGAATAATACCGCGCATGGCTGCTCTCCCAGATGTGCCTGTCTCTCAAATACTGGAAGCGGCGATTTTATCCATTTTGCTTTCCAGTCCTCTGCTGACAGAAATCCTGTCTCAAACCAAGACGTCCCCACTGCCTCCTCATTCTGATTATCCCACACAGACACCTGCCAGTTATATCTTGTCTTTGATTTCAGTATTCCCCCCTCATATAACACATAAGTAGACTGGTCTGCATGGACCTTTCCGGAATCCCACACTATTTTTTCAGATTCATCTGTCACGACAATGTGATATGCCGTCTGCATCACGTCTTGCCCTGTACTGTTCAGTCTCCACGAAAAATATGGAGTTTCGTCAATGCCGACTGGCTCTGTTATATGTAAACATTGCAAAGCAGATAATTTTAACATTACATTCTCCTCTTCTACTGCGTTTCCACAAATTTGTGCTGTGAAAACGCAATCCTTATTCTCCATCTCATATTTTATAGTTCTAATTTTCCCTCAGCTCATCTTCTACTTTCATATTCCAGTAAATAAATACTGTTATGACCGATAAAATCAGCGGAAGTACCAAGTACAGAAAAATAATGGCATTATTTGCCGAAGCACTCTGTACTGCTGCAGTTCCGTCAAATTTTCCCAGCGCGAGGACCCATCCGCACACTGCGGTTCCAAGCCCCTGTCCAATCTTTGTGCCTACAGTCGCACAGGAGAACAGCGAACCTGTCACCCTGTGCCCCTTTTTCTGATAGTGATATTCATCTGCTTTTGCCAGGAATGGCGTATAGGTAGCAGCCCCCGGCACCATACCCGCACCTTTGATTAAAAGACCAATAATGATTACCGGAAGGGCAATAAACTGTCCCGCCAGCGCAAGTGCACACCCAGCGACCTGCACAACTGCACCTAAGATGGAACCTTTTCGCATCCCCATCTTATCCATCAGTTTCGGCATAAATGGCAAGCCTAAAATGAGAGGTATCGTGCTGCACAGCCCCAAAACACCTGTGAGTGTCGGATTATTCAAAACATATGTAGAATAATAGACCATGCTGGACTGCATAGCACCGGAGTTTGCATAACCAATAAAGTACAAAAAAAGCATCAGCAGAAAATATTTATTTGTCAGTAATTCTTTCAATGTCTGGAAGAAAGATATCCTTTCTCCTTTTTCCTGCACTGCTGTCTCGAATTCTTCATCCGGCAGTTCTCTTAAGGCAAAGAAAGGAATCAGGAAAATAATAACCCCTATGATAGCATAAATCAGGGCAACATATCTCCATCCCGTCTGTCCGCCGCCGAAATTTTCTACTAAATCAGAAGTGATTGTCGCTACAATAAGGCTTCCCAGCGTACCGAAGAGCATCGCTGAACCACTCATAGTCACCTGGTCGTGCTGACTGCGTGTGACACGTGCTATCATCACATTGTACGCCACTTGATTCATAGTATAAAATACTGCACTGATGAGAAGATAGAAGATAAATACATAGATACTTTTTCCATTTGCATCCAACCATCCTGGTACATTGAACAGGAGATACATGCATATTCCCATCGGAGCACAGCTAATCAAATACCAGAATCTTGCTTTTCCCATCTTGCTCTTTGTCAAATCAATGATACGCCCCATAAATACATCTGTTATCCCATCGAACACTCTCGCTATCATCAAAAAGGTGCCGATGATTCCAGCGCTCACCCCGATGACATTCGTACAGTATAAAAGTAAAAAGGTAGAGACAGTCCCCCAGATAAAACCTCCTCCTGCATTTCCGCTTCCATAAGCAATTTTCTTCCACATTGGTAAAGATTGTGTACCCATTTTTCTCTCCTTCCGCATTTTCTGTTTTTGTTTATCATATATGACAGTCTAAATGTAATCTTACGGCTCACTGTTTTCAACGTGACAGAAGCGACTTTTTCGCATCAAAAATAACTCTAATACGACTTTTTCTAAAACATTATACAAAAGTCGTATTAGAGTTATTAAATGATTAAGAAGTCGTTTTTTCCTGCTTTTTCTGTATAAAAAATCTTTTAAAATATAAACGTTACAAATTATTCTATATTTTATGTCCAAATTGTAAGGAGGTTTTTATTCTATGAATCAATCTTACGAAATCACAGTAGACTCTTCTATGGATTCCGTCAATAAGACGCCTGAGTTTCAGGGATTCGCAGATTTTATCGCCCCGAATGCACAAGCAGGAGGCGACTTTGCCGCTGCGCCATTCTCTTCTTTTTCTTCTATAGGCTGGAATCCGGAAAGTATAAGAGACGGCTACAGTAGACTGCGTGAAATTTGCAAACAAGGTAAAAAGGTATTTTACCCCCTGTGGAAGGAGGAACAGCTACAGATAGAGCCTGCCCTTAAGCAGCGCTTTCTTGTCCATTTTCCCACAGAAAGGAAATCTCCCTTTTTCATACTTTGCGCTGGCGGCGCTTACCAGGGCTGTGCTTCTATGGTAGAAGCGTATCCTTCCTGCGTCCATATGAATAATCTTGGATACCATGCCTTTGTATTAAATTATCGTGCCGGAAAAGATGCACTGGCACCAAATCCCATGGACGACCTGGCTTTTGCAATCTCCTACATACAGGAACATGCTGAAGAGCTTAATGTAGAAAAAGAACATTATGTTGTCTGCGGTTTCTCCGCGGGTGGTCATCTGGCTGCTTGCTTTGGTTCTGAATCCCTTGGGTGGAAGCATTATCATCTTTCAAGCCCCGGTGCCGTTTTTCTTGCTTATCCTGTCATCACTATGCTGGATAAAACACACCCATTATCCCGCGACACTCTTTTGGGAACAGATGCCGTCAATCATCCTGACCTGTTGAGCAAATACTCTGCTGAAAAACAGGTAACAAGAGAATATCCCCCTACATTCATCTGGCAGTGTTCACAGGATTATGAAGTTCCCATTGAAAATTCACAACAGATGGTACAGGCTCTGGAAAGTAATCATATTCCCTACATTTATGAGACGTTTGACAGCAATGCCCACGGCTGGGGTGCCGGAGATAAAACTCTTGCAGAAGGATGGCTTGAACGCGCAGTTGATTTCTGGAAAAATCAGCTTTAGTAAACTTTATCAATGCAGCATTAAGATTTTTCTTTGTTTTTTCGGTACTCCAGAGGTGTCATCCCTGTATTCTGCTGAAAAATTTTATAGAAATAGGCATTATATTTAAAGCCTATATATTCCATGATTGCATGAATGGGCAAATCTGTGTTTATAAGCAGATTTTTTGCCTTTTCTATACGAAGACTCTTTACATATTCAGAATACGTAAAACTTGTATTCTTTTTAATCAAACGGTTATAGTAATCAGCCTGGTAATGAAATTCCTCACATAGTTTCTCCAGGCTGATTTCCGCGATATTACTGCTGATATATTTTGCTACCGCTTGAAAGAGCTTCGTCCCATGGAGTTTTTTCGCAATCACCACCACACTGTTTTCTTCTGAGATTATGCAAAGAAACATCCGCAGTATACATACCTGTATGATTTTATCATATCCCGTCCGAAACTGCTCCATTTCAAAGAAAAACTTGCGAATTTCCTCTTCCAATTCCATTTTTCTGTTTTCATTAACTTTCAGATAAAGATAGTTGCCTGTTCCTTTCTTTTCTCTTTTCATTTTAAAGAACTGATTTAGTTTGGGATGATTCAGATTTTTTAAAAACCAGGAATCTATCATATTTCTGTCAAAGCAAAAATAGAAGGCAATCCCTTCACTTTCAGAGCGGATATCTCTGTGCGCACACTGAATATCAAAGACTCCAATCTCATGTTCTTTCAAGAAAATCTCCTGGTTTTCTACCACCATCTTCCTTCTCCCGCTGAAGACATATATCATCTCAAAGTAATCATGCCGATGCAGCAGTTGTTCATCCTCACTGCTGGTAAACAGTCTGCATTTTTCCAGTAATGGAATCTTACCCGGAGAATACGTTTCCAGACAGTATCCCTCCTCTTTTCCACCCACGCTGTAACACTTTTCTATTGACATAAAGCAATGAAAGGGGATTTTTCTTATCATATCCATATACTGTCTGTCCACATCTTCTAAAACAGCATATCCTTTTCTCGCATAGCTCGTCCTCATATCCTCTTCCTGATTATACACAATATATTCTCTCTCATATTTGCCCAGATTACTGCTTTTCTTTTTTTCAATCGCTCTGTCAAATACTAAAAAAATATCTTGTATCCCACTGTGCTTCTCCATCTTCACACCTCACATAAAAACATACTTTCCCGTTTTCTATCATCGTATAATAGATATCTTCGATTGACAAGCCACGACAGTTCTTTTCTCAAGCATTACAAAAACAAATTCAGTAAATGCTCATGTGTCGGTTTAAAACATGCCAACTTGCCGAAAAATTTTATGCCAATCCACCGAAAAATTTTATGCCAACTTGCCGAAGATGTTTGTGTTTCCCCAAATATTGAGTATAATTAACTAGAATCAAGGTAAAGGTGGGATATTAATGAAGAAGTATAAGCCCCGTATCGCTTAAATGAAATCCCCCTCTTTCCTGATGGTGCTGATAGGTGTAGGCGATTATGCTTATCGCAGGCCAGATGGGGTATATATTGTTCCCCTCGGCTGCCTGAAACTGTAACCCGAAACCTTTCACTAATCATAACATCGATGTACAAGGACGTGTTACTCCTTATACATCGACGCTATAAACAGGTATCACCCATGAACCGAACTCTGACTTACCGAATCACCCCGTCAGAAGACAACTTGCGCATCGAACAGTATTTGCGGCGCAAGGGCTTCTCCCGGCAGAATCTGACGGATTTAAAAAATATGCCGGACAGCGTCCTCGTAAACGGAAACTGGCAGCGCATGACCGCGCGTCTGCACACCGGGGACACCCTCACCATACACATCCGTGAACTGGTTTCTTCCGAGAATATCCCTCCGGTCCGGCTGCCTTTAGACATTGTGTATGAAGACGAGGACATCCTGGTTGTCAATAAACCCGCGGGCATGCCTATCCACCCTTCTCTCAACAATTACACCAACACGCTTGCCAACGCTCTGGCGTGGTACTATCAAAAGCAGGGCAAACCCTTTATCTTCCGCTGCACCAACCGGCTGGACAGGGACACCTCCGGGCTGACAGTAGTGGCAAAGCATATGGTGAGCTCCAACATTCTATCCGCTATGACGCTGCGCCATGAAATCCGCAGGGAATACCTCGCCATCGTCAGAGGGGAGCTCACTCCCTGTGAAGGGACCATCTGCGCTCCTCTGGTGAGAAAGGGCACATCGATTGTGGAGAGGGCAGTAGATTTTGAACACGGAGAGCACGCAGTCACCCACTATCAGAAAATAAGAGAAAGAGACGGACATTCTCTTGTCCGCCTCCAACTGGAAACCGGGCGCACCCACCAGATACGGGTGCATATGCAGTACCTCGGTTTTCCCCTGATAGGGGATTATCTGTACAACCCGGATATGGAATACATGAAACGCCAGGCACTTCACTCCTGGCGTCTCACATTCACACATCCCATCACCGGGGAAGCCATGTGCTTCACCGCACCGCTCCCGAAAGATATGGCAGCGCTGTTTCCGGAAATTTAAGTTTCCCACGGGACTCAGCGCCTATAGAATTATGCGTTTTCTCAGACTCAGCGCTTCCGCGGGGTTCCGCCCCGCATTCCCTACACGCTTAATTTTTTATCCGCAAGTATGCCCGACACGATAAACAGGAGGATACCTACAATGACATAATATAGATAGTCTTGTATCTGTATCTCCACTGTGCTCCCGCCTGTAATCCGGCACATAAGTGCATATCCCCGCTCGATGACCCAGTTGATGACAAAGAACAGAACGACTGAGAACAGCCCTGCAAAGCGGGAATTTAAAAACAGTGTTCTGGAAATGATGATGGCGAGAAAACCAATCATGATAACTTCTGTCCAGACTATGAACAGCATCAGTACAAAAAGGAAAAACCACAGCCAGTTTACGCCGCCTTCAATCGCCATGTCCGCTATCCTTTTCAATGCTTCAAAGAGCATCTTAAGTCCGCCCTCATGTGCGAGTCCTGCTGCCAGACAGATACTTCCCGCCGCAATAAATGCCGCAAACACAAAGAACATCTGCAGGATTGCCGCCACGAATTTACCGCCTAATATCTCCCATATGGACTTCGGCACCATCCAGAGCATATGGCTCTGCTTTGTCCGCAAATCCCGGTTAAAAACCAAAAGACTCTCAATCCCTGTATAGAAAATAACCAGAAAAGCTCCCGCAAACATAACACCGATACTTACCAGCAGCGGAGTATCCTTCTTAAAAATCAAACCTACCAGAAACGTAAGCAAACATACCAGCAGTCCAAAAAGAATAATCAGCCGTGCCGTGCGCTGTTTCTTCCATTCATATTTAATAATCTTTCCCATACCCGTCTCCTCCTACATAATCTCCAAATAAATATCCGCAATCGATTTCCCGCTCTGCATACGCTCTTTCTCTGTCTCCGTCTGCAGGACTATCTCTCCATCCTTTACGAAAATAGCTTCATCCACAAAGCTTTCAATCTCGTTTATCAAGTGCGTGGAGATAACAAAACAGTTTTTCTCCGTCGCCTCATCCAGAATCATGGAGACAATCTCTTCCCTCGCCTTATAATCAATGCCGTTCAATGGCTCATCCAGCAGCACCAGGGAGGCTTTACGCCCCAGCGTCGCCGCCACTTTCAGCTTCGCCGCCATTCCGGTGGAGAGCTCTTTTACCTTCATAGAAGGCTCAAGCCCCATACGTTCCACCAGCTTTTCGTATTTCTCCATATCAAAATCCTCAAAGAAATCCGCGTAATAAATTCCCACGCCCCGCACATCCAGGAAATCATAGAAAAAAGGCTCTGTGGACATGTAGGCTATCTCCGCCTTATCCCGGTAATTCCACGGCTGTTCCCGGTAAAGAATCTGCCCCGACGTCGGCTTTGTAAGCCCTGCCACCATCTTCATCCAGGTCGTCTTGCCGCTGCCGTTTTCCCCCAAAAGTCCGTATATCTTCCCTTCCATAAGACTGATATTAAAATCACGGACTGCCTTCTTACTTCTGAATGACTTACTCAGTCCCACACATTTTACAATCATTTCTCTTCCTCCTTATAATCTGCTATCTGGAAAATGATATCGTCCTTCTGGTACCCCAAATCTTTCATCTCATGCATGAAATTTTTCAAAAGTTCCTCTGCCATCTCTTCTTTAATCGCGCTAAACATCGTCTCTTCCTCCACCACAAATGTCCCGATACCTCTCCTTGTAAAACAATATCCTGCTGTCTCCATCTCCCTGTATATTCTTGCCGCGGTGTTCTGGTTAATCTTATACAGCACCGCCAGTTCCCGGTTGGAAGGCAGCTTTTCACCGGGCTTAAGCTGTCCCCGGACCATTTTTTTCTTCAAATCGTTGATAACCTGTAAATAAATCGGCATTTCATTATTATAATCCATCTCGCCCTCCTTTGTACTAGTGCTATAGTTAGATAGTACACTAGTTATTTATATCTGTCAATCTCTTTTTTTATTTTTGTAGATTTCCCATATCAATTCACCCATGTGGCGCGGTATTACAGACCGTGTGCCAGATGAATGCAATTCCCATTTCCCCTGGTCTCTCATATCATAAAGAAAGGTGCAAAATTCTCCGCCTCGGGGAATCCCGCCTTTTACCATAAATCATTGGAGGTAGAAATTATATGGGTATCACAAACGCAAACAAACAGATAAATGTCACGCAAATCGACTGTGACGGCACACTAAAGGTAACTCTCGCGCTCTCCGCCTCGCCGGATATCTCGTCCAATCCGACAGATATCGTGCTTGTGCTGGACCGTTCCGGCAGCATGGCGGGCAGTCCGCTTGAAAACATGAAACTGGGCGCCAACGCTTTTATCGACATTATCGACCAGGCAACGGACGGTTCCCAAGACGGAACTATCGGAAACGGCAGTTCCATCGGTATCGTCAGCTTTTCTGACACAGCCACAGACAACACGCAGCTCATAACTTCCGTGGCAGATTTGAAGGCAGCGGTCAACTCTCTGACTGCCGGAGGCTCCACCAACCATGCGGACGCTTTCACCAAGGCGACACAGCTTTTCAATCCGGCTTCTGCGAATGCCAAGGTCATCGTCATGTTCACAGACGGCAAGACGACCACAGGCGCTCCGCCCGCTCCTGTCGCGGCAGCGGCAAGGGCAGCGGGAATCATCATCTACTGCATCGGTCTTATCGGCTCCGATGGCATCGATGTAAATGTGCTCAATGACTGGGCGACAGACCCGGATGCTTCCCACGTTGCCGTCACTCCCGATGAATCCGACCTGGAGGACTTATTCAAGGACCTGGCAGCCAATATTTCCAAACCCGGCGCCACCAACATCGTCATCGACGAGACTGTAAACCCGGAATTTACTATCCTGAGCGTTGCGCCGCCGTCCAAGGGAACTGCCACCATGTTAAACGCAATCTCCCTGCAGTGGAAGATTCCTTCCCTGGGAGTCTCCGGAAATGAAGGCGCCACTTTGGAATTTCTTGTGCGGCACACAAACTCCACATCCGGAAACAAACTGGTGAATCAGTCCGTCTCCTATTCAGATGATGAGGGAAATGTCGTGACATTCCCGGCTCCCACAGTGGATGTAGAGTGCGGCATCGTTGTACACCCAGAGCCGTGTCCTGTACCGACCGATTTGACCGTAGAAGGATGCCAGGATTCCCTTGCCGTAGATTTAGGCGAGACCAACCTGGAGTCCCAGGGCCGCATCGTGCAGCTCGATGTCACCATCAAAAATGTCTGCCCCTACAGAAGGGTTGCGCTGGGCGTCATCCTGACCGAAATTGACCCGCGGGGAGTCGAATACCGCCGTGGGCTGAAGACCATCACTGTACCGGCGCACAACTATCCATACTGCCGGGATATTCAGGTAAAATGTATCCGCTTCGTGCTGCCGGAAGACTTAAATGTCACTACCGACAATCCCACAGGAATGTGCAGCCCCAGAAACTTAAGGGCACGTTTCATCGCCCACACCATTGACAACGATTATAACTGCTGCGATACACTCCTCACCGTATAGCCAGACAAAGGGACTGCCCTCAAAGTTTTCCCTAGCGGGAAACTCTGAAGGGCAGCCCCCTTCTTATCTCAAAATATGTTCCAAAAATTTTTTCTGCGCCTTTGTGTACGGCGGGTAGCCCGGCGCAGGTACTCTTCCTGCCGGCTTTGTATAGATGCTGCGCTCATGGGTAAAGGTCTCAAAGCTGTATCTGCCATGATATTTTCCCATTCCTGAATATCCCACCCCGCCAAAAGGCAGGTTTGCGCCCACCAGATGACTGACGGTATCGTTGACCGCCACGCCTCCCGACTGGGTATGACGCAGTATCCATTCTTTTGCCGCTTTATTTTTGGTAAAAATATAGAGCGCCAGAGGATGTTCCCTCCTACCGATAAAGGCTGCTGCTTCCTTCAGCGTACGGTAAGTCAGCACCGGCAAGATAGGACCGAACAGTTCCTCCTGCATAGACGCAGGCATCTCTCCCTCCTTCTCATCAAGAGCGGCAGCCTTGCCCAAATCCAGTATCGCCGGTCCGATGTATCGTTTCTCTTTGTCCCTGCCGTATCCGAACACCTGATAGACGCTGTCCCTCTCCAGTATCTGTTCCAGCCTGTCATAATGCCGTTCGTTTATAATCCTGCCGAAATCCCGGTTTTCTTCTATATTCTCTCCATAGAGTTTTTCCACTGCCCGCTTCATTTCCTTAAGCAGAGTATCCTTTATCTCTTCATCCGCCAGCACATAGTCCGGCGCCACACAGGTCTGCCCGGCATTGATGAGTTTCCCCCACATGATGCGGTACGCTGCCTGCCGGATGTCCGCAGTCTTCTCCACAATAACCGGACTTTTGCCTCCCAGCTCCAGAGTCACCGGGATGAGATGCTCTGCTGCTGCCTTCATCACGATTTTGCCGACACGCACACTGCCTGTAAAAAAAATATAATCAAAGCGCTGCTTTAAGAGCTCGGTATTTACTTCCACGTCACCGTCCACACAGCAGACATACTCCTTCTGAAATGTCTTTTCTATCAGGCGCTTCACCGCATCCGCCGTATGCGGCGCCAGCTCCGATGGCTTTAAGACCGCGCAGTTTCCCGCCGCTATCGCCCCGATGAGCGGTTCCATGAGAAGCTGGAAGGGATAATTATAAGGACCCATGATGAGCGCCAGTCCGTACGGCTCCTTCCGAATCCTGCTCCTTCCGGGAAATAGATGGACTGGAGTCGGCACTCTTCTCTCCTTCGCCCAGCCCGGCAGATGCCGGATGGTATGCCGGATATCGGAAAGTACCAGCCCGATTTCCGTCTCATAACTCTCCGTCTCCTGCTTCCCTAAATCCAAAAACAGCGCCCGCTCTATCTCCTGCTTATGTTCCGCGATTTCCGCATACAGCCGCTTCAGACTGCGAATCCGAAATCCCGGACTGCGGGGCGCCCCTGATTGGAAATACTCTCGCTGCGCTTTCACAAGCTGCCCTACATGTTCCATTGCCCATCCTCCTTCCAGACCATGTTCTTATCCTAAACTTTTATTTTCTCTAATATACTATAGCGGCATAAAAATTTCAAACTCCCCGCCGGGAACGTTTCTCTCCTGCGGCACGCCAGACACGCCGCTATCCCGGCAGAAAACACCTTACCCAAACACAATCCGCCTTTTTGATAGTATTGTGCTAATATTTAGAAGAATAATGCAAGAATTTCCTGATAATCCAGATTAAAATACAACTAGAATCCTCGCAAGGAGGAACTGTTGACACACCACAGTCGTTTCATAGAAAGGAGCTTCTCATGCATATAAAAGAACTACTTCCACAGTACCTTGGAAAATCAATATCTGACGCTTCCAACAGGGAGATTTATCAGGCGCTGCTCGCCATCGTACAGGACCTGGCATCCAAAAAGGAACAGCCGGAGGACAAAAAAAAGCTGTATTATATTTCCGCTGAATTTCTCATCGGAAAGCTGTTGTCAAACAATCTGATAAACCTCGGCATCTACGAGGAAACGAAAGAAGCCCTGGCAGAACAGGGAAAAGTGTTGAGTGAAATCGAAGAACTGGAGCCGGAGCCCTCCCTCGGAAACGGCGGTCTGGGACGTCTCGCCGCCTGCTTTCTCGATTCCATCGCTACCCTTGGGCTTGCAGGGGACGGCATCGGTCTGAATTATCACCTGGGACTGTTCCGGCAGACATTTGAGGAGAACCTTCAGAAAGAAGAACCCAATCCCTGGATAGAGAACCCTTCCTGGCTGAAAAAGACTTCCGTCACCTATCCCGTGGAATTTGGCGGACTGACCCTTCAGTCACGGATGTACGACATCGAAGTCACAGGGTACGAAAACCGCACCAACAAGCTGCATCTTTTCGATGTGGACTCCGTAGATGAGAGCATAGTAGAGGACGGCATCTCTTTCGATAAAGAAGATATCGCCCGCAGCCTCACGCTGTTCCTCTATCCGGACGACAGCGATGAAAAGGGGAGACTTTTGCGTATTTACCAGCAGTACTTTATGGTAAGCTGCGGCGCGCAGCTCATCTTGGATGAATGTACGGCAAAGGGCTGCAATCTCCATGACCTGCCGGATTACGCGGTCATCCAGATTAACGACACCCACCCGACCATGGTCATCCCGGAGCTCATCCGCCTGCTGACCTTAAGAGGCATCGATTTGGATGAAGCCATCGACATCGTATCCAAAACCTGTGCTTACACCAACCACACCATCCTCGCGGAAGCACTGGAGAAATGGCCGCTGTCCTACTTAAAGAAAGTAGTGCCGCAGCTCGTACCGATTATCGAAATCCTGGATGATAAAGTGCGGAGGAAGTTTACTGATGAAAGTGTGGCAATCATCGACCGCGATGACACCGTACATATGGCGCACATTGACATCCACTACGGCTTCAGCGTAAACGGCGTGGCAGCGCTGCACACGGAGATTCTCAAAGAGAATGAACTTAACAACTTCTACCAGATTTACCCGGAGAAGTTCAATAATAAGACCAACGGCATCACCTTCCGCAGGTGGCTCATCCACTGCAACCCGCAGCTTACGCGGCTTCTGGATTCCATCATCGGATGCGGATACCGCAAGGATGCCGCGCAGCTTGAAAAGTTTTTAAGATTCCGTCACGACAGAGAGGTACTCCGCCGTCTCGCGGACATCAAGCTGGAAAACAAAAAGGCGCTCTGCGCCTACTTGAAATCCACCCAGGGAATCGAATTAAACCCGGATTCCGTATTTGATATCCAGATTAAGCGTCTGCACGAATATAAACGTCAGCAGATGAACGCCCTCTATCTGATTGACAAATACTTAGAAATCAAGGCAGGCAAAAAGCCTTCCACACCGATTACCGCTATTTTCGGCGCGAAAGCGGCTCCTGCCTATGTCATTGCCAAGGACATCATCCATCTGATATTATGTCTTCAGGAGCTTATCAACAATGACCCGGAGGTCAGCCCTTACCTGAAGGTCGCTATGGTGGAAAATTATAACGTCACCCTGGCGGAGAAGCTGATTCCTGCCTGCGATATCTCCGAACAGATTTCCCTGGCTTCCAAGGAGGCGAGCGGCACCGGAAACATGAAGTTCATGTTAAACGGAGCGATTACTCTGGGAACCGAGGACGGAGCCAACGTGGAAATCCATGAGTGCGTGGGTGACGATAATATTTTCGTCTTCGGCGCTTCCAGCGATGAGGTCATCGAGCACTACGAAAAAGCGGACTATGTGTCCAAAGACTATTACAAAAAGGACAAAGCCATCAAAGCTGCGGTGGACTTCATCACAAGCAAAGAGCTTTTAGCTATCGGAAATGAAGAAAATCTGACAAGACTGCAGAAAGAGCTTATCGGCAAAGACTGGTTCATGACTCTCCTTGATTTTCAGGCTTACAAGGAGAAAAAGGAAGAGGCGCTCAAGGCGTATGAGGACCGCGCTTCCTGGGAGGAGAAAATGCTTGTCAATATCGCCAAAGCCGGATTCTTCTCTTCCGACCGTACCATCGAGGAATACAACCAGGATATCTGGAACTTATAGCAGCAAAGGAGGAAATCATGAGAGCAAGCGGAGTTTTATTACCTGTTTTTTCACTGCCGTCCAAATATGGAATCGGCTGCTTTTCCAAGGAGGCGTATCAGTTCGTTGACCAACTGAAGGAGGCGGGACAGAGCCGCTGGCAGATTCTCCCTCTCGGTCCCACCGGCTACGGAGATTCCCCATACCAGTCCTTCTCCACCTTTGCGGGCAATCCGTATTTTATCGACTTAAAAACTCTGATAAAAGAAGGGCTGCTGACAAAGAAAGAATGTGCCTCCTACGATTTCGGGGAGCAGAAAGATTATATCGACTACGAGAAGCTCTATCACTCCCGCTTTAAAGTACTGAAAAAAGCATACAAACGCTTTCAGCCCGATGGGGACTATAAGAAGTTTGTCGCTAAAAATGACTGGTGGCTCAAAGACTACTGTCTCTACATGGCGATAAAAGACAGTTTAGGCGGCGCGCCCTGGTCCGAATGGGAGGCGCCTCTGCGCGACAGGGACAGGGAGGCTCTCGCCCAGGCGGAGGAGCGGCTCGCCGATGAAATCGATTTCTACGCTTTTCAGCAGTTTGAATTTGATAAACAGTGGGGGAAACTCAAATCCTACGCCAATAAAAACGGCATACAGATTGTGGGAGACCTCCCCATCTACGTGGCGTTCGACAGCGCGGACACCTGGGCCGCGCCGCAGCTTTTCCAGTTTGACGAAGACCACAAGCCCACCCGTGTAGCAGGATGCCCGCCGGATGCATTTTCCGCTACCGGACAGCTCTGGGGCAATCCCCTCTATGACTGGGATTATCACAGACAGACCGGCTACGACTGGTGGCTGAAACGTATCTCCTACTGTTTTAAGCTGTATGATATCGTGCGCATCGACCATTTCCGGGGATTTGACGAGTACTATGCTATCCCCTACGGGGATAAGACCGCCGAGCACGGCAAATGGCAGAAAGGTCCGGGCATGGACATCTTCCGCGCACTGGAAAAACAGTTCGGGAAACTCAATATCATTGCGGAAGATTTGGGATTTTTGACTGACAGTGTCCTCAAACTTTTAAAGGACAGCGGATTTCCGGGCATGAAGGTTGTCCAGTTTGCCTTTGATTCGCGTGAGGCATCCAATTACCTGCCTCACACTTATCCCACAAACTGCGTGGTCTACACCGGAACCCATGACAATGACACCACACGGAGCTGGTATCATAACGCTCCCAAAGAGTGCCGGGATTTGGCGAAAAAATATCTCGTGAAACCACGTCTGGATGAGGATACTCTCGCCTGGGACTTCATCGCCATGGCGATGAGCAGCGTGGCAGACCTCTGCGTGACCCCTATACAGGATTTCCTCTGTCTGGACGGACATGCAAGAATCAACACCCCCTCCACCCTGGGCGGGAACTGGACCTGGCGTCTCACCAAAGGGCAGATAACAGAAGAACTTGTAAAACAAATCTATGAGATGACCGAACTGTACGGGCGTCTCCCGGAAAAGAAGAAAAAGTAATCTTCAGCTTTGCGGGGGGGGGCTTTTTCCCCAACCCCCCCACACGCATTTCGCAATTATCTCCGCCAATAAAATCACTCCTTTGTCTTTAAAAAAAAGCTTTCCGCCCTTAATTTTAGTATACTATACGTCGAGATAAAAATATAGGGATTTTTATTTTTGAGTAGGACTTATACGACTATTTTTTATGAGATTATACAGATATGTATATTCTTCTGGAAATTTTAACTTATGCCAATCTACCTTTTTGGCTATATAAACGATTTCGGAATATTTTACATCTTCTTTTCGTTTGCGAAATGCAGCGATAATTCTGTCCTGCGGATAATTGGTGCATAAACGAATATCTTTATTCAAAATCGTATTCGGGATGTGTACAATATTGGACTGCACATTTTGTTACGGTTTTAATAACTTGTTCTTTGGTATATTTTTTCGTTAGTACCACCTCCTGCGATTTTAGAAGGAAATTTAAAAGGAGGACTGACAGCACCGTAGTACTGTTCCGCCTCCTTTAGTGACTGATTTTTCTGTTGTCCGCCAACTGTCAGTTCCATCCAAACAATGTTGTTCTACTGCATATCTGTCAGGTTTTTCTGTTGCCTGCCAACTGTCGAGTCCAATCCCTCGCATATATTTCGGATTTTCGGTGTCAGCCGCACCAGCAGAATAAAGTCTGCTTTCTTACCAGTATTATATGAAATTAAATTATAAAAATCAACTGGTAAATCTTACTGAATATTGATAGTAGACTGATTTTTCTCTTTCCCGCACCCTTTAAATATACTCCAATATCCCCCTTATATCTCTCACCACTGCATCCGCCCCGGCTTCTTTATATTTCTTCTCCGCAGCTTCCAGGCGCGCCTGCTTTTCCTCCTCTGTGAGCGCCTCGAACTCTGCCTTAGTCAGCCCGATGACAGAGCTGCCCTCCAGGATACCAACGGTGAACACTCCTGCATTTTTCCCTTCCAGAATATCTGCCACAGTGTCACCTGCCTTGATGACTTTGCTCACAGAATCTATTTTCAGTGTTTCCATATTTTTAAATATCATATACGGATAGGGTCTTCCCATCTTATTGCAGGAATCCGGGCTGAACCAGCAATCCGGAGAATAGCCTGCTTTGGCAGCGGTGGGAACAACGATATCCATCATGATATCGGTATACCCTGTGGTAGAACCGATTTTGATTCCCTTTTCCCGCAGTCTCTGCACTGTTTCCAGAACATAGGGCTTCGGGTCCGCGTATTGGGGAAGTATTTTCAAGAGCTGCTTTTCATAGCTTTCATACATCCTGTCAGCATCTGTATCTTCCGGGTCACGTCCGTATTTTTCTATCCATTCCTTTTTGATTCTGTCCATCTCCAGCATGGTACGGATATGCTCCCATTTTAATTTCCCCATGGGCTCTCTGACTTCCGCCGGGGTGGGCTCGATTCCCTGTTCCCTGAACACTTCCGTAAATACCTCCACCGGAGCGAAGCTTCCATAATCTACGGTTGTTCCTGCCCAATCAAAAATAACTGCTTCTTTCTTATTCATTTTATCTCCTCCTGACATTCTCTATCATTCATCAATCATCGTTGCTATCAGTGCGCACTGACGCTATCCCTGCGCTCTCATCTTCTCAAAAAACTCCCTGAAAATCGCGCACACTTTCTCAATGTCCTCCTCATATATCTCACCGATGTTGCCGATGCGGAAGGTATCGGCATCCGTCACCTTGCCCGGATAAATCGCATAACCCCGTTCTTTGATATAGGCGTACATTTCCTGGAAAGAGAAATTGTGGTGTTCCGGATAGTAAAAGGTCGTGATAATAGGTCCCTGGTGCTCTGCTCCGATATATGTGCGGATGCCCATTTCTTCCATCCTTTTGATGAGCAAATGATTGTTATCCGCGTAACGTTTTGCGCGCGCCGGGATTCCGCCCTCTGCTTCCATCTCCTCCAAAGCCTTGGCAAAAGCCAGAACCGTATGTGTAGGAGAGGTGAATCTCCATTTTCCATCCTTTTCCATAGTCTTCCACTGGTCGTACAAATCCAGGGACAGGCTTCTCGCCTTGCCCGCGCTTGCCAGCAAATTCTCTCGTTTGCAGATGATGAAGGAAAAGCCCGGAACTCCCTGAATACATTTATTCGCGCTGCTGACAATGTAGTCGATTCCCAGCTCTCCTACAGGAATGTCCACGCCGCCGAAGCTGGACATGGCATCCACAATCATCGTCCTGCCCGCTGCCTTCACCACCTTTGAAACCGCCGCGATATCATTTAAAATCCCCGATGTGGTCTCGCTGTGCACCATAGACACATGTGTGATGGTCGGGTCTTTTTCCAGCATTTCCCCGATTTTTTCCGCCGATGGAATCTTGTCATAATCCTCATGGTAGATGACATACGAAAGCTTTGCGTGTTTTGCAATATCTTCCATTCTCTCCCCATAGGCGCCGTTTGCCACGATTAAAAGCTTCTCCTTTTCCCCCACTGTACTGGTGAGCACGGACTCTACACCAAAGCTTCCGCTTCCCTGCATGAGCACAGCCGTGTACTCCTCCTCAGACACATGTGCCAGCTTGAGAAGTTCTTTTCTGATTTTCTGGGTAATCTGCTTGTAGTCATCATCCCATGTGCAGTGGTCCTCCATCATTTCTTTTTTCACTGTATCTGTTGTCGTCAGTGGTCCCGGTGTCAATAATTTGTATGTAATCATATTTGTTTGCCTTCTTTCTCTCATATTTTTTGTATTTGCAATTTCCCTACGGCTTGCAGCTCTCGGAAAACTCCTGATGTTCGCTCAGTAAATCAGCGGTCAGCGGTTCCGGAAATTTCTTCGGATACGCGGACTGATTTGTCTCGTTCGTCGTCTCCCCCTCATAGAGCGCATTGGGATAAGTCTCCTGAAGTTCGACGCGGGCATTCTTGATAATGCATTCCGCCATCTCCATCGCCAGAGAGTGTGTCTCTTCTCCCTTGTCAATAACTGCCACAGACTCGGTCAGGGCAAAATTCCCCTCCAGAGGGTCAATATAGTCGATTGGCATGCCGTCCTCTTTGTCCGACACAGCCTGATGGCGAAGTCCGAACCCGACTGCCACCTCTCCGGAACGCACCTTCTTGATTGGTCCGGAGCCGGAATCTTCGATATGAGGTCCCGCGTTCTCATAAATTCCCGTAAGAATTTCTTTTGCCTCCGCCTCATCGTACTCACTTAAAAGCGCCTGAATCAGCAGCCACGCCGTGGACGAGCTTTTAATATCCGTGACGGAAATTTCTCCCTCATATACCGGGTCCGCCAAATCACGGATGGACTCCGGCACAGGAAGGTTTAACGCCTCCATCTCCTGGGTATTGATAAAAATTGCTCCCTCCTGGGATGTGATTGGTCTGTAATACTCTGGAGTCTCCTCTAACGTCGGTGCCTCAAAAGCCAAATCCAGAAACATCTCGTTTTCTGCCTGGGCGCTGTCCAGATAGAAGGAACTCATTGTCACCAAATCCGCCTCAATATCTGCTCCTTCTGCCATCAGCTTTCCGCCCAGCTCGGAGGTTCCGAATGTCTGGAACAGGTAGCGCCCCTCGTATCCGTTTTCATCCAGCGCATGTTTCATCGCCGCCACTGCTTCGTCATCTGCATTGGAATAGATGACCACAGGTTCCTTTTCCGGGTTTTTACCAGTCCCCGCAAATGCCGTTCCGCCCGCGACAACAACCACCAGAGCCATAGCAGCCAGCGCCGCTCTTGGCACGCGCCTTCCCGCATATCCCTGACTGCTGCCCTGAGTCTGCTTTTGTTTTCTCCAGCCCGCTATCAAACGGAAGATTCCTTTTGCCGCCAGATTCGTAAACAGAATACACAAAGACAGCACAAAAATCTCATTAAACTTCGCAAAATGCTGGAGTTCTTTTATCTTGGTCGTAATGACCATCGTCTTTGCTCCTGCAATGAAAATAACCGCGCTGACCGTCACCATGGCATTTACAAAATAATAACTGAATACTTCCAGTATGGTGGGCAATGCATTTGGGGTTACCACCCGGAAAATAGTCTTGAACCAGTTATCCCCCATGAGCATCGCCGTGGTTTCCCAAGATACGTTCATTTTCTCCAGCGAGTTCTTCATCATCAGGTAAGGCGTGGAAAAATAGTGTACCACATTGCAGAGAATCATCAGCGCAAAGGTATTCTGCAGCGGCGTACCCGAAAAAGTCAGAAGAAACGCGATACCAATCACCATTCCGGGCACCGTGTTCGTGGCGAGCGCGATGCTCTCCACCGTATTTTTGCAGCTCTTGGACAACTTGCTCCTCGCTGTCACCAGCGCCGCGCCATACGCAATGAGTGAGCCCGCGCAGGCTGTAAGGACTGCCACCAACAGCGAATTTTTGAAAACTCCCGCCAGCACACTGTCGCCGAACACCGCTTTCACATGCTCCGTGGTAAAGCTCATCCGGTAAGGCCATTCCTTAACAAAGGGCACGATGAACACCACCGCGAAAATCACTGCCGTCACCAGCAAAACCACTGCGCTGACTGCCCCGCATACGCTGTCACGGATGCAGTTTTTTCTATTTTCCACCACAGAGATTTTGCTGTAGCGTACATTATATTTCTCCAGGAAATGCAGCAGCGCAATACTGATAACGGAAGGTACCAGCATGACCATCGCCACCACCGCTCCTTTGTTGAAATCCGGGATACTGCCGAGCATTTCATCATACAACACTGAAGCCACGACCTCGTACTGCCCTCCCACGGACGCCGGGATGCCGAAATCCGTAAATGCCAGAAAGAAGCTCTGTATGTAGGAGGCTGCCAGTGTCCCCAAAAGCGGGCGCAGCACCGCGATGAAAAAGGTCTGCCATGGTTTGTCTCCCATCAGTCTGGATACGGTCATAAACTTTTTGTCAATATAGCCCATCGTATTGTGGATAAGCAGAAAAGCGACAGGCAACGTGTAAATGACATAGCCGATAAGCAGTCCCGGAAAGCCATAGATGTCAAAAAACTGCCGCCCGAAAATCTGTGTGAGCATCCCCTGCTTCCCGAAGGTATAGATGAGTGCAAAGCCGTATGTAATGGTCGGGAGCAGCATAGGAAGTACCGCGCCTGTCTTCAGGACTTTCTTAAACCAGCCCGGAAGATTTGTATAATGGATACTGTATGCTAACAGAAAAGCCAGTACCGTCGTCACAAGGGCACTCAGTCCCGCTGAACACAAGCTGTTTTTCACAGCGCCCCAGAACCCTTTCTGGTGAAATACTGCCACATAATGCACCCAGAAATCGCCGCCGGAACTCTGGAAGGACTTCAAAAGCAGCATCACGATGGGCACAGCCAGGAAAAAGAGGAACAGCAGGATGACTGCCAGAAAAATCACTTTCAGTTCCTTATGTTCTTTGATAAACCGTTCTATTCTGTGTTTCAAACTTTCTTTCTTCATAGCACTGCCCCACCGGAAATCCCTGCCGCAGCATATCCTGCAAAAAGCGTAAAGATGTTACTCTTCTTAATCTCCAACTGCTCCAAGATAAATTCTTCGATAAACGGATTTGCCGGGCTGTGGATGATTTCTTCCGGCGCGGCAAACTGGGAAATCCCTCCGTTATTTATAATCATCACCCGGTCTGACAGGGTGAGTGCCTCCTCCGGGTCGTGTGTCACAATGATGGTCGTCAGATGAAATTCCCTGGCAATAGTTTTAATCCGCTCTTTGATAGATTCCTTGATAACCCCGTCCAGAGCACTCAGCGGCTCATCCATCAGGAGGATGTCCGGCTTCATCACCATCGTCCGCGCCAGGGCAACTCTCTGTTTCTGTCCGCCAGATAACTGTTCTATATTCTTATCCAGATGTTCTTCGAGATTCAAAAGCATTATCAGGTCTTTTACTTCCTCCTCCGTAGATATCCCCGGCTTATTCTTCAAACCGTAGGTAATATTCTGATAGGCATTCAAATTCGGAAAAAGTGCGTAGTCCTGAAATACGATATTGAACCCCCTCTTTTCCATCGGCACTCTTGTCAAATCCTTCCCATTATAAAAAAGCTTTCCGCTGTCGATGTCCGTGATTCCCAGTATCAGGTTCAGAAGTGTTGTCTTCCCGCTGCCCGATGGTCCCAGGATGGAGATGATTTCCCCATCTTCCACCGTAAAGCTGATGTCTTTTAAAATTGTTTTCCCATCAAATACTTTTTTTACATGTTCCAGTTTGAGCATCTTTTAAATCCCCTTTCTTTCTATACATGCTCTTCTTGGCATTGCGCCGTCCGCCGTTGCCAGTGTACGGTCTTCCTTTCGTCGTCTGCATGTACGATTATAGGAATTTTAATCACGCAAATTCAATCAAATCGCCGTGAAGCCTATGTAAAGAAAAGGTTAAGCAATCGAGTAGGAGAAATTCCTCGTAATTGAGGAATTTCGACCTCTCACACCACC
>OGQQ01001034.1_pt1 | contig 23592 bp, 23 predicted proteins | sample 1553281 | NCBI WGS metagenome assembly OGQQ01 (sample SAMEA2579937, study PRJEB22360) | human gut metagenome | biome: human gut; feature: human-associated habitat; material: faeces | place: Denmark | collected 2008/2010 | reverse complement strand
CCTTTGTGGTATCACAAAGGCGATGCTTGCTGGTATATCGCATAGCGTTCGTCCCTGCGGCCGAACATCTTGCCACCAGCCGAAAATATATTAGCGTTCATTTTCACGGTCGGGCTTTACAAAAAACGCTTTGATTTCATCGCCGTCCCGCAAAAAGATTTCAGGATAGCGGAACTGCTTTTTATATCGGGCAATCTGCTCGTCGGATAAGCTGTCAAAACTCTCACCCCGGCAATCGCAGATAAAAGCAGGTCCGGCAATAATATCAATCATCTTTTTATCTTCGCCGTACACGGCGCGGTTAAGCGGCATACCGTTGATTTTACCTTCGTCGTTGCAGACAATGCAGACTTCTTCCTCAAAAGGGTAAAATGGTTCGATCAGCCCGCCGACAATTTTCTGCATACTTTCAAGAGAAGCGTCGATTTCCACGGCACGGGCAAGTTTGAACGGTTCCAGCAAAACTACCTTGATTTTCTTTTCTTCACTCATAGCGGCAAACTCCTTTCAGCGTTCATAATCCCTGCGGCGTTCCTTTTCCCTTGCGGAAAAGTCCACGCCCTTAAAGGCTTCGGCGTCGAGGATATATTCGCTGTCGTTCCATTTTCGCTCGACAAGTTCCTGTGCCTGTTCCCGTGTGGCCGCCTCGACCTCAACGGTCATTTGCAGGGTTTCGGTAATTGTAACCTCGTAGGTTTTCATCATTTTTGCTCCTTTCTCCGTGGGATTCATAAATTGCTTTGGCGTTATCGGATTTCGGGGAGAACACAATCCCGTGTTCTTCTTCCAGTGCCAGCAGTAAGGCATATAGCTCCTCGGCGCTTCTTATCCGGGGAACGGCAAGTGCCGAGCGGGAAACGCCAAGCACCCGCGCCATTTGGCACAACAGGTTTTGCTTCGGCGTCCTTGCGCCGGATTCGTACTGTGCAATCCGTACATCGGCGGTTTCCTGCGAAAAGCCTACGGCTATTCCCAACGCTTTCTGCGTCATACCGCACGAAACACGAAAACGCCTGATTCGTTTGCCTGTATTCAATAATTCCGTCATTCTTTTATCTCTCCCTTGTTTTCTCCTTTCGCTTTGTGATAGGCAATCCGAGCCGCAGACATAAGCAGTCGTTGTAATCCTTGCCCTGCGGGGGCGGCTTGCTTTCCACCTTGACCGCATACTTTTTCGGCAGCAACGCTTTAATCGTATCGGCCGCCAGCCGTCCCGCAGAATCGTTGTCAAGTCGCAATACCACTTTTCGGATATGCGGGTGCTCGTCCAGATACCGAACAAGGGCGGCGGGCAGCGTGCTTTCGGAAAACTCTTTTTTCGGTCTGTAAACACCGGCAAGGGACAACAGGTTTTCGCTTCGCCAATCTCTGCCGTACATCTTCAAAAGCGTACCGTAGGAAAGCAGATCAACCGCTGATTCAAACAAATGCAGGGTATCGCTTTTCTCTGCGGCGGGGATTCCGAAAGAATAGTGCTTGTCGCTGCCGTTGGCGTCCCCGATGAAATCCGAGCGAATACCACGCTGATTTGCATAGCGGGCTTTGCCGCTCGAATCCATACCCATGAACACAACATTGTGATAGGGATAGCTCTCATAGAGCCGTCCCGTGCTGATACAAAAATCAATCAGTTCGTAGTCGATACCTCTGCGGTGCAGGTATTCGACGGCGTGGGTAGCACAGCGGCTAACTTGCGGCAACAAAAGCACTTTTTCTTTTTCCGGCTTTGGAGCGGGCTCATAGACGGGCGGCGATACAGCCGTCTTTCCCATAATTGCCTCAACCGCCTCCATAAACGGAATCTCTTTTACCTTAATAAGATAATCAAGGGCAGAATAGCCGCCGATCCCACGGGAAAACCAGCACCATTTACCGTTTGAGATTTTTAGGCTATCGTGTTCACGGGTGCAGTAGGTGTTGCCGCCAAAATGAACAAGCTCCTGTGGCTCGTAATTTTTCAGGTAGGTCAGCAAGTCCACTTCACGGGCTTTCTCTACCACCTCCGGCGGGATATATGGCATTTTGGTCACCTCCATTCTGAAATAGAAAAAGCCGAGTGGCGTTCATTAAGAAAACCTCTCGGCTATGTAAAGTATTCCGATATGGAGAAAACGGCACGGGAAACCCTGTGCCGTTTCGTCGTTATAAAACCCCGACTTTTTTCAGATAGGAAATGCTGTCGGTATGTCCTCTGAAATAAATATGCTCCCGTTCCATACTTTCGAGCCGGAATTGCAGTTTGAAAAACTTTGTCAAAATCTCGTGTTCCTCTGCTGAAAGAGAAAGATTGCCGTCGCCCTCCATAACCTCTTGGATAAACGGGTGCTTTGCCCTCAATTCCGAAATGTTTTGGTACAGAGAGTAGTATTCCTCGTTGCTTTTCCGCAGATCGACCGTTATATCGTTTTCTATTTCTGTAAATGAATCCGCTATACGGTCGGCTAAATCAAGATATGAATTATTATCGCTCACAAAATCACTTCCTTGCCTTTTTATTATACTATACCCAACGGGCGAAACATTATCAAAGGTGCAAAATCCTCTGTTTGTCCCCAAACAACCGACTTTATTTTCAAAATACTAATCTGTTTCCGTGATATACGGATATAGATTATTATAATGTACCCTGTCCGTGGTTACAATACATTTAAGGAAATTTTTGAAGCAAAGGGGGTGCGGTATGGAACTTGAATATAAAGCAATCGGCAAGCGTATCAAGATTGCCCGTATCAAAGCGGATTTAACACAAGAGAAACTTTCGGAAATGATCGGTGTTTCTCCCACACATTTGAGCAATATTGAAACCGGGTCAACTCGTGTCAGTCTGAAAACGATTGTCAGCATTGCCAATGCTTTGCATATAACAAGTGACGACCTGCTTTGCGATAATGTGATAAAGGCAAAAGTCCAGATTGAACAGGATATTGCCGCCGTATTAGAGGATTGCGACGAATACGAAATCCGTGTGATTCGGGATATGGCGGCGGCAACAAAGGAAACGCTGCGGCGTGACGCACATCTTCGCAAGCAGACCCAACAATAAAATCATACTGTATTATAAGTTAAGGGGCAAGTCTGAAAAAGACCTGCCCCTTTTTCATCGTACAAACTCTTGATTCTGTTCGGTTTTTGCCGCAGTACGGATATAGCGGTTCGGGCTTTTGATACGGTATTCTTCGGGAATGCTCTCGATCTCGCCGTCGTAAACATCAACAAAACGGCTACCGTTTAATCGGACATAGCCGTTGTCGGTAAAGGTGCCGCTTTCTTCAAAGCGAATATCCCGGCCGAACCCCTCATAGTCGATATAGTTTGAAAGAGCTCCCATTGACCTTGTATCATAGCAGCCGCTTTCCTCAATCCAGTAATAGCCGAGGTCGGAATCACTTGTCACGCCCGATAGATAATCAAAGCAATCCATATTTTCGGTGAGGTTGATCAACTCCTGTACGCTGCCTGTATATTCGCCCAAGTCCAAAACCGCCTGCCAAAATTCCTCGCTTTCGTCAAGCTCCATAATCTGCCCCGCAAGGTAATTCAGCTCGCTTAAACTTTCGTATTCTCCGAGCAGATCATAAATACCGGGGTCGGGGCAGTCGTAATCGGTGATGAACCATTCCTCATAACGGCCGCCTATCCCGATTCTCTTAAAAACCTCCTGCATTTCTTCGTTGGTAATCGGAAATTTCACCCATTCACCGACGAGTTCACCCTCGTTATATTTGCCGAGGTTTGTCACAAAGGCTTCAAAGGCACAATCCCTTGAATCAGATAAGTTATACATTGTCCCGCCTCCTTATCGTTCCTGCACGGCGGCTTGTCGCTGGCGTGGAATAGGAAAACCGTAAACATTTGCAATCTCGTCGCCAAGCCTGCGGGTGATTCTCGTAATATCTTTGCGGGTCGCCGTGCCGTGGTAGAGTTTTTCTTTCAGATTGTCAATCTGCGTTTCCGAAACGCCGTCCTTGTAAGTGCGATAGAGATAATGATTTGTGCCGTCGTGATGAATGGCGTCACAGCGAAAATCGCCGTTTTTATCTACATACCAAGTGGAATAATCGGTATCGGAATACAGGCAGTCACGGATATTGCCGCTTTCAATTTCCTTATATCCCATACGGCGGCCGTGCCAAAGTCCCAAGTCCCCGACAACGAGAATCGGGCGGGACAACTGAATATTCAGATTACACCGCTCATCGTCCAAATAGCCGTTGTTGATTTCATACATCATCTCAAAACGCTCATCGTCGGAAAGTTCGGGGTATTGCTCCTCTAAATCCTCTTTCCAGTCGTCGTAATCAAGGTCGTCGCTCCAAATAATGTGCCTGTCATCGTTCATTGCAAATCCGCCTCGCTTTCCGTCATAAGCAATTCTCCGAACTCGGTAAAAGCGTACCAGTTCGTCCGATCAAAACGGCTCTCATTGAAACGCCCTTTTATAAGGACACGCCCCTTTACAAGCCGTTTGAGCGCATAGCGGATTTCATCATAGGAAAGATAGGGAAAGAAACCCGTCAACATCTGCACCGAGCAGCGAAACCAAACCCTGCCCTCGTGCAGTTGGGGCTGCCGTGTGCCTTTTTCCTCGATACAATCCCGGATAAAACCCGCAAGCACGGCGGCATTAACGCCGTACCTTTGCGCTATGTTTGAATGGAAATAGTGAATCATAGTGAAAACCTCCTTTTGTTTTTTCGGGATATGTAAAGAGGGGCGGCGTGTGCCGCCCCCGGTCGTTATTTCTTCTTTGCTCTGACTTTAAGGAAAATCAAAGCGCCTACGATGAATACGACCAAACCGATTGCGATAATTGCTTTCAGTTCCATTATTCAGCAGCCTCCTTTTCGTTTTTCTTTTTCTTCCAAGCAACTACGCCGAGAGCCAGAGCGCCAGCCCCGGAAATGCCCAGCAGGACAAGCCAAAGGGCGGGGTTGCTGTCGTCGCCTGTTTTCGGTGTATCTCGGAGCTCGTTGTGCATTTCTACGACGGTAACTGCGCCCTCAAATACACCTGCCGTTTTGTCCGCAGGCAGCACATAGGCGGCAGAAGTGCCGTCCGATACCTCGCTGACGGTGTAATCGCCAATGCGGAGATTTTCAATGATGATCTCGCCCTTGTCGTCAGTGGTGAAGATTTCAGAGTAGCCGTTTACTCCCGTTACTCGGAAAGAGAAACCCTCCACCTTGCCGTCCGAAGATGTCTTGACGATTTTCAGAGAGCCGACCTGCGGAGCGTTGACGAACCCCTTGCCGGCCTCGTTCTCCACAATCACGGTCTTGCCGTGTTCGGTGATCTCAAAATAATAAGCGTTTTCGTCCAGATAGAAACCTGACGGTGCTTTCTGTTCTTTCACAAAAAAGCCGCCGTAGGTGAGACCGGGCATTTCATAAACGCCTGCGCTGTTTTCGGTGAGTGTGCCGAGCAGTTCATCGTCTGCGTCAAGTTCCTTGTTGCCGTTAGAATCACGGTAAACGGAGAACTCCGCCCCGGACAGTTTGTTGTCAGGATAGTCCTTGTCAACTTTCGTAAGCTGCACATTGCCACGAATCAGCGTATTTTCGATTTCGACCTCAATCACCGCACCGTCTTTGTCCACGGTCACGGCAAAGGTTTTGTCAGACAGCACAAAGCCTGTCGGGGCTTCGATTTCACGCACAACCCAATTTCCAAAAGGCACGCCGGCAAAAGAAAAACCGCCGTCCTCTCTCGATACGGCGGTGAGAATCGCATTTTCTTTTGTAAACTCGGTGCAGTTCGCTTTGAATAGTCCAATTACTGCGCCGCCGAGAGCGTTGCCGTCCTCGTCCTTTTTCATTCCGTGGATTTCGCCATAAAGCAAGTCGTTTTCAATCGGCTTGCCGTCATTCGTCTTGATTTCCACAACGGCGATGTCTTGTCCCACATAGGAAAATTCAAACGGGTACTTTTCATCGGAAAGGATATAATGCTCATCGGTGGAAAGCTCCTTGAAATAGAAGCTGCCAAAAGGCAGGTCGGTGTTGCATACGGCGTGTCCGTTTTCATCGACCGAGAGAATTTCAAGCAGACCGTCCGCAGGGATAACCGAACCGTCTGCTGCGGTCAAATCCTCGGCGGCGAACAAACCAAAGGTCACGGCAGAGATTTCGCCGTTCATACCGATTCCGAACTGCTCATTCTGTTCTAAAATTTTGTCCAGCGAAAGGTTGGCTTTCTGTCGCTCGTTGTAAAAGCTGACGGCGGTTTCGGTGATTTCGATTTCCTGTCCCGCATAAACAAGCTCGGCGGTGTGGATTTCCTCGTTCAGAACCATTCCGTAAGGGGCTTCGATTTCCCGGATTTCATATTTTCCGAGATAGAGCGGTTTGCTCTCTGCAAGCCCTGTTTCATCGGTCGTCACGGTATCGACCAACTCACCGGCAGCATAGCGCAGCGTACCATCCAGCGTATAAATGTCCACGGCGGCGGTGATTTCATAAACCGCATCCGCAAGACCCTGTACGGCAAACACAGGCTGATATATGCCCTCGGATTCGGTGACAGAGGAAAAGGCCTCGCCGCTTTTGTCGATCTTGATAATACCTTTCTGTGCGGTATTTTCTTTGATAACCTCAATCACGGTAACGCCGCCCTCGTCGGTTGAAGCGTCCTGTACCACATCAAAATACACGGGCTCGCTGTTGAGTGTATAGCCGTAAGGGGCAAAGACCTCAACCAGCGAATAACCCGAACCGTATTCCAGTTTTTCGGGGGTAATCAAATAGCCCTCGTCATTGGTGTAAAAGGTGTCGATTGTAACAGGGGTCGGATAGGTGAAGCTCTGCGTAATCAGGCTTCCGTCCGGGCGGTAAAGCTGAAATCCTGCACCCGCATAGGGAATCGTCTTGCCGGTTTCTGCGTCCACCTTGATAATCTTGATATACGATTCAAAGTTGGCGTTGTTGGCAAGGTAGCGGTAAATCTCGCCGTCCTTTGCGATATACACATCAAAGTCGGCAAGAAGCTCCCGGCCGTCCCAGCCCTTGACTTGGTGGACGGTGTAAATACCGTAGGGCAGAGATTTGGTTTCGGCAAAGCCGTTTTCGTCGCAGGTGAGATAATCACGCTCGGAATCTTTGGCGGCGTCATAGCTGCCGGAAGATTTTAGGAACACCTCAAATTCAGCCCCGACCTCCGGGGTTTCAAGCTGTGTTTCGCCGTCGTCGGTATGCTTAATCAAAGCGATCTTGCCCTTGATAATCTGCTCGGTCACATCGTTTGCGGTGGAATTGTATTCCACGGTGTAGTTTTTCGCCTCCGCTCCGATATGATAAGCGGATTCGTCCAGCAAGTAACCCTCGCTGGGCTCGATCTCACGAACCGACCAATCATCGCCGCAGACATAATAATCTGTGGTAAACTGACCGTTTGCGTCGGTGGTGTAGGTGTCAATAAGCTGCTCGCCCTTGAAAATGCCATAAACCGCACCCGCAAGAGAAGCGTCGCCCTGCGGCGTGCCTGTTTCGCTGTCGCTCTTGGTTACGATAACATTCCACTTTTTCAGAATGTTGGTAAAGCCCTTGTTGGTGACGGTGTTCCACTCAACCGCCGCCGTCTGATTATCGGGAATGACATAGCGGATAGCGGTATCGACTTCCTCCAGCATATAGCCTGTGCCGATCAGCACATCGTTAAAATATGCCTTGCCCGAACTGTCGGTTACGGCGTATTCATCAACCGCAAGCCCCGAAAGAGAGGTGCCGGACAAGCGGAATTTCACGCTCTCATTTAAGCCGTCCTCCGATGTTTTGGTAACAACGAGGTCGCCACGCTTCAGAACATTATTGAAATTGACGGTTGCCACCTGTCCGCTCACAACCGTAACACGGTGAACCTCCTGCGGCTCGTATTTGTCGTAGCTCTGTTCGGTCACGGTGTAAACGCCGGGAGTGAGATTGTCGATCTGAATCACACCGCCCGCCCCGGTCTGCACGGTTTTGTTTACGCCGTTACCTGTAATGGTGAAAGAAAGCCCCTCAACTTTTCCGTCCTCGCTGGTCTTTACGACTTTGGCTGAACCGTAGGAAACCTTGATATTCAGATAGCCTTTTACGGGGTCGCTGACAGATTGTGCGTAGGTGACGGTATCTTGCAGGCTTCCATTCGGGCCGTAAACGCCGTCCGTCCAAGTGATAACACCCCGTCTTTGAGAGTTCTTCTTTTCGGCTATAATGGTGACGGTATCGCCGGGGGCTTCATCGGCGGTGATCGTCAACTGATTGCCATTTACAGAAAATCGGATTCCCGGTGTGCTTGCGGAAAACGAGTAGTTAGAAAGCACATTGTTACGGTCAGTGAGGGTAGCGGTGTACTCTTCGCCGTCCCATTCAAGCTCAATGTTCTGCGCCTTGCCTGTGGATTTTGCAAAGAAGCTGGGAATTTTGGAATGGCTCTGCACGCTGGCGGCAATGGAATTGTAGTAACTCATAATTCTGTCACGCAGAGGGTGGTTCGGGCTGATCTGATCGAGAATAGCGTCCTTGCCGCCGGTGCTGACCTTGTTAAAATCTTCGTCACGCTCACCGACAACCGTTTCCCAAATCAAAAGCTGCGTAGCGACGGCGTGGGCCAGTTTATCACCGCCCTCATTCTGTGAACGCCAAGAGGTCGAAACCGTATCCGTATAACCGTATTGAAAGATACGGCCGATGAACAGTTTTATATCATCGGGCGAAATGGTGCTGTTGTAGGACGAGGGGTAGTTATCCCAAAAATCCTCGCCCTTTTGGGTGAAGCGGTCGCCTGTTGCAAGCGGAACGCCGGGTTCAATGCAGTAACAGATATTGCCCGTGTACGAACCCATTGCATAAACGGTGGTATAACGGGATTTTCGGGCAGACCAGCCATTCATAAAACTTAAATTGTCGTGTCCCCATTCGCCGCCGTAGTTGGCGTCGCCGTCACGGGGGAATGATACAAGATATGCCTCATCAATTATTTCTGCGGCATATGCGGTCGTCCCGAACCCCGCAAGGGTCGTAACGCACATCAGCGCCGCCAGAAACAGCGACATAAATTTTTTGAGTTTCAGCGTTTTCATTTGAAATCCTCCTTGAAATGAAAAAACGCACCGTGTTTTAACGGTGCGTCCTCGAATAAAGATATTGAATTTTAGGCGTAGCCGATATACAAATCGTAGTTCCCGTCGGAGCGTTCCTCCGCCCATATCCAAACATCGGTAATTTCTCCGTCACGGCTGTATCGGTTCAGCCGGCTTTGAATATCCCGTTCCAGATACAGGTTGTGTGAACCTGTCGTAATCGGATTGTCCCAACAGGCCGTAGCGTCCGGCGACACATTCAGCCCCACGCTTTCGGCATACCCGACCGCAAAATCAATCCAAGTCTGAATCTGAAATGCGGGAACGGCAGGTTCATCGGGCGGTGTGATTTCCTGCGGTGGTTCAGTCGGTGCAGGTTGGGGTGTCGGTTTTTCTTCCGAAATGGACGGCGTAGGCTTTGGTTCGGGTGTAGATTCAACCGTTTTCGGCGGTTCTGATTCCGGCGTTTTGTTTTCATCAACAGTCGGCGGTACTTGACTTTCAGCCTCCGAACTTTCTGCGGTGTTGGGTGGTAAAACTTCTGCCTGTGCCGTTTCAGCCTTTGCCAAGGGTGTGGATTTTCCCGAACGCTCCTTACTTTCCGAAACAAAAGCGGCTGAACTTTCCTCCGGCTCTGTGCTTTGGATAATCTCTGCCGAAACCGTTTCCTGTGAATGATTCCCGGCTGTATGAGGATTCTCTGTATTTGCACAACCCGAAAAAGAAAGAATCAGCGCCGCCAAAACAGCGATTCCCATTGCTTTTCTCATTTTCGCAAACCTCCTTTGCATCTCCATTGTACGAATACCTGTGAATTTCTGCAAAGGTATGAAATTCGCTGCCCCTGTAATATCTCTTTTTTCGGGTAGTACAGGTAGTTTTGAGGGGGAGAGGTGTGGAGAGGGGGAACAGCCGAGCAGCCCTGTTTCATACAAAAGGGTATGGCAGCCCCTTGTTAGGAAACCTTATCTTTCTTCCATACCTCGCTGCCGTTCACGCTTGCGGTAGAGTTCCAAAGCCTTGATAATGGTATCTTCAATCTTCTGCGGGGGCGTCCCCGGCGCAAAATACTTGCTGATACGTTCTTTCGGCATTTTGAACTGTTCTTTCTGATTCGGTTTTTCCTCCTGCATAATGGAGAGAATCACCTCGTCGGTCAGCTTGCCGTCTCTGCTAAACTCTTTCATTTTGATTGCCTGTGCCAAAGACGGGGTGCAGTCCTCGCACTCCATTGTTTCAAACAGGGCTTGCTGCTGTTCCTTTGAAAGATAGGAAAGCTCCACGGCGGGACGGAACGCAATCTTCCCGTCGTCCATCATTTCGAGGACAGGTGGGATAAGCTCGGTCAAGCGGATATAGCGATAAATCTGCGGTTGACTGTCGCCACTTTTTTGACTTACCTGTTGAGCCGATGTTATACCTCGAAACTTATTATCCAGTGGAGAAGAAGTTAAATCGGTTCGTTCTCCTTGCCTTTTCATAGCGTCCAGCTTCATTTTATAGGCAAATGCTTTTTCGGACGGTAAAATCTTTTCTCTTTGCAGGTTACTGTCCACCATTACGATTGTCGCTTCATCATCGGTAAGGCTTCGGACAATACAGGGGATTTCAGCGATACCCGCCAGTGCCGCCGCAAACTTTCGTCTGTGGCCTGCAACCATTTCATAGCCGCCGTCCTCTTTTGGTCGGACAAGAGCAGGAACTAAAACGCCGTATTTCTTGATACTCTCGACCATTTCAGCCATATCGTCGTCCTGCTTGACCTTAAAAGGGTGGTTGGGAAAGTCGGAGATTTCAGCAGGATTCAGCGTCACGACCTTTTCAAGCTGCGATTCCGCACGGCTTTCATCGGTAGAAAACAGATCATCGAGCGGCGTCATTCCTAAATCTCTCGTTTTTACGCTCAATCTCCAACACCTCCTTTGTAAGCGTGCGGTATGCGGCGGCAACCTTGCCGTTCTTATCGTGAGCAAAAATGCTCTTGCCCCTGCCGCTTGTTTCGGCGGCTCTCACGGAAAAGGGTATCTCCGTACCGAAAACCTTGATCTTCTCGCCGTAGTGGGCTCGCAGAGAAGCGATAATTTCCTTTGCTTCATTTGTGCGGCTATCCACCATAGTAAAAAGAATCCCGTCGATTTTCAGCTTCGGGTTGATCTGCCGTTTGACCTTTGAAATAGACTGCATAAGCAAATCCAGACCCTTTGCAGAAAGGAAAGACGGCTGCGACGGAATGATAACGCTGTCCGCTGCCGCCAGTGAGTTAATTGGCATCATACCTAATGAGGGCATACAGTCAATCAGGATATAGTCGTAGTACGGCTTTACCGTATTGATATATGTCCGCAGTACGCTTTCTCGGCTCATAGCATTTATGAGCCGGATTTCCATACCCGACAACGCAATGTTCGCAGGGAGTAAATCTACGCCCTCGCCGTGGTGCAAAATACCGTGTCCGCTTGGAACGGGTTTGTCGTCGATCACGCTCTGCATAATATCCGCAAGAGTAACGGGGAGCTCATCGGGCTTCGGGTAGCCGAGGGAGAGCGTCAAAGAAGCCTGTGCGTCTGCGTCGATCAGCAAGACCCTTTTGTTCTCCTGTGCAAGCCCGATTCCGAGATTGGCGGTCGTTGTGGTTTTACCCACGCCGCCCTTTTGGTTCGTCACCGCTATTACTTTACAGTTCGCCATTTTGGGGTTTCCTCCTTTACATAGATTTAGCCGCCTGCGGCGTAGCAGACGGCTATGTACGGGTATGAAAAAAGCCACCTGCATTTCTGCAAATGGCTTAATGGTTAAACCCTCGCTTTGAGTGTTTTACTGTATTTGGCATAATCTTCGCTCAATACATAATCTATCACACAGGCTTTGGGTATAAGATAGGTACATCTTATGTAAAAGTGTTTGACCTTGTTTGCCCGCATTATTTTTCGGGCTGTACTGTCACCGATACCACCCAGCATTGTTTGAAATTCGGGCAGAGTAACAACATCGGGATATGAAGCGAAAAGTTTTTCATAATGTGCGCGTGTTTTCATAGCGATACCTCTTTCTTCTGAAATTGTGTTGTCAATGGCAGAGAAATACGCTATAATATGTTTGTGGTTTATGAATCTATTGCGTGTGCTGTTGTACTCCGTTTGGGGGTAACATCCCTCCGATGTCCCTCCAAAATCCAAAATTTCCGTCAAAATTGAAAAGTACGGAAATGGCAGACGAAACGGAGCTTTTTTACACACCAGTTTCAAAAGTAGTAGTGTTTGCAACGCTTTTGGTGTCCGTTAGCGACCTCCATAAGGGGTTGAGTTCGTTTGTATTCCCTGTGAAGCAAATAACTCAAAATCCGTTGGTAGCAATACCGTGCGGGTTCGACCCCCGCCATCGGCACCAAAAAGTGTAACCCCACTCAATGAGTGGGGTTACATTTTTTATGTGTTGGTGGGTGGGAGAACCCGCAACTTGCGGGTCGTGCATGGATGCACGATAGCGGTCGCACAGAGTCGCTGCACGATGCAGCGACCCAAACGACCGCAATTCGACACCCCGCTACACTTTTACTACCACAAACAGGTATAACCCTGCTTTTTTGGTGCTGGGGGGCGAACTCGCACTGTGCGGGTCGTGCAAGGATGCACGATGGCGGTCGCACAGAGTCGGCGCAAGGACGCGCCGACCCAAACGACCGCAAACGCAAGGATGCGTGATAGTGCTTGCCCAAAGTTTCGCACGATGCGAAACCAACAGAGCAAGCACGATTCGACAACCCCGCCCCACTACACTTTCGTCCGCTCAACAAGCGGGGTATTATTTTTGGTGCGGCGGGAGGGCGAACTCGCACGGTGCGGGTAAGGCATGGATGCTTACAAGCAACAACTTATACAATTTTTCATCTAAAGTGTTGACAAATTACAACAATATATTGCAAAATCCGTTTAAATTTGTTATACTATACCAAAAGGATCAAAAGACTAAAAGACCGAAAGAGCCAAAGGACCGATAACATCATAAGTAATCGGCTGTCGGTTTTAAGGGGAGGGCATACATGAGCGTGAAATACATACTGTATAATCCTTTATCTTGCAATGGAAAAGGAACAGAGCTTGCACAAAAGCTGACGGAAATATACAAGGACGATGAACTGAAATATTGCAATATGACGCAGATAAGCGGATACGGCACATTTTTTGACAGTATTTCGCCCGAAAGCGATATTGTGCTGTGCGGCGGTGACGGTACGCTTAACCGTTTTATAAACGACAGCGACGGGTATCCTTATGAAAATCCGCTGTATTATTACGGTACGGGAAGCGGAAATGATTTTTTGCGTGATCTCGGCATGGAGCAGGGCTGTGAGCCTGTAAGGATAAATGAATATGTCAGAAATCTGCCTATTGTAACGGTAAACGGCAAAAGCTCACGGTTTATCAATGCCATAGGCTACGGAATTGACGGATATTGCTGTGAAACGGGCGATGAGCTGAGAGAAAAATCCGACAAGCCGATAAATTATACATCTATTGCGGTTAAAGGTCTGCTGTTTCATTTCAGGCCGGCGAATGCGGTTATAAACGTTGACGGCAGGGAGTACAGCTATAAGAAGGTATGGCTTGCGCCGACGATGAACGGCAGGTTTTACGGCGGCGGTATGATGACCGCTCCGCAACAGGACAGAAACAATCCCGAAGGGAAGCTGTCGGTTGTTGTGATGCACGGCAGTGGGAAGCTGAAAACGCTTATGGTGTTCCCTTCAATCTTCAAGGGGGAGCATATCAGCCATACCGAGATGGTAGAGGTGCTGACCGGAAAGGAGATCACAGTGCGGTTTGATTCACCTGCCGCATTGCAGATAGACGGCGAAACGGTAAAGAATGTCAGCGAATATTCGGTGAAGGCGTATGACAGAGAGAACGGCGACCGGAGGTATAAAGACGGAGAAAAGGAAAAAGAAAGCGAAACTGTTTGAATAAGTGCATAGGCAGGAGATGTCGGGTTGGGAGGGTGCTATATTTAATAGAATATATTCGTAGAGCTTGCTTATATAAGAGATAAAACGGCAAACAAAAAACCGCTTGATTTTGACAATCAAGCGGTTTTTAATTGGTCTGAGTGACAGGATTTGAACCTGCGGCCTCTACCACCCCAAGGTAGCGCGCTACCAATCTGCGCCACACCCAGATAACAGTAAACATTATACACGGTTTTCGGGTATTTGTCAAGGGCTTTTTTAAAAAAATACGAAAAATTTTCGGCGGAACTGTTTAAACGGCTTTGTTATGCGAAATGACAAGTTGTGGTCGATGTTGCCGTAGGGTGAAGCAGAGCGGTTGTGGTCGATGTTGCCGTAGGGTGAAGCGGAGCGGTTGTGGTCGATGTTGCCGTAGAGCGAAAACGGAGTGGCTGTGGTCGATGTTGCCGTAGGGTGAGGCAGAGCGGTTGTGGTCGATGCGACCGTAGGGTGAAGCGGAGCGGTTGTGGTCGATGTTGCCGTAGGGTGAAGCGAGGCGGTTGTGGTCGATGTGGCCGTAGGGTGAAGCGAGGCGGTTGTGGTCGATGTGGCCGTAGGGCGAAGTGGAGCGGCTGTGGTCGATATGACCGTAGGGCAAAAGCAAGGTGGTTATGGTCGATGTGACCGTAGGGTGAAGCGAGGCGGCTGTGGTCGATGTTGCCGTAGGGCGAGGCGGAGCGGCTGTGGTCGATGTTGCCGTAGGGCGAAAGCGGAGCGGCTGTGGTCGATGTTGCCGTAGGGCGAAGTGGAGCGGCTGTGGTCGATGTGGCCGTAGGGTGAAGCAGAGCGGTTGAATGATATACGGAAAGGTAAGTTTTGAGAAAAAATGACGTTTGCTATTGCGAACACGGACAATTTGTGATACAATATAAAATGTGTCGGTATGTGCAGATGAAGCACTGTATGCGCCAAAGATACAGGCGGCAGATACAGATGACACAGGAAAGTAAAAAATCCGATGAAAAGGACGGTTATTTATAATGACAAATTATGAAACTTACGAAAGCCCTTTCTGTACGAGATATGCAAGTGAGGAAATGCAGTTTACATTCTCCGCACAGAAGAAGTTTTCGACATTCCGCAGATTGTGGGTAGCGCTTGCGAGAGCGGAAATGAAACTCGGACTTGAGCAGGTAACGCAGGAAAAGGTCGACGAGCTTGAGGCGCATATTGATGATATTGATTTTGCTTATGCGGCTGAGGAGGAGAAGAAGCTCCGCCACGATGTTATGGCGCACGTTCATACATACGGAAAGTGCTGTCCGAAGGCCGAGGGCATAATCCATTTAGGCGCTACAAGCTGTTATGTAGGCGACAACACCGATGTTATCGTAATGCGTGACGCTATGAAGATAGTACACAGAAAGCTCGTGAACGTTCTTTCGAACTTCGCTTCTTTTGCGGATAAATATAAGGATATGCCCTGTCTTGCATATACACATTTACAGCCTGCACAGCTGACTACAGTCGGCAAGCGTGCTACGCTGTGGATGAACGAACTTCTGATGGATCTTGAGGATCTTGAGTATCAGATGGGTAATCTGAAGCTGCTCGGTCAGAAGGGTACTACAGGCACTCAGGCGAGCTTTATGGAACTGTTCCACGGCGATGAGGAAAAGATAGAAAAGCTGGAGCAGATGATAGCTGAGGAGATGGGCTTTAAGGAGTGCGTACCCGTAAGCGGTCAGACCTATTCAAGAAAGGTTGACAGCAGAATAGTAAACGTACTGGGCGGTATTGCACAGAGCTGTTCGAAGTTCTCGAACGATCTGCGTATCCTTGCAAACTTCAAGGAGATGGAAGAACCTTTCGAGAAGAATCAGATCGGCTCTTCGGCTATGCCTTATAAGAGAAACCCGATGAGAGCGGAGAGAATAACCTCGCTTTCAAGATATGTTATGATAGATACTCTTAATCCTGCGTTTACGGCAGGCACACAGTGGTTTGAGAGAACGCTCGACGACAGTGCGAACAAGCGTATCGCAGTAGCGGAGGCATTCCTTGCAACAGACGCTATACTGAACATTATGCTGAATATCACAAACGGACTGGTCGTATATCCTAAGGTTATCCGTGCAAGAGTAATGAAGGAGCTTCCTTTCATGGCAACGGAAAACATTATGATGGACGCAGTTATGAAGGGCGGAAACAGACAGGAGCTTCACGAGAAGATAAGACAGCACAGCATTGCCGCAGGTAAGGTTATCAAAGAAGAGGGCGGAGAAAACGACCTCGTTGACAGAATCGCCGCAGACCCCGACTTCATGACGACAAAGGAAGAAATCGAGGCAAAGCTCATCCCCGAAAATTACACGGGCAGAAGCGCAAGCCAGGTGACAGCATTCCTTGAAAGGTGCATAAAGCCTGTCCTTGAAAAGAACAAGGACGTTCTCGGAGAAAAGGCTGAGCTTTCCGTATAATGAACGGATTGTGAAAATTGCAGAAATTCTTTACTATTTCTTGACTAATCGAAATCATTATAGTATAATACTATAATGTATAAATTAACAGGATGTGCTTAGGCACAGAAACGGAGTGAAACATTTGAAAAGAGTGGCAAAGCCTGTGTTCTTTATAGTGCTGGCGGTTATACTGGCATTTACAGGCATAGTATTTTTCGGTGTTCATACCCAGTACGGCGATTTCACGAACACTATTATAAGAGGTGTAAGTGATATTCGTTGGGGTATTGATATCAGAGGCGGTGTTGACGTTACATTTACGTCACCGGCAGATTACGATGCGACCAATGAAGAGGTCGATGCGGCAAAGTCGATTGTTGAAACAAGACTTGTTGCAAACAACATAACAGACTATGAGGTTTATGTTGATTATAACAGCGATAAGATAATCGTGCGTTTCCCGTGGCAGGCTGAGGATGACAGCTTTGATCCGGAAGCGGCTGTAAAGGAGCTTGGTGCTACCGCACTGCTCACCTTCAGAGAAGGCTCGGAAAAATCGCTTTCCGACGGTCAGACATATGAGGATCTGCCCCTTATCATTTCCGGTTCGGACGTTGAAAAGGCTTCTGCCGTATATCAGCTCAAGAGCGGAAACAGCAAGGAATATGAGTATATGGTATCCTTAAAGCTGAAGGACAGCGGCAAGGATAAGTTTGCAGAGGCTACAAAGAAACTCGCATCATCAAAGGGATACATTTCGACATATATGGATGACAAGTGCATATCCACAGCTTCTGTCAAAGAGGAAATCGGCGGCGGTGAGGCTACAATCAGCGGTAACTTTACGGCTGATGAGGCTAAGGCGCTTGCAGACCAGATAAACGGCGGTGCGTTACCGTTCAAGCTGGAAACATCGAGCTTCAGCACTATCTCGCCCACGCTCGGTACAGGTGCCCGTGACGCTATGGCAATCGCCGGCGTTATCGCATTTGCACTTATAATGATATTCATGATTGCACTGTACAGACTGCCCGGTGTAGTTGCCGTTATCGGTCTTATCGGACAGGTTGCAGGTACGTTCTGTGCTATAACAGGCTTCTTCCCGTTCTCGAACAGCTTTACGCTGACAATACCAGGTATTGCAGGTATCATTCTTGCGGTTGGTATGGGCGTTGACGCTAACGTTATCACGGGTGAGCGTATAAAGGAAGAAATAAACAGCGGCAAGACGATAGACACAGCGATAGCTACAGGCTATAAGAGAGCGTTCAGTGCGGTATTTGACGGTAATATCACAATGATCATCGTTGCTATCATACTTATGGGTGCTTTCGGTACTCCCGACAGCCTTGCGTCTACTATACTGAAGCCGGTATTCTTTATGTTCGGTGCTTCGACAGAGGGTACTATCTACTCATTCGGCTACACTCTGATGGTCGGCGTAATACTGAACTTCCTGTTCGGCATATTTGCGACAAGACTTATGACAATGTCGCTTTCCAGATTCAAGATATTCAGAAATCCCGCTCTCTACGGCGGAAAATCTGCAAAGAAGCGTGCCGCTGAAAAGGCTGCCGCAACGGAAGGCGGTGCTTCAAAATGAATAACAAAAAAGTATTTGATTTTATAGGATACAGAAAGATACTCTTTCTGATACCGATCGTCATTGCTGTAATTACGGTTATTTTCAATTGTATATTCGGCGTTGAAATGGCTATTGAATTCAAGGGCGGTACGATGCTGACCTACAGCTATACCGGCGAAATTGACACAAATGCGGTAAAGAAGACGGTTGAGGGCGAAAATTACGGTGCTGTTACGGTAACTACAGGTTCTTCGATGAACAGCTCGCTTGAAGTCGTTGAAATCTCATTCTCGTCTTCAGAAGGACTTACTGCAGATAAGCAGACAGCTTTATCGGATAAGCTCCAGCAGACCTTCAAGGATAACAGCCTTACGCTTGTAAACAGCCAGGATGTCAACCCCACATCAGGTACGGAGTTCTTCCTTAAGTGCCTTGTTGCGGTATTATTCTCGTTTGTGCTGCTCGTTATCTATATTGCGTTCAGATTCAAAAAAATCGGCGGTCTTTCGGCAGGTGTGTTTGCACTGGTAGCCCTTGTTCACGACTGCTTCATGGTTTATGCGGTGTTCGTGTTCTGCCGTTTCCCGATTGACGCAAACTTTATGGCGGTTGTTCTTACCGTACTCGGTAACTCTATCAATAATACAATCGTTGTATATGACCGTATCAGAGAGAACCGTAACCTTTACGGCAACTCGCTTTCACTCAAGGAACTTGTTAATATGAGTATCACTCAGTCGATAACACGTTCTGTAAACACAACTGTTACCACAGCCTTTGCCGTACTCGCAATCTGCGTTGTATGCGCAATCTGCGGCGTAACCTCGATAATGACATTTGCTATTCCTATGATGGCAGGTCTTATCTGCGGTACCTATTCTTCACTGTGCATCTCGGGTCCCCTGTGGGTACTCTGGCAGGAGAAGCACGGCAAGAATTATACAAATGCAGGAAACGGCGAAAGCAAGAAGGACACAAAGAATCTTGCTTCAAAGGGTACGGTAGACACAAAGAAGCTCATGGTATAATCACCTGCGGCTGATAATTCAATCAAAAATAAAAGCCGCATAGCACATAAAGTCTTTGCGGCTTTTGAATTTAGACAGATATTCATAAAAACCAAATGGGAGAGATTTTTAAAAATCCCGGAGGATATTTTGAAAAGAGATATTACTAAAAAAATCACAACACATATCGGTAAACTTATACGCAGTCCGAAGCTGTTGCTGACGCTGATAATTCCGCCGATAGCGGTAATCGTCATAGGACTTGCGGTATTTGCGGGCAGCGGGCTTTATCCGTTCGGAGATAAAACGCTCGCATGGTGCGATATGCACCAGCAGGTGCTTCCTTTATTGCTCGACTTCAAGGACATACTTGAGGGCAAGGGGGATTTCTTCTTCAACTGGCAGAATGCCGGGGGGATGAATTTCCTCGGTGTGTTCCTGTTCTTTATATCAAGCCCGTTTTCGCTTCTTGTTGCATTTGTCGACAAGGCGGACATGATGCTGTTCATGAACATTATGACGCTTATGAAAATGGCTGTCTGTGCGATAACCGCAAATGCGTACTTCCGCACCTGCCATAAAAAGCTGGATGTGACATATTCGGCGCTTTTCAGCGTTATGTATGCGTTCAGCGGTTACTCTATGCTGTTCTATCAGAACACGGTATGGCTCGATGTAATGTACTTCTTCCCGCTGCTGCTGATAGCGTTCAATTCGCTCGTAAAGCGTAAACGCACAGGCGGTCTTATATTCTGCCTTGTCGGAATGCTGGTGCTGAATTATTATCTCAGCTATATGGTGGTATTGTTCACGATACTGTATTTCGGCGTTTACATTTTTCTTAACAGAAAAAAGGGCAGTACAAAGGGCATTGCGCCGAGGTTTATTATAGGCTGCGGTATAGCGGCGCTGATCTCCGCTGTTGTATGGCTTCCGAGCTTTGCACAGTATCTTTCATCCGCAAGAGGTGCAAACATACTCAAGGGTCTGTTTGATTCTGCGGTATTTGCAGGGATATATACAAATCTGCCGCTTATTTTCTGTACGGGATTTTCCGTTGCGGCTTTCATCGTGTATTTTCTGCGAAGAAAGAGCAAGAACAGCAGATTCTATGCGCTGCTTTCGTTCCTTACGCTTCTGCCGGTAGTGTTTGAGCCGATAAACAAGATGTGGCACACGGGCGACTATATGGCATTCCCTATGCGGTACGGCTATATGACTACTCTTATGATGCTGACCTTTGCGGCGGTGAAGCTGTCGCATACAAAGCCTGATGATTATGCGCAAAAGAATAAAAAGCCCTATCTTATCGGAATAACTGCCGCCGGCGTTATCTATTTCGGTTTTACGATATGGTACTACTGTAACTGCAGATACGACCTGGATTCGTATGTTTCGACACTGTGGGGAAGCTCGGAGTCATTCATCCTGCTTTTAATTATCTTCTGCGGATTTACGGCACTGTATGTTCTGACTATGGCTTTCGGCGTTTTCAAAAAGCTCACTTTCAAATCGGTTTGTTCTGTACTGGCTGTAATTGTTGTAGCAGAGAGCGTTTTCAACGCAAACGTGTATATAGGCGCATCGGCATATACTCCCGTCAAGTACAACAACGCGATAGAACTTGAAGGAAAAATCCCCGAGGACGATGATTTTTACAGGGTGAAGCTGACGCAGTGGCCTAAGAAATATTTTGACGCAAATCTTATAGGCGGACTGGGCTATCCTACCATCGCACATTATACCTCGCTTACATCGGAGGATTATATGTTTGCGATGAAACGGCTCGGCTATTCGTCCTACTGGATGGAGGTAACCGGCAACGGAGGCACGGCTCTTACCGACGCCGTTATGAATATAAAATATTATATAGAGAAATTCAGCGCAAGAGAGCCTGTGATTTATCGTGACAAGAACTATTCAATTTATGAGAGCGAATATTATCTTCCGCTCGGAATAGTGACCGACAGCGATCTCTCACAATGCACGGAACTGCCTAAGGCGGAACGCATAGTTATACAGGAATATCTTGCAAAGAATCTGCTTGATACGGGTAACGAACTGCTGTTTACCGAGTATGAGCATACCGGAGAAAGAAATATTCGGTATGCACAACATGACGGGATATATTATTTCACACCCAAGAGCGATACTCGCATCGCAACGCTCAGCTACAAGCTGGATATAGGCGAAAAGCAGGCGCTGTATTTCGATTGCTTTGATCTTGTTGCAAGAAATATCAACGAGCATATCAACGGTTCGTTTGCAATATATGTAAACGGCATCAAGCAGGATCTGTCATTCCCGAATAAAGACAGCAACGGACTTTTATATCTCGGTACTTTCGAAAATGAGAAGGTAAGTATAGATGTTGACGTAAACGAAAGCACTTATTGCTCAAGCTACGGTATTTACGGACTGTCGCTCGGCAAGCTGGAAAAAGCTATCAATAAAACAAAAACCGCCGATCTTAAGGTTGACGGTGGAAATATAAGCGGAACGGCAGACAACGCAAAGAGCGGTCAGTGGCTGTTTTTGTCGGTGCCGTATGACGACGGATTTTCTGCAACGATAAACGGAAAGCCAGCTGAGATATACCGTTCTATGTCGGGCTTTATGGCGGTAAAGCTGGAGGAAGGCAAAAACGATATAGCCATAAGCTTCTGCCCGAAGGGGCTTAAACCGGGTATTGTGCTGAGCGTCGCAGGCTTTGCGGCACTGGCGCTGTACATTATATTCCGCAAAAAGATAACGGCAATTGCCGATAAGGCGGAAGGTCTGTGCAGGATCGGCATTTACGCATTGCTTGTTGCGGTGCTGGCGGCGGTGTATGTATTACCGCTAATCATATCAATAATAGGGAACGTTTGTTCTCTGGCGGGCTGATTTTCAGAAAGGAAGTAACGAAAATGGATATTGGCGTATCAACGGCTTGTCTGTACCCTCTTGAAACAGAAAAGGCTCTTTATGAGCTTGCCGAGCGGGGTGTAAAAAATGTTGAGATATTCGTAAATTCGATAGACGAGCTTGAAGGGCAGGTGCTTGTTGAACTAAGAAGGATCATCGGTGAATACGGAATGAACGTAATATCCATGCATCCGTTTTCTTCGCCTATGGAAACGCTGTTTCTTTTCGGCGATTATCCACGCAGAACCGAATATCTGATTGATATTTACAAGAGGTATTTTGAGGTTATGGCGGAGATCGGTGCGGGTGTGTTTGTTCTGCACGGAGCTATCCTAAGCTCAAAGGTACCTGATGAAAGGTACATGGAACGTTATCTGCGTCTGTTCCGCCTCGCAAAAGAATTCGGTGTTACGGTGGCACAGGAAAACATCTGCTACTGCAAGAGCAGCAGTGTAAGATTTATCGAGGATATGATCGGACAACTCGGCGACGAGGTCAGATTTGTTGTAGATCTAAAACAGGCAAGAAGGAGCAATGTAGATCCGTTCAGGCTTATGGATATAATAGGTGACAAGGTCGTACATCTTCATGTAAGCGACGGCAACGCAGGCTGTGATTGTCTGCCGATAGGAAAGGGCAGCTTTAACTTCAACCGTCTTTTCAGCGAACTTGAAAAAATAAAGTACGATAAAGCAATGATAGTCGAGCTTTACCGTGAGAACTACAGCAGCTATGACGAACTTGCTGTATGTGTGAATAATATGAAAAAGATATACGATAAGTATAAGATGGGTCTTTGATTACAGAAAACGCTTGAAAAAGCTGCGAAAGTGTGTTAAAATACATAAATACAGGAATATGGAAAAGGAAACCGTGAGGATCAGAGCGAAAGCGAGGAAAACAGATGAAATGCCCGGAATGCGGATATGAGGACAGCAAGGTAATAGACAGTCGCCCTGCGGAAAATAAAATTCGCAGAAGACGTGAATGTCTGTCGTGCAAGTGCCGTTTTACGACCTATGAAATGGTGGAAACAATACCGCTTATGGTTGTGAAAAAGGATAATACCATTGAACCTTTTGATCGTGACAAGCTGATAAACAGGCTTGCGAGAGCTACGGTGAAACGTCCGGTACAGATCGAAGACCTTGAAAAAATGGTTGAGGATATTGTACAGGAACTGAAGAACCAGTTCAGACGTGAGGTATCGTCGGACGAGATCGGCGAGCTGGTACTGCGCAGGCTGAAGGATATAGATAAGGTGGCGTATATCAGATTTGCTTCGGTATATCGTGACTTTAATGATATTGACAGCTTTGTCAGAATAATTTCCGAACTGAACGAGGAAAAATAGGATTTTTATCGGTGCCGTCCTTAAAGGGCGGCATTGTTTTTAGCTTTACGGAAAGAATGCACGAGTTTTCAACATACAGGAATGCGGCTGTTGATAACTAAATATTGATAGCGGGAAACTGTATATTGTGGTTGTTTACGTTTTGCACAATCGGGGAATATAACAGTTTAAAACCATTTGTGCAAAATTAAAATGAAAAAGATGTTGACAAAGCTCGAAAAGCGTGATATAATAGACAAGCACTCAAACGAGAGGGCACAAAAACAGAGGGTACTTG
>OGQQ01001033.1_pt1 | contig 23599 bp, 18 predicted proteins | sample 1553281 | NCBI WGS metagenome assembly OGQQ01 (sample SAMEA2579937, study PRJEB22360) | human gut metagenome | biome: human gut; feature: human-associated habitat; material: faeces | place: Denmark | collected 2008/2010 | reverse complement strand
CTTTTCTCAGATTTCTCTTTCTCTTCTGAGATTTCTTTGTTAAGATATGGCTCTTATAAGCTTTATTTCTCATGATTTTTCCGGTTCCGGTTTTTTTGAAACGTTTTGCTGCTGCTCTACAGGTTTTAATCTTAGGCATAATAAAATCCTCCTTAATTCGTGGTTCTGTTTTTTATTTTATATTATCATAAATATGTGTGTGAAACACGTTATCTCTGATAACTGCTTAACGCTTTTCACTGAGGAACATGGTCATGCTTCTTCCTTCGATTTTCGGAGCTTTCTCTACGACTGCGATGTCTGTGAGAAGTTCTGCAAAATCATCCAGAACATGTTTGCTGCTTGACATATGTGCCATCTCTCTTCCGCGGAAACGTAATGTGACTTTTACGCGGTCTCCCTTGGAGAGGAATTTTCTCGCTGCATTGACTTTTGTCTTCAGGTCATTTGTATCAATGTTAGGAGAAAGACGTACTTCCTTGATGTCGATTGTTTTCTGTTTTTTCTTAGCTTCTTTTTCCTTACGGGAAAGCTCATAACGATATTTACCGTAGTCGATAATCTTGCACACCGGTGGTTTTGCCTGTGGCGCGATCTTTACAAGATCAAGTCCGGCCTCCTGTGCCTTTGCAAATGCTTCTCTGGAAGACACGATACCGAGCTGTGCTCCGTCCGGTCCGATCAAACGCACTTCTTTGTCTCTGATCTGTTCGTTAATCATTAAATTGCTAATTGTAGTACACCTCCATACCTGTAAATGATAAACCTGACTCTCAAGTCACCCTCTGCGTTTGCGAAAACAAAAAAGAGTATGGACAGACTCCACACTCTACTATATCCAGACGCACAAAAAATCATGTGACATCTACAGCATTAACTGCTGTGCTGCGATATATAAACCCGAGCCGCATCAACACGTGCGCTGAGGTGAGAGTGTAACTCTGCTTTGTTTTCTCCACGTACTTATATAAGATATCATGTCTTTTATATGATGTCAAGTTTTTTATTATATTATTTTTTGTATATTTTTCTTCGACCTGCAAATACTACTTTTTGCATGGATCTTTATGATTATGTTATTTTATCTGATCAAGGAGGTTACAAACATGACTATTCTGAACTGTTCTGCAACAAAATGTATCTACAACGACAACAAACTCTGTTCCCGCGGTGATATCGAAATCACCGGTGACAACGCACACCGTGCTGATGAAACAAGCTGCGGAAGCTTCCGCGACCGTACGACAGCTGCCATGCAAAACAGCGGTGCCGAACACTGCGGCTGCGAAAAGATCAACATTGACTGCAAAGCACAGGAATGCACCTACAACAACAAATGTAACTGCACCGCCTCCGCCATTGATGTAACGGGATGCAGTACCGATGGCTGTAACGAAACAAAATGCAGCACCTTTGCCTGTAAATGCTGAAAATCAAATACCATGATGTAATGCCAAAAAAAGAGACGCTGTTGATACAGCGTCTCAGACTGTAGACAAACTTGGTGTTGGGTCTTATGCCCAGCACCATTTTTCGCTAATAATCAATTCCTTTTTTATTTTTCTTAAAAAAGCCAAAAATCCGGCTGTATTCCAGCCTCGTTTTTCCAGTATTTTTGCCAGCTTCTTCAAATTCATGCACGCGAAGGTAAGCCCGGCTTTCATTTCCATCCGTGCTTTACCTGTATATTGTGTATAACGAAATCCATGCTGTTCTTTGGCTGTGCCAAAAATCCGCTCTATGGTTTCTTTCCTTAATTGATAGATCTGTCTGTTCCCGATCGTATGCCGGATGTCCTCCGCTGCCTCCATATATTCTTCCCACACATGACGTGTAACCAGCTTTACATGATCTTTGCTTTCAGTACATTGTGAAAGATATTGACATCCGGCACACTTTTCGCCACAACTTTTATACTCTTTATATCCGTTTCTGTTTGTCGTGCTATAAGTTAATATTTGTGATGCTGGACATATGTAACAATCATAGTACTCATCATACGCGAATTCGTGTTTCTTCAAAAATCCATCTTTTGTTTTGGGACAGCTATACGGGAACAGCGGCTTAATCCCATCTTCCAGCAATCGATGAGCGATTGCCGGTGTTTTATACCCTGCATCTGCAACTATCATTTGCGGGTTTAATTTATTCAACTTATCGTATAAAGTTTTAAAAGTGCGGCTGTCATGTTCATTTCCAGGATGTACTGTGTAACCAAGAATCCAGCCATGCTTATCACAGGCAGTTTCTACCGCATACGCAAAAACATGTTTATGCTCACCTTTTCGAAACCACCCGCTTTCCGGATCACTGGTACTGCATTTTTGTGTTTTCACACCTTCTGGGATTTCTTCTGGTTCCGAAAGTGGGGCAGTTCCAGCACCTCCAGCACCTCCTGATGTTGGCGGCTGATTATCATCTTTTTTCTTTAGTGGCCTTTTTCCATGCGCCAGACGATCTTTTTCGATTTCTTTATTTAGCTCTTCCTCATACCAGAGAGCCTGTTCACGTGCAATTCTTTTGCGCATTTTTTTGCTGTTTGCACAGGCTTTTATATGTGTTGCATCAACAAAAATCTGATCTGTATTTACAAGTTTGTATTTCATGCAGTCTTCCAGAATCTTTGAAAAGATCTGCTCAAAAAGATCTGTATCTTTGAAACGGCGGGTGTAATTTTTTCCAAATGTAGAAAAATGAGGAACAGGATCCAGCATATCCAGTCCAAGAAACCAGCGGTAAGCAACGTTTACTTCAATCTCTTTTATGGTCTGACGCATACTTTTTATTCCATAAAGATACTGAATAAAAGGTATCTTTATCAGCATGACCGGATCCATACTGGGACGACCATTATCCAGACAGTATTTTTCTTCTACCAGATCATAAATAAAGTTCCAGTTGATTGCTTTATCTATCAAACGAAGCATATGATTTTGTGGCACCATGTCATCCATGCTAAACATCATCATCTGTTCACGTTTTTTATCTGCATTTTTTGTCATCATAAAAAACACCGCCTTTCTGATAAGATCATTATACCAGAAAAACGGTGTATACAATAGAAAATCCCGGCAATGCCGGGACTTTGTCTACAGTCTGACAGCAGCCAATATAATGGCTGCTGTAATTTTTTCTGTTTATCTGAATAAGGGAAGATTAGTATTCCAGTTTCCACATATATCTTCTCTGGCTCAGCGGATGATCACGAACGATTGACAGCTGTTCTGCGTATACTCTGAGAACGCCTGTGATAACCATCGGGCTGAAGTATTCGGCAACTGAAGATGGAACGAAATTGCTGAGACCAAAATCTTTTGCATCGATTACTGTTGTTTTTGCATCGAATCTGTTAAGGAAATCCAGCGCTCTGGAATCCATTTTACGGGTTCTGCCGTCATTCATAAGAAGAAGGAATGGAACATCTTTTTCTACAATTTCGAATGGTCCATGGAAGAATTCGCCATCATGGAAGGAACCGGAGTTGATCCACTGCATTTCCATAAGCAGACAGATGGAGAAAGAATAAGCAACTTTCTGGGTTGCACCGGAACTCATAACATAGATAACAGGTGAATCCTTGTATGCTTCTGCAAATGCTTTTGCAGGTGTGAGAGAATAGGATACAGCATCTTCGATTGCTGCATAGATGTTCTCAGAACCTTTTACCATGTCTTCATAGTGATCATATCCTTCATACTGATTCAGGACTTCAACAGCAAGCATCAGGATATTGTTCATCTTTTCAAGTTTAGCTGCATAGTCTTTCTCGAATCCATGAACGATAACATAATCTGCATTTTTTGCAAGCGGTGAATTTCCATCATGTGTAACAGCGATTACTTTTGCTCCTTTTTCCTGGGAGAGTTTGGCAGCTGCAACAGTTTCCGGTGTTGTTCCACCAAGGGAGCATGCAATTACAATTGCTGTTTCATCAAGGGAAACAGGAGTTGCATAGTTGAATTCGTTTGCTGTGTAGAAGCTTGTACGGATTTTTCTTGCATTACAGTCCATAAAATACTGTGCAGGATACTGTTCAGCAGATGATGCACCACATCCAACAAAAAATAAGGTGTTGATTTCCGGGCGTTCTGCTTTGATAGCTTCAATAATCTGTTTTGGTGTCATAGTATACGTACCTCCTTGATATGATTAATTCATATGTTGTATGCATACATTATATGATGAATCCGAAGATATGTCAATACAAATTTCACCGGCAATGTCTACTGAAAAATATTCTTTAATTTCACGAAGATTATCAGTCTGGCCAAGAACCCACATTAGTTTTGTCATTGCTGCTTCTGTGGTCATATCGTATGCCTGGATTACTCCTTTTTCAAGTGCCAGACGACCAGTCTCATATACAGACAGGTTACTTCCTTCGTATCGACACTGGCTTCCTGCAAGAACCAGCATTCCTTTTTCTGTGATTTCGCCTATTTTGCCTATAAAATCATTATTTACGAAAGGCATTCCTCCAAGACCGAAACCTTCTATAAAGACACCACGGCAGCCTCTGTCACAGAGAATATCCAGAATGTCCGGTTTGATTCCAGGGTAAAGCTTCAGAAGTGCCACATTATCAGAATAGGCTGTCCGGGGCTGAAAAATTCCTTTTTTTTCAACAAGATTGTTTTTAAATACTCTTAAACCTAAAGAGCTTATTTCGCCAACGTATGGATAGTTGATACTTTCAAAAGCATCAAAACTCATAGTCCGGACCTTGGAGGCCCGGCAGCCCAGCATTACTTTGCGGTTAAAAGCGACAAAAATACCAGGATAACCGCTTGCGGCCATATGAATTCCACAGCGACAGTTTTCCAGTGCATCAGCAACAGGATTGGCGATAGAAAGCTGACTGCCGGTGATAACCACAGGTATGGAAATGTTTTGAAGCATAAATGATAACATGGATGAAGTATATGCCATAGTATCTGTTCCGTGGATTACTACGATACCATGGTAATCATAGCTTTTCTGACTGATCAGTTTTGCCAGTCCTGCCCAGTCGGTGGGGCCTATATTGGCGCTGTCCAGAGAACAGAAATCCTCTGTCTCCAGTTCCAGGTTTTTGGAAACCATACGGAGTTCTTCAAGCATATCGTTACTGCTCATTCCTGGTATGAGTCCGTTTGTGCCTTTAACTGAAGAAAGGGTTCCCCCTGTATTTATGATCAGAATCTTTTTTGACATGTTTGGCTACCTCCAGTGTATATTGATAAAATTGTAGTTGGGAATTATTACCCTGTCATTAACTATTATCTTATAGCATGATGTACGCAAAGTAAAGAAGATAATATGTAATATGACGTATAAAATGTTGTTGACATACGTTATAATACATGTTAATATTGGTTCATCAAAACATCCGGATGATAATTGTAAAGAATAACAAGAGTATATCAGGAGGGTATGAAGTGTGGAGAAAGTAAGAAAGATTATATCTGAAATTGTTGAAAAACAGGAAATTAATACAGTGTATTTTGTAGGCTGTGGAGGATCTTTAAGCGGATTTTTCCCTGCTAAATATTTCCTCAGTGAAGAAACAAAGAAAATCAAAGTAGGATACATGAATGCAAATGAATTTGTTCATGCAACACCTAAAGAAATAGGTAAGGACACAGTGGTTATTACAGCATCTCAGAGGGGGAATACTGCCGAAACTGTAAAAGCAACAGCTGTGGCTAATGAGTTGGGAGCTGCAACAGTAGGTCTTACTTTCCAGGTACCGTCTCCTCTTTCTGATACTGCACAGTATGTGATTCAGTATGAGTTCGGTCCGGAATCTGTTGTGGAAAATCAGAAGGTTTCTTACGGATTTAAGCTTGCACTGGAAATTCTTAACGAAGAAGAAGGCTATGAAAAATACGATGAAATGGTGCAGGCACTGGCAAAATTAAACGATATTGTAGTACAGGCAAAGAAAGATATAGTTCCTGATGCTATTAAATGGGCATGGGAATTTAAAGATGATTCTGTAATCTATACGATGGGCAGCGGCGCCTGCTGGGGACCGGCACATCAGGAAGCAATCTGTATCTTTATGGAGATGCAGTGGATTAATGCAAGTGTTATCCATTCTGGTGAATTTTTCCATGGCCCATTTGAAATTACAGACAAAAATACAGCATTTCTTATGATGAAATCCTGTGGTCACACACGTCCGCTGGATGACAGAGCACTTGATTTCATCAAAAAATTCAACAACCGTATTTTTGTACTTGATGCATCTCAGTATGGAATTAATGAACTTGGTGAGCTGGCTGAATACCTTGAACCAATGTTTTATAACAATGTGATCGGTGTCTTTAATAATCTCATTGCAGATGCAAGAAAACATCCACTGACCACCAGAAGATATATGTGGAAATTCCCATATTAATAAAAGGAATTGGATACTCAAAAGGGGGGACGTGTTCCCCCTTTTTATGTTTCCGAAGGAAAATACTGAAAGAAGGGAACATTATGCTGAACCAGAATTCGACAATACCGTTATACGAACAGGTAAAAGAAGCAATAAAACTGAAGATAGAACAGAAAGAATGGAAGGAAAATACCAGAGTTCCATCGGAAACGGAATTAATGAAAATCTATGAAGTAAGTCGTGTTACTGTACGTAATGCACTGGCACTTCTGGTAGATGAAGGATATCTGGAGAAAAAGCAGGGAATAGGTACTTTTGTTTCCAAACCCAGAATCAAAAAAATCATTTTCCATCGTGCAAGTTTTACCCAGAGCTGTGCAGGTGCAGGCCTGGTGCCCGGAACGCAGGTCCTCAAAAAAGAAGTGGTTGAAGGAAAAAACAGCTATCGTAAAAGTCTGCAACTGGAAGCGGACGACAAAGTAGTTCACATTGAAAGGTTAAGATTTGCTGATAATGAACCCGTATCATTGGAGCATATGTTCTTTTCTTATAAAAAATATGGATTTCTTTTGTGGGAAGATCTTGAAAAGTCAGTTTATTCTATTATAAAAGAAAGAATGAAAGTGGATCTGACTTTTGAAAACAAAAAAAACAGAAATATTCTTTCTGTAGAAAAGGCTGGAAGTCGTATGGCAAAGATTTTTGGCGTGGCACCCTCAGAACCGGTATTTATAATGGAAACTCTGATACATTCAGGAGATGACCCGGTATATATAGGAAAGGATTACTGTCTTGGAAGCAGATTCTGTTATGAAGTAACACCTGGAGATCATGGGGAAAAAGTATAATAAATGATATCCATGTTGACGGCTACATGGTATATTTCTGTTGCGTGAAGTAAAGACATGCGCCTATATGTGGGTTATAGCGATGAGACTCCAGTTTATCCTAGTCTTCAAATTCATGAGATAGGGTCATTATCCAGACGTTATGGAATGAAAGTGTGGCATCTTATCTGAAAAATAAAAACTGAATATGGAACTAAAACACGAGCAGTTAGTCTGTGAAAAACAGGCTGGCTGCTTTTTTATCGGGTGGTACAAGATGATAGAAAAAGAGTGCTTAATTGTGTTATACTCAGTTTAAAGTATGGGAAGTACAGGTGGACGATTAAATCAAGAAAAGTGGACATTCAGGACGAAAAAGTGGATATTGGGGATATAAAAGTGGACATTGAAATATAAATTTAAGAAAACAGAGGAGCAAGATATATGAAGGTACAGGAAAGGTTAATCAATTACGTGACGGTACGTACACCGAGCAATGAAGAAAGTGAGACGGTTCCGTCTTCGATGTGTCAGTTTGATCTGGCACGAAAGCTGGAAAAAGAAATGCAAGAACTCGGTCTGACAGAAGTAGTCCTTGATGACAAGTGTTATCTGTATGGAAAACTACCGGCGACGGAAGGAAAGGAAAATATCCCGGCGATTGGATTTATTGCACATATGGATACCGTATCGGATTTCTGCGATCACGAAATCCATCCGATAATTACAGAAAATTATGATGGTGGAGAGCTTACACTTGGGACAAGCGGTCTGATATTAAATCCGAAAGAATTTCCTCATCTTGCAGAATTGAAAGGTCGTACACTGATCACCTCAGATGGAACAACGATTCTGGGAGCAGATGACAAGGCAGGAATTGCCGAGATTCTGACTATGATTGAAAGAATCCAGACAGAAAAATTGCCGCACGGAACAATCTGCGTAGCATTTACTCCGGATGAAGAAATCGGAATGGGAGCAGAGCATTTTGATTTAGAACAGTTTGGCGCAGAGTATGCATATACACTGGATGGGGATTCAGAGGGAGAAATTCAGTATGAGAATTTTAATGCATGCAAGGCAGAGTTTGAAATTAGAGGGTTTAATGTACATCCGGGTGAAGGCAAAGATACAATGATCAATGCCAGCCTGGTTGCAATGGAAATCAATAGTTGTCTGCCGTCTATGGAGACACCGAGAGGAACGGAAGATTATGAAGGATTTTATCATCTGATCAGTATGCAGGGCGAAGTTGGTGAAGCGAAGCTGAATTATATTGTGAGGGATCATGATAAAGCAGGGTTTGAGGAGAGAAAAAAGACACTCCGTCTGATTGAGAAAAATTTAAATGAAAAGTGGGGCGAAGGTACGGTAACACTCAAGATCACCGACCAGTACCGCAATATGAAAGAAATTGTGGAAGAGCATATGCACCTGATAGATCATGCAAAGAAAGCATGCGAGACAGCAGGTGTAACGCCGCTTGTTCTTCCAATTCGTGGAGGTACAGATGGTTGCCAGTTGAGTTTTAAAGGACTGCCGTGTCCAAATCTCGGAACAGGAGGCCATGCTTTTCATGGACCTTATGAACACATCAGTGTAGAAGGAATGGAAAAGAGTGTGGAGATCCTTCTTGCACTGGTTTAAATTCCACGGCATGTTTCCTTTTCCAGAGTGGAAAAAGATTTCTCTGGCAGATATAATTCCTGCGCTGTTCAATGCTGATCGCATGAAAAAAGGTCTTCCACATATCTGTATATTCATCTTCATAGGATTCTGTCTGGCGCAGAGTTTCGAATTCTTCGTCTGTCAGGTAACGCAGATAGTTTTCGCCGTCTTTTACGTGTACACAGGCCGTCTTGCGGTTATCATCAATGATCATCCAGTGTTCGGAGGGCATACGGTCTGAGAAATGGTTTCCGACCAACATGATCACGTCATTTTGGGGCTCCAGATGACAGACATAAACTTTAGAATCCAGACTCTGAAAACGGGCAAATTCGCGGAAATGGTGTGCCTCATTCGATACTCTTCGGCGAATTTCCAGGAGTTTCATGACATGTGGATTGGTATATTGTCCAAGTACGGTGCTTCCGACTGCAAAACCCACACGCAAAAAGTTATAGATTGCCTGCAGAGAGTCCTCATCTGCACACAAAGTGGCATAGTAAACGTTCAGGTATGCTTCCTCGGAAATGCTTCTGCGGATGGAACGGATTACTTTTTCTGCTCTGGAGGCGTCCCCATCTATATGAATGTATTCATCAAATAATGTCTGCTGAAATACAGGTCCTTTTTTTAGCTGAATCTGGTTATGGCCAATCCGCAGAGCCTCCGACCATGCGTCGTAAATACAGGTCATGATGTCTGTCAGGCGGTCTTCGCAAGTGTATACTTTCATATGTTTATCCTATTCCGAAATCGGCAAGGGTCATCTGAGAGTATGTCTCATTGGCATGTTGCATTTTCCAGAGATCCTTCGTATCAACATGAATTAATTGTCTGGTAATATAGGCCTCTTCGATGGGGGTATGATACATCTGCTTTCCTCCACAGGTAATAAAATAGTGTGCGCGTTTCAGTACGACACCCATTTTTTTCAGACTTTCGAAGGTTAAGCGTCCGTATTTCCGGGCATAGGTGATGCGGCTGGCTGATTTGGGACCGATACCGGGAACACGAAGTAAGGTGGCATAAGAGGCCGTTTCTACTTCTACCGGAAAATGTTCCAGATGGCGCAACGCCCAGTCACACTTTGGATCCAGCAGTTCATTAAAGTTTGGCTGAGACTCAGATAACAGTTCCGTCGCCTGAAAACCATAGAAACGAAGAAGCCAGTCTGCCTGATACAGGCGATGCTCACGCAGAAGCGGTGGAGGTGTTCCGAGCTGAGGCAGGTTGGTATCGTCATTTAGTGGAATATAAGCGGAGTAAAAAACTCGTTTCAGATCGAATCCCTGATATAATGCCTGTGTCGTTTGCAGCAGGGTATAGTCACTCTCTCCGGTAGCGCCGATGATCATCTGGGTGCTTTGCCCTGCCGGCGCGAAGCTGCGCCTCAGATCTGACATGTCGAGAGGAGCCAGCTGGCAGGCATTTTCCCAGGTCAGAGCATGTTTGCAGAGTTTGTTTTCACCTGGAAAGGAAGAGGTTTTTTGAAGATGCTTTTCTGAGTGAAAACTGCCATAGAGTCGTGCATCTGTATTTTGCGCATTAAGTTTTTTTTTGAATTTATTCTTGGAATTATCCGAAAAGATACTATGGTTTAAAAACTGATTTCCACGGCTTCGTTCCATGTATGCGGACTTTCCGATCGCCATCCGGTGAGAGGCAATCGTACTCTGTACTTTCCCCATAGGATTTAAGATGTTCTGCATGGTTTTATTGGGTGCCAGTGAACGCAGAGCATCCTCAGTAGGAAGTTCCAGATTTACACTGATACGGTCGGCCAGATAACCGGCTGCGGCAAGCAGCTCATCTGATGCGCCGGGAATTGTTTTTACGTGGATATAGCCATTAAAATGGTACTTCGTGCGGAGAAGCAGCAGCGTCTCGCACATTTTTTCCATAGTATAGGTAGGATTGCGCAGGACACCGGAACTCAGGAACAGCCCTTCGATATAATTTCTTTTGTAAAATTCAACGGTCAGTTCACAAATCTCCTGAGGTGTAAAAGTGGCGCGCTTTACATCATTGCCGGATCTGTTGATACAATATTTGCAATCATAGGCACAATGATTTGTCATCAGGATCTTGAGAAGGGAGATACATCTTCCGTCTGCAGCAAAACTATGACAGATGCCGCATGCTTCTGCATTGCCGAGCTCTCCTTTCTTTCCCCGGCGGCTGGAACCGCTTGAAGTACATGCAACATCATATTTTGCTGCGTCTGCAAGAATCTGTAGTTTCTCCTGTGTGCTGTAGTTTTCATTTACAATTGAGGTGGTCATATTTGTATTATACAAACATCTGTTCGAAAATGCAAGAGAAAATAGAACAAATGTTTGCGAAACCATATAATCTTATTACAAAATATCCTGTATAGTCAGTTTTATGGATTAATAATAAAGCGTTCCACACGATCCATTGTAGTTTTCAGGATGGAAAGATCGGTCTGCACATCGCCGGTTTCCAGAGAATGGTTGGCATTTTTGGTAAGGAAAAGAGGAACTTCTTTTTGTGCTGCGAGTGCCTGAACAGAATCTGTTTCGGCCCACGGATCAGCAGTGCCGTGAAAGGCAATACTTCCCTGGAGTGGAAATGAAAAAGTTTCTGCCAGTGGAGTAAACAGGATACTTTTTACCTTTAAATTGTGTCTGAAAGCATAGGCAGAAGATATGGCTGTGCCAATGCTTTTGGAAATAAAAAGAATGCTGCCATAGGAACTCCAGTCAATGCCGTGCAGAAGCTGTTCTGTCTGTTCCGAGGCAAGTTCAAATGCCTGTTTCATTTTGGCAGAATCGCCTCTGATGTTTTCAGGGAGCGTGCCATAAGACACGGTCTGAATCTGATAGCCGTGTTTTTTTGCAAGACGGGTTGTGTAATAAAGAAGTGGTTTGTCAGCAGTATATCCGATGCCGGGAAAAATAACAGCCAGTTTTGGCGCATTTTTGTCTGCTCCGGCAGTGTATGCGGAAGCTTTGTCATAGAGCATCTGCTCATGAAGTTTTTCCTGAAGATCCTTTAAAGTGGTGGAAGTCATACAGAGATCTGACGGAAGGTAATCATAATCTGTGATGACACCGTTTTCTTCCGCAGAATAAATAATGTGTGAAGCACCCATGAGCTCCATATCTTCTTCAATATCTGAAAGTAATTCTTCGTATGTTTTCATTTTGATCAGATCCTTTTTATAATGTAGGGGTAAAAAACAAGATAATTATGGCATGTTTTAGCGGAGCTGGCAAGAAAATCCGTTGTTGCTCATAATAGCAATTGTGGGATTCGTCATTACAAAAGTATAAGTCAGGACAAGAGAGTGTGCATAACGATATTGCCCGTTTACTCTTGTGATGGTATCATAAAATATAAATAATAAATATTTTCAGAGGAGAACTCAGATGGCAATATCACAGGATGAGACATTAAAAGGAAATGAAAAAATAGAAGAAGCAATTCTGGGATTACAAAAAGAAACTTCGCAGGAAATGCTGGCGCATGTACTTACGGTTATCCGCCGGAGAATGAACGAAAACGGACAGGTGATCGTTGCTGTGGAGATGAATCCCGGAAATACTCAGATGGCAGTAAAAAGTGTCCAGACTGAAGATGGAAAGTGTTGGTGGTATGCGTTTACCAGTTTTGATGAGGAGATGAAAGGCCCGGAATCGGTAAAATCCACTTTTTTGACGGATATAGGGAAATTGTTTGATGCAGCAATGACTGTTCCGGAAATCGAGGGTGTGATTCTGAATCCGTGGAATCGTACGATCATGCTTGATAAGCAGCTGATCCGAATCATTAAACCAGAAAACAAGTAAGAATTAAGAAAATCGATATTAAGTCCCTGTTCAATCTGGAAGTGCATATTCCGGCACCGGGTGAAGAAATATGGGAGATTTTATAGATGCAATATAGGATAACCAGGAGTATAATAAAGGCATAATCAGATTTAACGCAAAGGAGAAGAGCGTGTATGAAAAAGAAACCTATTACCGTATCATCCATCCTGAGCATATTTCTATTTTTGGCAATAGCATTTCTGATCATAGGATGTTGGAGTATCACCGGTAAAGGCCGACTTCGAACAAAAGATACAATTGAACCGCTGCCATGCCAACGGCAGTGAAATCAACATTGAATCCTATGTTCAGGGAAGCCAGTATGATTATGTACAGATTTATCGTGCGGACGGAGACCCGTCGCAGGGAAGTACCTTTGTACTTTTAGATCAGATGCTTATCTCAACCAATTACTGGTATTCGGATTCTTATGGAGGAAAGTACTGGTATACATCAGGGGATAATGACAAAATAACCTGCTTTTCTCATTCTTGCAGTGTAGATGAAGATGTTGTTTCTGCAACAGTCAAATTATCCGCTCCGGTAGTGACAAGATGCCATTCTTATAACAACAAAAATGTTAAACTTTGTTGGTGCTGCACTCCAAAAGCCAAAGGTTACCAGATATACAAATACACTGGAAAAAAATGGAAACGAATAAAGACAATTAACAAAAAATCTACTCTCACTTATACAGATAAAAAAGTAAAAGAAGGAAAAACCTACAAGTATAAAATCCGTTCATACAGCGTTGTATCCGGGAAAAAGATTTACAGCAGCTTTAGCTCTGTTCGTAAGGTATCACTGAAACGTCTTACTGTGCGTGGAGATTACAAGGCCAACAGTGTCTATGGCCCTTCGCTGAATTCCAGCCAGCTTATGCAGGTTCGAAGAGTTGTTCAGAGCTTCAAGACCAATTATATCCGAAAGGGAATGAGCGAGTATGATAAGGCTCTTGCAGTTTTCCTTTATCTGAGAAGCAACTGCAGTTATGCGAGACGTGGCTTGCAGTACAATAATGCCAATAATGCCAATAATGCATGGGGAGCCCTCGTTTACAACGAAGCTCAGTGTTCAGGTTTTGCCAGAGCCATGAAAGCGCTCTGTGATGGAGTCGGAGTCAAGTGCAAATATGTACATGCAAATTCCAAAGCTGTTAATCCGAGTCATCAGTGGAATGAGATCCGCATTAATGGCAAGTGGTATATTGTGGATGCCCAGAGTGGATTTTTCCTTGCCGGATCGAACACCTGGAAAAATATGATGGGTATGCGTTGGAATACGAAAGGTCCTCCTAAATGCAGCGCCAGTGATCACAAAAAATTTGGATTTTATGGCAGTATTGTATAATAATGTTTGAAATAACATAAGAGAAGCCTCCGCTTAAATCTTACGATTTTGAAGCGGAGGCTTTATTTTATATATTTATTTTACTTCCACAAGTTCAATTGTGAAGTTCAGTTCTTTGCCTGCCATTTCGTGGTTTGCATCAAAAGTGATCGTTGTTTCTTCTTTTGCGGCTACTTTAACCGGGAATGGCTGTCCGTACTGGTTGGACAGATATACCTGCTGTCCGACCTCCAGATTCTCTGAACCAGGAAGCTGTGCAATCTCAAGTGTAAAGATAGCATCCGGATTTGTCTGTCCGTAAGCTTCTTCCGGCATCAGATGAACTTCTTTGATCTCGCCGATTTCCATGTTTGCAACGGCAGCATCAAAGCCTTTGATCATCTGTCCTGCACCGCAGATAAATTCCAGCGGTTCTCCGCGGTCATAGGAAGAATCAAACTGGGTTCCGTCGTTGAAGGTTCCTTTGTAATGTGTACGGCAGGTTTTTCCTACGTTTGGTCCTGTGATATCACTCTTGTGGCCACCGCATCCGCCGCAGCTTCCTCCGCAGGAATGTCCCTCTTCATGGCTTCCGCAGGAATGACCTTCTTCGTGGTGATGGTGGTCACAGTTTGCTCCTGTAGAAACCAGTTCACCTTTCAGATATGCTTCAACAACATCATCAGTGTTTCCCTGTGCACCGGCAACCATCTCAATTCCTGCCTCTGTGAGAGCTGTCTGAGCGCCTTCGCCGATACCACCACAGATCAGAACATTGATACCCTGTTCAGCCAGAAGTCCTGCCAATGCGCCGTGTCCTGTTCCGTTGGAACCGATCACTTCGCTTGAAACAACCTTGTCGTCTTCTACTTCATAAACTTTGAAGTTTTCTGTTTTTCCAAAATGCTGAAAAACATTTCCGTTATCATAAGTAACTGCAATTTTCATTGTAAAAATCCTCCAATTCATACTATATTGCTCAGATTAGTATATCTTGTCAGGCAAATAAAAGCAACCTCTATGCAGTTACCATTTTTTGGAGTCTGTCCAAATCGGCAGCATCCGGATGGGATAATGCTTTGTCAAAGTTCTCAATCAGCATGTCCAGATGCGGCATAGGATCTGGCTGCTCTTTCATTTTTACATAACGTGCTCTTACAGAGCCCGGCATCCTGCCCTGACACATATACTCCCCAACCACGGTATTGCTCTCATTAATAAGCTTTTTGACATTGTCAAGGATATTTGTGAAGTACTCTTCACTGCCACCGAATCCGGCTGTCCCAAACAGAAAGATTTTTCTGTTTTTCAGCTTCGCCAGCAGTTCTGCTGTAGCTTTGTCCGCACTTCCCTTATCTGTCCAGAATCCAATATACAATGTTTCTGAAGCAGGAACGTCTCCTTCAACTGCACCAAAAAGATCGCAGTTTTCCTGCGGCAGTGCCTCATGGATCGCATCAGCCAGTTTTCTGGTGTTTCCTGTTTTACTGTTAAATATAATTGAATATCTGTCTTTGTTCATCTCTCAGCGCACCTTTCATTATTTTTTGTTATACCTATTGTAGTCTTCTTACTTATATTAATGCAATAAGATTTTTTTGATAAATGGTATGACCGTTATATGAAGTTGAGGACAAGAAGATTATTGGAACTGAACTTCAAGATTGAACTTGTCGAAGTAAAATAATCAGCCTGAGCCAGAAACATAGCGCGGTTTTTGTCATATAATGTCGAACTGTTTTTATGGACGGAAAGACCATAACGTGCTACCATTAAAGAAATAAAGTTGTAACAATTCTACAGAACATATCTTTTTCTTTAATGAGCAACAGCCTCATGTCTGACATTCAAAAACCGTTCTGGTTGATGAGGGGAATCTCCATGTTTCAGTCAATATTGTTGGATGGATTTCCACAGGAAACAAAATATGTACGAAAGAAAAAGACCAGAGCGAGAAGTTCTGGCCTTTTTCTGTAGATGGTATTCCGTGAGGTGCTTTGCCATGAAGATGATAACATACAGAGACATGCAGAATCCCGTTGCATTGTTGAGGGAGTGAAGATTATAATGAGGTAAATGGTAATTATCCGGCAGGTAGTAACAGTGAGGGTGCTGAACAGTTGCAGTAATGACAGAATCGATTATATGAGAGTGAGGTAGATAAAAATGGCAAAAATTTGTGTTATAAAGAAAAATGATGAGTATTCTGTGGATTATCAGACAGGAAAGTAAAATGAAATGAAAAGAAAAGAACGTTTGCGTTATTATAGTCTGTATACAGTGATTTTTGCAGTACTCAGCTTTCTGGTATTCTTCATATTCATCAAAAATGGAAGATCCTTCGTCTATGAATCAAATGGAGAAGATGGGATTGCTCAGCATTATATGTCACTTGTATATTTGGGAAATTATCTTCGGGATATTCTGCATAATCTGTTTATAAACCATAAGCTGATTATTCCACAGTGGGATATGACGCTGGGGCTTGGGGCAGATGTGATCACTACCATGAATTATTATGTGCTGGGGGATCCGCTGAATTTGCTTGCAGTATTTGTATCCCCTGAAAAAACGGAATATTTGTATACATTTTTGATCGCTTTAAGGATTTATCTTGCAGGGCTGGTCTTCTCTGTGTATTGCAGACACTGGAATTTCAGACCATTTTATATCCTGCTGGGAAGCTACATATACTGCTTTGGAAACTTTGCTTTATATACAGGAATCATGCATCCGTTTTTCCTGAATCCGATGATTTATCTTCCTCTTTTGCTTCTTGGCATTGAGAAGATTTTTGAGAGAAAATCACCGGCAGTTTTTGTATTGTCTGTGTTTCTGTCGGCGGTCAGCAATTTTTATTTCTTTTATATGCTGTCAATTTTTATGTTTATTTATGCGGTTTTCCGATATGTAATGATTTTTCATAAAATCCAGCTGAAGGAACTTGTGGGATGGCTGATCAGATTTATTGCATTGTACGTACTGGGAATCGGGCTGGCGGGATTTTTGTTTCTGCCGAATGCACTTTCAATACTGACTTCATCCAGAATGAGCGTTGCACATTATGTTCCGCTGCTCTATCCAGCGGAGTATTATCAGCAGTTTCTGGCTTCTTTTGTGTTTAATAACTGCGGATATTATACACTTATGGGATTTTCGTCAATGGCACTTTTGAGCATGTTTCTGCTTTTTATGAAAAAAGGAAACCTGCATCTGAAGATCGGAACGGGGCTTCTTGTGGCTTTTCTGGCAATTCCGTATGTAGGACATGTGTTGAACGGATTTACTTATGTATCAAACCGCTGGAGCTTCGTTTTGGCGTTTCTGGTGGCGCTGATTTCTGTTAAAATGCTTCCGGAGCTTAAGACATTGACACGCAAAGAAAAAATAAAGCTTTGTTTTGTGCTTCTTATATATACGCTCATTGCACTCTTTCCGCCGGCATCCCGTGAGAAGGGCAATTTTGCGGCAGTTGCGCTTGTGTGGTGCTGCCTTTTAGCGATACTGATGATATTGCAGCTGCGAGTCTCCTTGCGTAAAGCCTGGAACGGAATGTATATGTTTGTGCTTATAGGCTGTACTGTAGCGGGAATTTTGCTGAATGCCTGTGCCAGATATGCCTCGTTTGGAGCAGATATGGCGCAGAAGTGTACAGAGTCTGGTAAAGTACTGGAAACGGTAACCGGAAATGCAAACCGTCTTTTGCAGGAGAGTGGAGATAATGCAGTTGACGTCCGGATGGATACAACAGGCATTAATTTCAAAAAAAATATTCGTAATGGTGGATGTATACAGAACGTAAACAGTACAAATTTCTATTTCAGTACGACGAATACTGCTGTAGCAGAATATATGCGTGAGATGTATCTGAATACGGCATTTGAGCAGAGCTTTACAGATCTTGACGGCCGGTTTGTGCTGAATGCGCTGGCCGGATGCGAATATACTACAGTTTATAAGGGAAAGGAAGAGCAACTTCCTTATGGATATGAAGAAAAGATAAAAGAAGATGATACTTATGCAATGTATCGGTCTGGCAGCTCACTTCCTTTTTCTTATGTGTACGACAGTTATATGGACAAAGAGGATTATGATAAACTTTCAGTCACAGAAAAACAGCAGGCTGCACTGCAGGTATGTGTGGTTGATAAAGACGAGGAACTGACGGGACTGAACGAGGCATCAGAATCTGTGAAATACACAGATCAGGAGATTCCGTATGAGGTAGAATCATCAAAAGATGTGAAAGTTCTTGAAGATGGTTTTAAAGTCAGCAGGAATGGTGGCAGTATTACATTAAAGTTTGATGGACTGGATGAAAGTGAAACATATCTGATTGTGGAAGATATGGATTATCAATCAGAGAAGCAGGAACTGGAAGAAGCGGCTGCGGTCAATCTGAACATAGAATATGAGAACAATAAAAAGACGATTCACTATATGACGGATAAAAATAATTTTTACTGTGGGGTGAAGGATTTCCTTGTAAATATGGGATACCACAGAGGCGGCGGAAAGGAGATGACAATCTCTTTTCAGAAAGCCGGAACTTATACTTTTTCGGATTTCAGAATTGTTTGTCAGCCGGTAAAAGATTTTTCAGAAATGACCGCTGCATGTAAACAGAATGGTCTCTCTGACGTGACCTTTGAAGGAAATTCCATGACCGGAATGATAACAAATGAAGAAAGTCAGATGCTGTGTATCACGATACCGTACTGTGAGGGATGGACGGCATATGTGGATGGCGAAGAAACCAACCTGTATCAGATAAATACGTTGTATTCAGGCATATATCTGACACCGGGGAAACATACGGTTCAGATGACCTATCATACCCCGTTCCTTTGTGAAGGAGTATGGATCAGTCTGTGCAGCTTGCTTATATTCGCGGGAATCATGAGACAGTATAACATGAAAAAGAAGAAGCTTGAGTATGTCTGAAAGGAGGAGCCGGGAAATGAAAATGATAAATGGAGTATCTATGATTCCGTTTGGTCTGCTTGCAGGTTTTGCAGACCAGAATGAGATCCGCATCATAGAACTTGCGGAAAACGGTTTCCGATTTCGGATGGCAAAGAATCAGAAAAATATAGAAAATGCAGAAAGCTTCAGAATCTGTTTTTACGATGGGGAAATATCTGATTATCGAGAAATCATTTTGCAGAAATTTCATATAGAAAAGCCAGAAGAAGAAAAGTTTTATTTTACTTATTCCGTATTTACAAAGCAGGAGGACTTTCGAAAGGAAGTACAGGGACTGCTCAGACGTTATACTCGATATATTCATCTGAAAACAGAAGAAGACGATGCTGCGCTTGCTGAAGCACTGACCGGATATCCTGCAGAAAAAGATGAAATTTTCGCGAAAAATCTGACAGAACAGAAAAATATATGGTTTCAGGATGTCCCGGAAACAAAACTTGCAGAGGTTTTGTGTGAAGCACAGGAATTTGCACTGGAGCTTGATCGCCCGGAACTGTACAGGATGTACCTTGAAGAAAATATTCAGGATTTTATGAAACATTACTGGGAGCAGACGTTTTTTGCATTTTCCGGGGAGATACAGGAGTGTGTTCCGGACAGGCTTTACATCGGAAATCAGTTCTGCCATCTGCTGTTTCCAGAGGAAAAGACACTGAAATTTCTGCTTGATAAAGCATACAGGGAGGGCCTGGCAATCACGATTGTACACACATATGTACGCGAAAACCTGTTGAAAAACACCGAAAAAATGCTTCGCATGGTGGATAACTGGTGCGAAGAAAAACAAAAAGATGTAGAAATTGTGGTAAATGACTGGGCGGTACTCTCTATGGTGAAAAAGACCCCGCATCTGAAACTGTGCATGGGAACTTTGCTCAACAAAAGAAAAAAAGATCCCCGGATGAAATACAAAAAAGGAGCGCGGGAATTTTACAGTGAAAACAGTCTGAATGCAGATTTTTACAGAGGTTTTCTACGGGAGAAGTGCGGGTTTCAGCGCTTTGAATGGGAGAGCTGTGGTTATCCCCAGTGTTTTTCGAAAGGAAAAAACAGTCTGCATTTTCCTTTTTATCAGACGAATACTTCCCAGTACTGTCCGCTTCATGCAATCTGCACAGAAGAAGAACGGGGAAAACAGAACTTTGTAGAAAACTGTCCGCATTTTTGCGAAAAATATATGCTGATATATCCGGAACATCTGCATATGATCGGCAGATATAATTCGCTGTTCGGGCTGGATCTGGAAACTCTGATGCACCCGGAAATACTTAAAGAGAAGGAAGAAGCAGGAATCGACCGGCTTGTGCTGGGGTTGATATAAGCGAAAAACATTGATTCAGACGAAATGGATAAAATCGGTAAGGACAGAAATGACAAATACGATAATGGAGAGGAAATGCAAATGAAGATTACTGCAGGTTTAGGATCGATAGATGAATATGAACGATTTGTCCATGCCGGAGCAGATGAATTTTTTTGCGGTTATGTGCCATACGAATGGACAAAGAAATATGGGACTGTCATGCCGCTCAATCGCAGGGAAGTCCTTTCTTATAATGTGCAGATTGGTTCTTTGGGAGAGCTGGAAATCCTTGCCGCAATGGTGAAAGAGTATGGGAAACCGGTGTATCTGACGTTTAATGCCCTTTATTATATCCCGGAACAGTACCCGGAAATTGCAGAAATGATAAAGAAATGCATGAGAATTGGATTTGACAGCTACATTATCGCAGATCCGGCACTGATCTTGTATCTTCGAAAACAGCATATCGACTGTGAGATTCATTTAAGCGGAGAGACAGCGGAAGTGAATACCGGAATGGTGGATATTTTTCAGCAGATGAAGCTCAAACGGGTGATTTTTCACAGGAAGAATACAATTGAGGACATGAAATCTGTGATTACACATGTGCGGAGGCAGAATGTCGGAGATACAGAAGGTAAGCGAGACGTAAGACCATTACAGAGCAGACTTGAGTTCGAGGCATTTGCTTTGAATGAACTCTGCCAGTTTACCGGTGCATTCTGTAATTCCCTTCACTGCGATGAGATGGGATATCTTTGCCGTGTGCCTTATCTGCTTACATGCATAAAAAACGGACAACAGAGGAATGACTATATAACGTGTGGTAAAACAACATCAGACCGGGATGACATTCCGGGACAGGAAACACCTTCCATAGAAATTCCGGCAGAAGACGATACGGGCTACCTCCCCGGAGCAAGCGGCTGCGGTTTTTGTGCACTTTATCGCCTTAAAGAAGCGGGCATCACACACCTGAAACTGGTCGGCAGGGGAAATTATACGGATTTTATGGAAAAAGATATCCGAAATCTGCGAAGAGCACTGGATATTCTTAAAGCGTCCAAAACAGAAAAAGACTATATAAACTCCATGAAAAAAATACTGTTTCCTTATGGGTGCAGCGGGAACTGTTATTACAGGCAGCATTATTATAGAAGCAAAAAATAAGATCTGATATCTGACAAAAGAAATATTGTACCTGTAAAAATACAATATATTGATGATTACTTTCAAGAAGACACCACAAATTGTACAAAATTAAAAGCATTCGTTAAAGAATTGACATTGGTACTTTCTATAGTGTAAACTAACAGCGTGAACAAGGGAGTGTTCACTTGAAACTAATAAGATTCCGGTCTTATTTTTCTTTTGTGAGAAAAGTTAGACGGGACATACGCGGAATAAATTATATTATAGAGAGGTGCAAAAATGAAAAACTTTTCACAGTGGGAAGGTTTCAAAGGAAACCGTTGGAAAGAAAAAATCGACGTTCGTAATTTTATTTCAATGAACTACACACCATATGACGGAGATGCTTCCTTCCTGGAAGAACCTACAGAGGCTACAAACAAACTGTGGGGAAAACTTCAGGAACTTCAGAAAGAAGAGCGTGCAAAAGGCGGCGTTCTGGATATGGAGACAGAGGTTGTTACATCTCTGACAGCATATGGCCCGGGATACATCGATGAAGACCTCAAAGATCTTGAAAAAGTTGTTGGTCTGCAGACAGACAAACCGCTGAAACGTGCATTCATGCCATACGGTGGTATCAAAATGGCAGAGCAGGCATGTGAGACTTACGGATACAAAGTAAGCGACAAGATCAAAGACGTTTTCCATAACTACGAATTTAAAACACACAACCAGGGTGTATTTGATATCTACACACCAGAAATGAAAGCAGCCCGTCACAACAAAATCCTGACAGGTCTTCCGGATACTTATGGACGTGGACGTATCGTTGGTGACTACAGACGAGTAGCACTGTACGGTATCGACGCTCTGATCGAAGGAAAACAGAAAGACTTTGCAGCTTGCGACCGTCAGGGTATGAGACGTTATGACTTCCAGCTTCGTGAGGAAATCGCAGATCAGATTCGCGCACTCAAAGGCATGAAAGTTATGGCTGAAGCTTACGGATATGATATTTCACAGCCGGCTAAAGATGCAAGAGAAGCATTCCAGTGGCTGTACTTCGGATATCTTGCAGCAATCAAGACTCAGAACGGTGCTGCAATGAGTGTTGGACGTATCTCTACATTCCTTGATATCTATATTGAAAGAGATCTTGAGAACGGAACTCTTACAGAGAAAGAAGCTCAGGAGCTTGTTGACCACATGGTAATGAAATTCCGTATGGTTAAATTTGCACGTATTCCTTCTTACAACCAGCTGTTCTCCGGTGACCCGGTATGGGCAACTCTGGAAGTTGCAGGTATGGGACAGGATGGACGTACAATGGTAACAAAGAACGACTTCCGTTTCCTGCACACTCTGGAAGACATGGGACCGGCTCCGGAACCGAACCTTACTGTTCTGTATTCTTCAAGACTGCCGGAAAACTTCAAGAAATATGCAGCTGACATCTCCGTACTGACAAGCTCTATCCAGTATGAGAACGATGATGTTATGCGTCCGGTATGGGGCGATGACTACAGCATCTGCTGCTGTGTATCTGCTACTGAGACAGGTAAAGAAATGCAGTTCTTCGGAGCTCGTGCAAACCTTGCAAAATGCCTTCTGTACGCTATCAACGGTGGTGTTGATGAGAAGACAAAACAGCAGGTAGGACCTCAGTATCAGCCAATTACTTCTGAATACCTTGACTATGACGAAGTAATCGCAAAATATGACAAGATGATGGACTGGCTGGCTCATCTGTATGTTGGAACACTGAACATGATCCACTACATGCATGACAAATACTACTATGAAGCAGCAGAAATGGCTCTGATCGATACAAAGGTTGACCGTTCCTTCGCAACTGGTATCGCAGGATTCTCTCACGTAGTAGACTCCCTGTCCGCTATCAAATATGCAAAAGTTAAAGCAATCCGTGACGAAGACGGAATCACAACAGATTTCGTAGTAGAAGGTGACTTCCCACGTTATGGTAACGATGATGACAGAGCAGATGAGATCGCAACAACACTGCTTTCTACATTCCTTGAGAAACTGAAACATATCCATACCTATCGTGATTCAAAACCTACTACTTCTATCCTTACCATCACATCCAACGTTGTTTATGGTAAAGCTACAGGATCCCTTCCGGATGGAAGAAAAG
>OGQQ01001023.1_pt1 | contig 23913 bp, 21 predicted proteins | sample 1553281 | NCBI WGS metagenome assembly OGQQ01 (sample SAMEA2579937, study PRJEB22360) | human gut metagenome | biome: human gut; feature: human-associated habitat; material: faeces | place: Denmark | collected 2008/2010 | reverse complement strand
ATGTAAAACTCATGAACCAGCAGCACCCCTGCCGCCGCCCCGGCGATAAACAGCGCGATGATTCCAAAATAGTGAAGGCAGCTCTTGCCCGCGCTTTTATTCCCCTCAATAAGGAACAAAAACAGCTTCTCTGAAGCGGACCTTAAGTTTCCCGTACACATGGTGGAAGCATAGGGAACCTCCCGCACCTTTCGAAAACTGTTCACCTGCAGGGAACAGATAAAGGAAATAGTCACATTGATGATGGCATCCGGCACTTCTTTTGGCAGAAATCCTATCACAAATAAAAGCACCATCTCAAAAACCAGAATACAGTGCTCAAATTTAAGAAACCCTCGTTTTTTCAACATTTTTCTCAGCAGATTCGTCATAAACACCCCTGCCGCAAATGCCACAACAGGAATCAGATAGTACACTGCCTGCCCCCATTTTTCCTCTGCCAGACTTACCCCCATCAGCACCATATTACCTGTCTGTGCGTTGGCGAACACGCCGCCCCGAAGCAGGTAGGTATAGGCATCAAGAAACCCTCCCACCAGCGCGAGCAATGCCGCTATCTTAAATGTCTCATGTGATGGAATCCTGTGTTCCATGCGCTCTCCTCCTTCGCTGTCCTTTCTTCCCTATATCAGCCCGTAATATTTCAAAGCCTCCGCCACTCCGTCCTCATCCACAGACGCGGTCACATAATCGGCACATGCTTTTACTGTGTCGTCTGCATTTCCCATCGCCACGCCAACCTGCGCGTATGCAAGCATACTGATATCGTTTTCTCCGTCGCCGAACGCCATAGTCTCCTCCCTTTTGATTCCATAGCGCTCAAGCAGCTTCTCCATTCCCTGTCTCTTGCCGCCCTCTCCGGCAATGATATCGTAAGCGGCATCGTTCCATTTTGTCACTTTACAGGAGACTGCCTTCTTGGCAATCTGCGCAATCTCCTCATCAGTGGCATATACACAATACTGATAGACATTTCCGCCCTCATACACTCCCACATCCGGCACCGGGCTGGAAATCTCTTTCTGCCGCCGCTTTAACAGGTCATTGACAAAATTCACATAAATCCGGTCCTTTTCCACCACAGTCACCGGAATTTCTTTTCTCTCGAATATCTCCACCATGGCACGGACTCCCTCCGGACAGATGGGCGCATCGTAAATCGTATTCTGTTCCCAGTCAAGGCAGAGCTGTCCATTGATAACGACATATCCATCGAAAGCAATATCTTTTACCGGAAGTTCCCTCAGTTCCAAAGTGTGCCTCCCCGTCGCCACAATGACCCGGATTCCTCGTTTCTGAAGTTCCTTTAAAGCCTTCCTCGTACTCTGCGGCACATCCCCCATTTTGTGGGAAATCAAGGTTCCGTCCACATCAAAAAATACCGCTTTTATCTTACCGTCCATCTCAACGCACCTCCGCCCCAAAGGGCATGAGCGCCAGCTTTGCCAGTTTAAACTGCTGCAAGCCGAACGGAATCCCAATCACAGTCACACATAACAGCACACCCCATAAGGCGTGTTCCAGCGCCAGCACCAGCCCTGACACAATCAGCCAGATAAGATTCAAGAGAAATGAACCTGCCCCGCCGCCGTACACCACCTCTTTCCCAAAGGGGAAGAAACTTAGCGAAGCAATCTTAAAGCACTGCAGTCCCACCGGTATCCCCACAATCGTGATACACCACAGACATCCGGCGAGGCACCAGCTCAGACCGCTCAAAAAGCCGCCGCATATGAACCATAACACATTACCTAAACATCCCATAATCTGCTCCTTTATATATGGACCTCCTGCAACAATGGTTCCAAATCATTTCTTTCCTATTCTAACACAAGAAAGGCACAAGCTCAATAAAGCGCCTGTACCATTTTATTTCTTGCATGTGGCATCTTATTCTCTGCTGCAATATACCCTGCCCCCTTCCCCCTTCCGGGGCATAATAAAAACCTGCGCGAATCCTCTCAAATCCGGCAGGCTTCTATTTCCTTATATACATTATCAGTTCTCCAATTTCACATTCAAAGTAGCTGCATAGCTTACATATCAGATTTGCATCCAATCTTTGAAATTCATTTCTGCAATATCTGTTAAAATTTGCTCTTGGTATATCCAACTCACGACAAATGGTATTCTTACTGATACCCTTTTCTCTTAGCAACTCTTCAATGCGCAGTTCCAAATGCCCGTAATCGTAATCCATTCTCCTCACTCCCTACATAAAGTATATTTGATAAATCTTTATGTAGTAATTCACTATATAGTAAGGTACTATATAGTTATCCCTTATTAACCAGGAAAGAGGCGATATATGTGAAACAAAAAATGTTATTATTGACTATTATTATCTTTCTTTTTATAAATATCACTTATTATATTCAACTACCAGACTATTATGTTATAAATAGTGTGTCCTTCAGCAACGAGAATACACGGGACACTGAAATCAAAGTAGTTATTTATAAATATTGGAATATTGACGAAACTATAAAGGCAATTGAAGAAGAACACAATAGAATAAACGGAACCCCCACAACTCTGGAAATCCATCTCTACTTTTCCAAATGGCATATTACTCATAAAGCAAAACCTTTTAAAATCATTATTTTCAAATATGACAGGAAATAGCGGGCAGTTTTCCTCTGCCCGCTATCATTTCTATACTGTGTACAAGTCAAGCCTTTTTTACTGCTTCTTCTGCTTTCTGTTAGTTTAATCTTCCGTCTCCGCCCATAAGTGCTGTCATTTCCTCTATTCTGTCTAATGGAAACGGCGGAGAGCATAAGGGCTTCATGGCAATCGACATCAGTTTCATCGGATTGTCATCTGCCGCCACCCGATTTGAACTCAATGCCCCACACCGCTTGCATCGGTGTATAATTGCCCACTCTCCATTCTTTCTGACCCACACTGCAACTGGTTCCATAATGCTTCCGCAGTCCGCCGCTCTGTCTCCGGGCTCGTTGTCTACATGCATGCTGCACAGACAATTCGGACAATGGTTGCGGTGGTCACTGCCTGCCCCCGCCGGAACGACCAGGCGCCCGCAATTTTTACAAACAAAACTTTCTGTACACGGATGTTTTTTATAGTAGCCTTTTTCATACATTCTTTTTTTATTTTCCCGATTCATGGTTTTACCTCTCTCATGTTCTATAAATTTCTATTACATTCATCAGGACAATAAAAAAGATAACCCTATCTTGGAGAGTTATCCTGTTGCTGTCATTGCACGATTGTAAAATGTCAAAACATCCCTGCTGTGACAAATATTTTCAGATACGCTAAATAAACCATCTCATAAAGAGGCAGTCTGCACAACCATACGCAAATTAAATACAACAAAAAAACTATCCATTTTCATGAATATCATCATTTATTGCCCTATTATTTACGTATAGCCGACATCAAGCCACCTCCCTTTTCGTTCTTTTTATTTAAAATAGCACAAATAAATCTGTCTGTAAATCCTTTTTGCTGCTTTTTATAGCAGACTTTCATATCCCTAATCGTAGGTTTATCTGTGCACATAGACTAATTCTGTTATCCCGTTGTACGCCCGTGTCCTACAAAGCTTTAATGGAATTTCTTTCTTCCCGTCCCCAAAAAGGCGGATACCTTTCCCTAAAAGAGTGGGGATGACCGAGATATCATATTCATCGATGACATCCTCATTTATCAACTGCTGGATGAGATTTGCTCCGCCGCAAATCCAGATATCTTTTCCGGTACCTCTTTGCATTTTCCCATCCTCTCCTTTTGAGCTCTGCCTCCTCAGGCACGGGAAGTTTCACGCTCATGGGAAGTTTCGCACTCTGCAAAAGAGAGGAATTGACATACCTAACATACGCCCATGAAAATAACGCCGATAATGTCTCCACTACCTGCGCTATTTCTCTTTTGTGTCTTATCTTTCTTTTCGCAAGGACGAACCTCTATAAAATGCTTACACACCCTTTATTTCATGACGATATTGACAATCTTCTTCGGCACATAAATCTCTTTGATGACATTTCCGGTCAGTTTATCGGCGATTGCCTCTTTTCCTGCCGCCAGCGCCTCTTCTTTTGTCGCCTCGGCGGAGATGCTGATGACTGCTTTTGTCTTTCCGTTAATCTGTACCGGAATCTCAATCTCATCATCTTTCATGGCAGCTTCATCGTAGGTCGGCCATCCTGCTCTGAAGACAGTCGTGTCGTGCCCTAATTTCTCCCACATTTCTTCCGCCAAATGAGGCGCGAACGGGGAGAGCAGAACCGCGATGGTCTCCAGTGTCTCTTTGTCCACTCCGCCCTCTTTCTTGGCAATCTCAATAAACTTGTTGTTGTACTCCATAAATCCGGAGATAACCGTATTCAGGCTGAAACTTTCCAGTCTGCCGGTGATGTCCGCCACCATTTTGTGACGCTGCTTCACCATCTCTTTTGTCGCCTGTACATTGTTCTCCAGACTGTCCATGAGCAGATTCCACAGACGTTTTAAGAAACGGTTCACGCCGTCAATTCCTCTGTCATCCCACTCTGCGTCCAACTCCGGCGGACCTACGAACAGTTCGTACATACGCAGGGAATCGCAACCGTAATCGCGCACCAAATCATCCGGAGAAACTACATTTCCTTTTGATTTGCTCATCTTGATACCGTTCTTTCCGGTTATCATTCCCTGGTTGAACAATTTCTGGAACGGCTCATCAAAATCAATCACACCGATATCGCACAGGAACTTTGTGTAGAACCGGGAGTACAGAAGATGAAGTACCGCGTGCTCTACACCGCCGATATACATATCTACCGGGAGCATCTCGTCCGCTTTTTCTCTGGATACCAGCTCCTTGTCATTGTGATTGTCCACGTAGCGCAGGAAATACCAGGAGGAGCCTGCCCACTGGGGCATAGTGTTTGTCTCTCTCTTGGCAGGTTTTCCGCAGACCGGACACTTGCAGTTTACCCACTCCTCAATGGCAGCCAGCGGTGACTCTCCTGTTCCGGTGGGCTCGTAGGAATCTACCTCCGGCAGTGTCAGCGGAAGCTCTTCCTCCGGCACAGGCACACATCCGCAGTCCGGACAGTGTACAATCGGAATCGGTTCTCCCCAGTAACGCTGACGGGAGAATACCCAGTCACGGAGTTTATAGTTTACGGTTGCCTTACCGATTCCTCTCTTTTCAATAATGTGGGGAGCTTCCTTTTTCAGGACAGCGGACTCCATGCCGTTCCACTCGCCGGAGTTAATCATGGTTCCGGCTGCCTCGGTGTAGGCTTCCGTCATATTTTCAATCTCTTTTCCGTCCTTGGCAATGACCTGGATAATCGGAATATCAAATTTCTTCGCAAATTCAAAGTCACGGTCATCGTGGGCAGGTACACACATGATTGCCCCGGTACCATAATCTGCCAGAACATAGTCGGACAGCCAGATTGGTGTCTTCGCCCCGTTTAACGGATTGATGGCATAGCTTCCCGTAAATACGCCCGTCTTTTCCTTATCCTGCATACGGTCTACATTGGACTTCATGGAAGCATCGTAGATGTATTTCTCCACCGCCTCTTTTGTCTCCGGTGTAGCAAGGGATGACGCCAGCTCATGCTCCGGCGCCAGCACCATGAAGGTTGCCCCATAGAGGGTATCCGGTCTTGTGGTGTACACCGTAATCTTTTCGTCTCTTCCGTCCACCGGGAAATCGACCTCCGCGCCGTAGGATTTTCCAATCCAGTCGGTCTGCATCTTCTTGACCTTCTCCGGCCAGTCCAGCTTATCCAAATCATTTAAGAGACGCTCCGCGTATTTGGTGATGCGCAGCATCCACTGGCGCAAGTTTTTCTTTGTCACTTCCGCGCCGCAGCGTTCGCATTTTCCGTTTACCACTTCCTCGTTCGCGAGACCCGTCTTACAGGACGGACACCAGTTGATGGGGAACTCTTTTTCATAAGCCAGACCTTCCTTGAACATCTTTACGAAAATCCACTGTGTCCACTTATAGAATCCGGGGTCTGTGGTGTTGACCTCCATATCCCAGTCATAGAGCGCCGCAATCTGGTTAATCTGCTCTTTAATGTGGCTTACATTGTCCGCTGTGGATTTCGCCGGGTGCACGCCCATCTTAATGGCATAGTTCTCCGCCGGGAGACCGAACGCATCCCATCCCATGGGGTGTACAATATAGTATCCCTGCTGCAGTTTGTAACGGCTCCACACGTCGGAGATAACATATCCTCTCCAGTGCCCTACATGCAGCCCGTTTCCTGACGGATACGGGAACATATCCAGACAGTAGTATTTCTGCTTTTTATTTCCGCTCTCATCCACCTTCGGATTGACCGGATTCTCCTGCCATTTTTCACGCCATTTCTTCTCTACGGCTTTGTGGTTGTAGACAATTTTCTGTGCCATGTCTCTTCCTACCTCCAATTGATATTATCCTTTTCACACTGGTACGCTTTTCGTTCCGCGCAGAGCAAATGTCCCCGAACATTTTGCGCTTTGCGGAGTGTTCTTCTTTAATGCGGAACGAAGTTTCCTACTTAAGAAAAGCCTTTTCATCTCTGTCAAGAGACGAAAAGGCTTCTGTTCCGTGGTACCACTCTTATTCATTTACCGCGCTCACGTTTTATCCTGTGACGGGCAAATGCACTCATTCCTTCTGTAACGGGAAGTCCCGCCCCTGCCTAAGTCTCTGACAGATGACTGTCTTCTCTTTCAGCAGGAGAACTCCGGGGCGAGTTGGGAGAGGTCCGTCTCCTGCCTTCCACCAGCCGGCAGGTCTCTGAAAAACTTCACGCTCTTACTATTCCCCATCTAAGTCTCTTACATATACCTACTCATTATAAGTAGTATGTTAAAATAAGTCAAGCAGTTTTCTATGATTCCGCCTGTTTTCCCCGGCGTTTATTTCCCTTTTAATCTGGTAAAGTAGTCCCGTGACTCTTTCACCACCACACCGCTCAGCGCCAGCAGGGCGATAAGATTCGGGAACGCCATCAGCGCGTTGAAGATATCCGCGATGGTCCACACTGCCGCCACAGTCATATATGGTCCGATGAAAACTGCCAGAATGTACAGCCAGCGGTAGGTCTTCACCGCCTTCTTATTTCGGTTGAACAGATACTCAATGCAGCGCTCTCCGTAATAATTCCATCCCAGTATGGTCGTAAACGCGAAGAATACGAGACACAGCATGAGACAGAAGGAAGCCACTGAATCCGGGAACGGCAGACATTTTTCAAACGCCGCCATGGTAATCCCCACACCTTCCAGCTTCGGGTCCATCCAGGTACCTGCAATCACGATGGAGATTCCCGTCATCGTACAGATGATGATGGTGTCGATAAAAGTTCCGGTCATGGATACCAGCCCCTGGCGCGCAGGCTCCTTCGTGACCGCCGCAGCCGCCGCGATAGGCGCGCTTCCCAGACCGGACTCGTTGGAGAAGATTCCCCTCGCGATACCTTTCTGCATCGCCACAACCATACTTCCTGCCATACCGCCTGCCAGGGCGCTGCCTGTAAATGCCGATTTCACAATCGATACAATTGCCCCCGGCACGAGGCTTATATTCGTAATAATAATGATAAGTCCGAGAAGCACATATAAAACCGCCATAAACGGAACGACAATCTCGGATACTTTCGCAATCCTCTTAATTCCTCCGATAACGACCAGCCCCACGCACAGGGTTAAAATCAGACAGGTGATGACTATCGCCCAGGAATAGCTCCTGCCGAAAAGTTCCACCGCATACGCGGTCTTCGGGTCAAAGAAATCCTTCACCGCAGAGGCGATGCTGTTCACCTGAGTAAAGGTTCCGATGCCGAAAAGTCCTACGCCTGCCCCAAAAAACGCAAAGATAACAGCAAGCCATTTCCATTTCTTTCCCATTCCGTTCTCTATATAGTAGAACGGTCCGCCAAGTACATGCCCTTCTTCATCTATGGTACGGTACTTAATAGCCAGAAGTCCTTCCGCATATTTTGTCGCCATTCCGAAAAACGCGGCAACTACCATCCAGAACAGCGCTCCCGGTCCTCCCGCCGCGATTGCCGTGGCAACTCCGGTGATATTTCCGGTTCCGATGGTTGCGGACAGCGCTGTACAAAGCGCACCAAAACTGGTCACTTCCCCGTGTCCATCTTCTTCATTTTTCACCATGAATTTCAGGGCTTTTCCCAGATGTCTGACCTGCAGAAGCCCCAGCCGGACTGTAAGATAGAATCCTGTCGCCAGGATTAAGACGATTAACGGCAGACCCCAAATCTTGTCGTCAATCCACATGATGATGTCATTGATTTGTGCTAACATTTCTTTACTCCTCCATCCTTTTGCCTGAGAGATTAACAGCCCCGTCCAAGGGGCTGCGTACACCTTCGGCGCTCTTTTTCAAAGAGACTCTCCTGAGTTTAATCTTTTGTGCTTTAGCGCACTATAGTAAAGAATAGCACTGTAACCCGCAAAATGCAAGTATTTTCTATCTGTGGCGCGGCTTGTTTATCCCAATGCCACATCCAGTATCATCATCAGCACAAATCCCAGCGCCACACCGATGGTACTGATATTGGAGTGTTCTCCGCTCTGAGCTTCCGGAATCAGTTCTTCCACCACCACATAAATCATGGCGCCCGCCGCGAAGGACAAAAGATACGGCAGAAGCGGTACCACCAGTCCGGTCAGCAGGATGGTAATGACTGCCGCGATGGGCTCTACAATCCCCGACAGTGCACCGTACACAAATGCCCTGCCTTTGGAGATACCCTGGCTTTTCAGCGGCATGGAAATGATTGCGCCCTCCGGGAAATTCTGGATGGCGATTCCCACGGACAGGGCAAATGCCCCCGCCATCGTCATCACACTGTTTTCTGTGAGCGCGCCCGCAAATGTAACTCCCACCGCCATACCTTCCGGGATATTATGCAGCGTCACCGCAAGGACAAGCATGGTCGTTTTTTTTAAATGGGACGGAACCCCCTCTGGCTTCTCATCTGTAAAATGCAGATGAGGTGTCACAGTATCTAAAAGAAGCAGAAATCCCATGCCCAGAAGAAAGCCGCCCGACGCCGGAATCCAGGCGATACCGCCCTTCTCTTCCGCCATGTCGATTGCCGGTATCAAAAGAGACCAGACCGACGCCGCAATCATCACTCCCGAGGCAAAGCCCAAAAGGAGCTTCTGCAGCCTCTCGTTCATTTCCTTTCTCATACAGAATACCATTGCTGCTCCCAGAGTGGTGCCGGCAAATGGTATCAGGATTCCTGCTATTGTATTTATGTTCATATTATATCTCTCCCCTTGTTGTTTTTTGTCTGTCGAAAAATTTTATCGATATCTTATCATATGCAGCGGGGAAAGATTTTGTCAATGGTTATTTTTACCGGCACCTGGCACAGCTTTTTTGGCTGCTGGCGTCATCTTCGCCGGCATCGTTCTGTGTCTTCTTATCAGCCGTCCGTCACACCAATTCTTTTCCGGCATTCTCACACTCTGCAAGCGCTTCGTCATCAGGTGCTTCGTTGGCGATGATGCCGTCCTCTCTCACCAGTTTCGCCCCTGCGTTTTTCATCCGCTCTGCCCAGTCTCTCATCCATTCGCCGTCTCCCCAGCCATAGGACCCGAACAGCAAAATTGTTTTCCCGGACACCAGGGGCTCCAACGCTTCCACAAAAGGCTCCATCTCGCTCTCCTCAAGCTGCTCTGCGCCCATGGACGGGCAGCCTAACGCAAACGCATTTTCTTCTGCCACTGCCGCCGCATCTGCCTGAGATACTTCCAGAAGATTCGCTTTTCCTCCCGCCGCTTCAATCCCTTTTGCAACAGCTTCCGCCATTGTCTGGGTGTTGCCGGTTCCGCTCCAATACACTACCGATACGCTCATGTCTAATCCCTCCGTTATTTTATTTGTTGAATTTACTGAGCAATTTCCCGGATACTCTTTCCGGTCAGAAATTCATTGACCGCACAGTCTTTCGCCCGGTCATATTCATTGAACATCATCCTTGCTTTTGAGAGGTTTGCGTAGACTTTCCAATATCCAATCATCAGGCAGCGCTGTCCCTCATTTTCTATAAACCCTCTGACATCCTCGATGGGATATCCAAGGAAGATTCCAATCTCATGAGGAAAGCCCCTTCCCTGCGCGGCAAATGTCTCCACTCTGGCTCCAAGTCTCTTTAAACTCTCCTCCAGTGTGCCGCCGGCATATCCATACTCTGCAAGCAGGCGGCTTATCTCCGGGCGGGACAGATACTCTTTCAGCTCCTCATGGCGGTAAAAAAGGACAAGGCATTTTCCGTCCATAATACAGAGCTTGCGGTAAGAGATATCCATTCCCCGGAAGATTTCCTTAAGCCCCTCGCAGAGTTCCTCCTCCACAGAAATCACGCATGAGACTTTCAATCCTTTCAGAAAATGCGCGCACTGCAGCACAATCTGGAATTTCAGTCTCAGGTTTCGGTCACTGTTTTTCAGAAAATAAGATAATACTTCTGCCGGCATATGCTCCTCCATATTTTGAGAATGATTTTCAATTTATTTCATGGTATCACGGAGCGATATCCATTTCAATATATATTCTTGAGAACTTTTCTCATTATCCTCCTCTTTCTTTTTCTGCTATTTTATCCTTTTTTTAGTTGTTCCATGCACCGCTTTAGTGTATAATAAATATAAGCATTTGAGAGGTGATAAATCTCAAAAATACATACTTAAAGGAGAGATTCGCCATGGTAAATTTAATCACAGGCCCCAGAGGCAGCGGAAAGACACAACAAATGATAGACCTCGCTAACGAGAAGGTCAAAACATCCAATGGAAATGTAGTTTTAATCAAAAGGAGTCACAAGGATACATATACGGTAGATTTCAACATACGCGCGATTCGTATGGCAGATTACAAAGACATCTTAACTTTGGAGGAATTTGTAGGATTCCTGTATGGCATGGTTGCCGGCAACCACGATATCGAAGCGATTTTTATCGACAGCGTCTTAAAACAGGCGAACATCACACTGGAGAGCCTTCCGGTTTTCCTTCAGAAGCTGAACAAGATTTCCAAAGAAGACAATATCGAGTTTTATCTGAGCATCAGCGCAGAGAAGAATGAGATTCCAGATATAGATTCTCCGGACTACAATGTAATAGGCTGACTTGTGTGAAGTTTTTTCACATATTATTTAAAGAAGTGCCGCCCAGGTCTCAATAAGAGATACCTAAGCGGCACTTCTGTTCTTATCATCTGTTCATTTCATATTCATGTGAAACTATAGGAACATCTTTATCAGGCTGGAGAAAAATCCATACAGACCGTCTCCCGCAATCAAACCGGCATCGCGGCAGTTCATGAACTCATCGCCGATAATCAGACGGATAAGGATTGCCACTACAACTCCAATACCGTAGATGGGATTGTTAATCAGCAGCCCGGTCGCAAATAAGACTCCCAGCATGTGCTTTCCGCCTAAAATCTGGATAATCGCTCCGGGGATTGCCCAGATAGCCAGCTCTTTTAACAGCCCCATATCCGCTCCCAGCTGCGCGGTCGTCGCGAATACATTGCTTGCCGCGGGAATCAGCCCGTCCGCCAATGTCATCTCACCGAATATCATGACGACAACAATACCTATGAACGCGCCCAGGATTTCGATGTATACCTGCTGTTTTCTTCCATATACTTCATGCTCTTTGTTCTGTCCTTTTCCGCGGATAATCCATCCTGTCTTCAAATCGTATCCCATATCCGCAAAGCAGGGACCTACCGAACTGATATAACCGGTCAAAACCGCGACTGCCAGAGGCGGGAAGCCCAGCAGTACGCCTATGGTCATGAAAATGGTCGTCACCGCGAATCCCGGGAACCATCCGGAGTACATCGCCGCCATACCGATGAGCATCATAGATGCCACTGATGCAAAGGCTGTCCAGAAAACCCAGAGAATTATCTGTCCCACTCCCATGCCGGAGAAAATGCCGCATACAAGACCGACGATAATCGCGCCTGCCACATGGATGCCGAAGCTTCCGAACAGAGAACGTCTTGCATCCTTATCCTCAACAGTAAGCGCTGTTTCCGTCTCCTGTGCCTCTGCTTTACTCCTGTTCGCACTTTTATAAATAGAAATCAGAGACTGCACCAGCGCGATAATCCCCGCGCCAATCATCACTCCCTGAGGGATGTTGGTGGCGCCAATATCAAAACCGGTCAGCGGCTGCGCGTATCCGCGAATCAAAAGCCCGACTCCCAGACCGCCCATGGCAACGATATTGGCAATAAACACAATACCCACAGCGCCCACAGGCAGTTTGAAGATACTGCCCACGATACCTACAACGATACCCTGGATAACACGTTTTGCCTTATCGCCGCCTTCATCCCCGGCTTCCAGCACTTCCGCCGTTGCCACGCCCGGAGCCCATGCCTCTTTCGCCGGAAAGATTTTTGAGTCGTACAGACGTCCGACTACGTAGATAGAGATACAGGTTCCGAAAATACATCCGAACGCCATAGGCAGAATCGCTTTCATTTCACCCATGACAAAGAGAATGGCAATGGCAGTAAAAGCACAGTTGGATGCCGCAAATCCCGCGCCCGAAGTGATGGTCTGGATATAGTTCTGTCTCTCCAGGCTCTTAAACTTCCCAAGAGCGGTTAAAGGGAGCTTTGCCAAAAGCATTGCCAGAATCGCTCCTAAAATGGAGGTATTGGCGGACACGCCCACTTTTCCTAAAATCTGCATACAGACAACTGCCGACAAAAATGACAGGACAGTCCCTAAAATCACGGTTCCCGGCTCAAAAGCACTAATTTTTTTAAATCCGCTTTGCGGTATCTTTTTTTCCTTCTCCATGTCAGTTCCTCCTAAAGAATCAGTAGCCGGCAACCCCCATCTTCTTGCAAATCTCACGGGCAACCGGGTCAATATATACACCGTCTTCTTCCACTACCACATCGTCCAGAATGATAGTCGGTCTTAAGAGGATACCGTCTGTATGGCAGGGAGCCGGCCATCCGCCTGTCTCATTGGTGATAGCCGCGCCCTGGCTTCCGATACCGAATTCCATACATCCGAATACACGCTCGTCTTCTACAATACGTCCGGTGGTCTTGGTTACGCCCGGATTAAAGCCCATGGAGTAGTGTGCCAGGCGATAGCAGGAGGGGTCATGATAGGAAGCCAGCCAGTCTGAGAGAACCGCCGCTTCATTGGCGCCTTCAATCTTTGTCACAACACCCTTCTCCAGAGTCAGTTTTACAGGATTGTTCAGTTTGCCGATTTCTGCCGGCGGCCATAAAGCGCCGTCAAATACCAGTGTTCCTTCTATCGTCTCCTCAATGGGGCACCAACTGGTCTGTCCGCCCAGCATGATGGGATATCCTTTGCGGGTCGCTCTCTGTCCGGAGTGGCGAATCTTTCTGCCTCTGTGGTATCCGATTAAATCGGTTCCGTTTTTACTCAAGACCTGGATTTTGTCAGCCTTCTCAAATAAAGCTTTAAAATGCTCACCCAGTTCAATCATCAAATCATAATCTACATTGGTGACCGTATTGACCAGCATCTCCACATCCATACCGGTCAGGCAAATGTAGCGCACGCCTGCATCCATCGCAGCCCGGAAAGAAGCACTGTGCATGACATACTGGTAGGTAAGCTCCACCCAGACATCACAGTTCTGTACTGCTGCCGCTACCGGTGCGGGCGGGTCCATAACCGCGCATTTTGCCGTCGGATAATTAATCACAGTGGGGACAGCGTCCACACAGAACACCGCGTTGGCAAACGCCTCCACTACTCTGGTATCAGTAGAACTGTCGCTGGTGATAAGTACATTCTCCCCCGGTTTTACCAACAGCACATCCCTCACCATCTTCAGTGCGCCTTTTGCTGTTTCAAAGCTCAGATACTTGCTGGTTGGCTCAATTCCTAAATTCAAATCCATGTTTTTTCCTCCTGTCATGTTTTTGTATTTGTTTCACTCGCAGTGAATGTTTGTAATAAAATTGTATCACATTTTAATTTTATTCACAATTATAAATATATCCCAAATATCAATTCGGTTTTATATGCATTTTTTACATAATATTTTTTCTATTTGTAAAAAATATAGGTTCATTTTTCATGTATTCAACCTATAAATACCGTTTTTAGCGCATTTTTGCAGTAAAATTTTATATATCGTTATTTTTCACAAAAAAGTGGTTTGTTTTTCGTAATTTTTACATATACAAAAAATTTTTAACTAATGCTAAAATAGAGCCATCTTAATGACGCGGAGGCAATTATGAAAAAGAAAAAAGCAATTTCACTCGAGACTTTTGTTTTTCTTGCGGTTTTGGCATTTATCATCTACTACCTGCAGTCCGTCATGGGACTGGGTCCTATGTTTTCAACCTTGATGAATACCGCGCACTCTCTCCTTTTAGAGGTTGTCTTTTATATTATGGCAATCTCTGTTATCGCGGGCGCCTTCTCGGCACTGGCAACCGATTTTGGCGTTATCGCACTGTTAAACAAACTGATTTCCCCTATCATGAGACCGATTTACGGGCTTCCCGGCGCGGCTTCTTTGGGAATCGTGACCACCTTTATCTCGGACAATCCCGCCATCCTCTCACTGGCAAAGGATAAGGGATTCCGTCAGTATTTCAGCCGCAATCAATTTCCCGCCCTGTGCAATCTGGGCACCTCTTTCGGCATGGGTTTGATTCTCTGCACATATATGATTGGGCTGGGTACCGGAAATGAATTTATCTCCTCCGTAGGATGCGGACTGCTGGGGGCTTTCATCGGGAGCATTTTCAGCGTGCGCATCATGATTAAACTGACTTCCGGTTTCTATAAGAAACAGGCGGCTGTCAATACAGAATACTCCGCCAATGACGAGCTTGCCGCTCCCGATGATTCCCGTTATGTAGCAGAGGGAAGTCTTTTTAACCGAATTTTCAATTGTATACTGGAAGGCGGCAAAACAGGCGTACAGCTGGGTCTGGAAATCATCCCCGGTGTGCTGACGGTCTGCACCATTGTCATGATTTTAACATACGGTCCCGGTACGGTGGACGGCGCTGCCGCCTACACGGGAGCGGCATATGAAGGGGTCGCCTTAATTCCACGCCTGGGCGCCTTCCTTCAGCCTGTTACAGGAGTCCTCTTCGGCTTCCACGATGCTTCCGCAATCGCCTTTCCGCTTACTGCGCTTGGTTCTTCGGGGGCTGCCATGGGGCTGGTTCCCGGGATGCTGGCAAATGGCGCCGGCGGAAATGAGATTGCCGTATTTACCGCTATCGGCATGTGCTGGAGCGGGTACTTAAGCACCCATATTTCCATGATGGATTCCCTGCATAAGCGCGAGCTCACCGGTCAGGCAATCATCTCCCACACCATCGGAGGGTTAATCGCGGGAATGGCAGCGCATTTCAGTTTTTTATTATTTTCCATGATATAATTTCAATTCAAAATAGATTTTATCCGTGCAGAATCCTCAAAGACGGATGAAATCTATTTTGAGTTTCAGCGATGGGATTCGCACTGATTTTTTTACTTTTTTTCTTTTGGGAAAGAGGTTATAATGAAGACAAATATGTTAAGGAGTTTCGTATGACAAGCAATGAATCTATCGGATTAAAACTGAAGCGCCTGCGCACAGACAAGCACATGACACTGAAGGAGCTCAGCGGGCTGACGAATTTATCCATCGGCTTTCTGTCGCAGATTGAAAACGGGAAAGCGTCTGTGGCAATTGACACGCTATCCAAAATAGCAGATGTCCTGGAAGTGACCCTTCCCTATCTTTTTTCTCAATATGAAGATGAATCCCCCGGCATTGTCACGCGCAGCTTCGATATTGTCTATAAGCCCCAGACACCTTTCTGTCTCCGGGGCAGCCTGGTACAGAACAAAGAACTGAGCAGGATTCAGCCGAATCTGCTGACCCTGCTGCCCTGCGGCAATCAGATTCCCAAGCCCTCCTGTCACCCCGGCGAGGAATTTCTCTATGTGATTGACGGCGTGATTGTCCTGGAGCTGGACGGTGTCCGGGAAAATCTGTATCCCGGCGATTCGGCTCATTTTAACTCTGCCATCTCCCATGCTTACTGGAATGAATCCCGCCATATATCCCATGTACTTTCCACTCAGCTTTGTATTCCGGGAGTGAGTGAAAACGATTCCAACAGAGAGGAGGGTTAAGACATGAACTTAAATATCGGACACAAAGTAAAAACGCTGCGCCTTAAAAAGATGATGACCTTAAAAGAACTAAGCGAACGCTCCGGTCTTTCCGCTGCTTACCTCTCCCAGATGGAACGGGGGCTGAGCCCCATCACTGTGGACACGCTGGGAACAATAGCCGCTTCTCTGGATGTGGATTTGTATTATTTCATCGGGACACCCCAAAGTTCAGGGAAAGCCATTGTACACAAGCATGAGCGCACGGTACATCTCGTTGAAAAAGACTGCTATGTCTACTATAATTTGAGCGGCATCGAAAACACAAGCGCATTTGTCCCCCGTTTTGTGGACCTCTATCCCAGCAGCGAAGCCGAACAGCAATCGCCTGCCTACCCGCATCAGGGAGAGGAATTTGTCTATGTTCTGCGAGGCATCCTGGAGCTGTGGGTGAATAATCAGCAATACTTTCTCAAGGAAGGAGACTCCGCCCATTATGTCTCTTCCCTGCCTCATAAATGGCTGAATCCTACGAACGACATGGTACAGCTGTTAATTATCAATAATATCAATTTCTATGTCAATGAATAGAGACCAAAGCTGATTTGGAGTTACGCTCTTATATTAAGATACACAAAAGTACCCTGACAGTAAGACACAGAAAAAAGCTGTGTTGAACCATCAGGGTACTTTTTTAATCGTTATTCTTCCGAAACAGTTTCTCCATTTGCGTCCTCATCTGTCTCCCCGGACGCCGCGGTCTCTTGTGTCTGTTTCTCTTTTCCGTTGAGGGAGAGCACCGTATTGCTCATCTCCCCTTCCTTGTATTCCACTGTCACTTCATCGCCCACATCGTAGCGGATAATATCGATAAAGTCCACCACCGGTATATCAAAGATGTCATCCGAACCTTCCAGCATGATATAGTAATGGGAATTTCCATCCACAACGCCCTGAGCAATCTTCGCAATCTTTCCCTGCGCGCTCAGGATATCGCGGGTATCCTCCTCCACCTGTTTGATGCCGTTTTGATACATCAAATCCGTGTAATTGCTCTCACACTGGCTAACCGTGTCTCCAATCGCCACAATCTGGTATTTCTGCACATTGACCATGGCATATTTCTTCACCAGACCCGCATCGTCCTTCAATGCGATGAAATATGTCGGCTCCCCGGAAATATTCAAAAGCAGCGGGAATGCCGCCTTGTACTTCAAGTTCTGCACCTGCCCTTCCGCTGAGGACATTGCCGAAGCTTCCGTGGCACCTTCCACCTCGTAGAACTTCGTCTCCATGGTTCTCTGGTTCATGAGCACAAATCCTACATTGGACTGGTCTCCCGTGATGGAAGTGACCCCGGTGTACACCCACACGTCATCGTCAATCGCCAGATAGTTGTATCCGTCTGTTGTATTCAGACAGTCTTTCTGTCCGAGGATACTGTTGAAGAACCCGTGCTTTAACGTCCCATAATAATCATACAGCTCCACCAGAAGGTCCGCGGAGTACGCCCGGTCAATCCACTCCGGCGCATCCTCAATGCTGTAGTCTGTCGTCTCTCCTGTTATGGCATTGCAAAGCACCACCCTGCCGATGGTCTCGCCGCCAAAGAGTCCGATGTTGAACTTCTTGACCGGACAAATCCAGTACGGCACACCGTTGTCATCTATCTCAAAGCTCAAGTCATTAAAAATATAGGTCGGATATCTGAAACGCAGATGACGGTATATATTGCGGTTGAAATGGTCGCTCTCTGTGTATTTCATACCCTCTTCGAGTTTCACCAGCTCTGTATTCTGGGTCGCCATATCGATGCGGATATAGGCGGGGATTCCTTCGTTCTGGTTGGTCAGCCATTTAATGATATTGGCGTATTTCAGCGGCGACACCCGCACCGGCTGGTCCTGATAGTTAATCTGGCTGTACAGTTCATCCACCTCAAACTGGGATACCATGTCCACCATGCTTCCCATCTTCCTGTTTCCTAAGATTGCTGCGGATTCTCTGTCTAAAAGTGGAATCTGGTCAAAGGAGAGCTCCTCAATATCTTTTGAAAACTCGCCGTTTTCCACTGTCATCAGCTTCTGGTATTTTTTCGCGTTTACGATAGGAGAAGACAGCAAAGTCCCCACCAGATACACGATAACGACTGCCGCCAGCACCCCCAGGATTGCCTTCAGCCCCTTTGATGTCCGCAGTTCATAGCGGTTCAGCCGCTTTTTTCTCGCATAGCCTACCGCTGCCAGCACTACAATAATCATGAGGAATATCCAAAATTCCGTGGAATGGATATTGATGGCAGGCAGCGCCACATAGTAATAGATACCCAGCAGCAGGATTACCGCAGCCGCTGCCGCAATTTTTGTCTTGATATTTTTCATTCTATCCTCCCGTTAAAACGTTCGCCTCCACAATTCCGGCGAAAAAATGAGCAGGTATGGAATCACTTCCAGCCGCCCCGCCAGCATATCCACACAGAACACAATCTTAGACAGCAGCGAAAAGTCCTGGAAATTATCTACTGGTCCGACGGCGGAAATTCCCGGTCCTACATTATTGATGGTTGTCAACACCCCGCTGAAAGTAGTGGCAAAATCAAAGTTGTCAATTGATACCAACAGCACAGAGATGATAATTATCAGTATATAGGATACAAAGTAAAGATATACCCCCTGCATCGTATCCTGTCCGATTTTTTTCCCGTTCACGCGCACTACCGTCACAGCTTTCGGATGTAAAATCCTCTGTACACCCTGTTTCACTGTCTTTACCAGTATCAGAAGCCGGGAGACCTTGATTCCCCCTCCGGTGCTTCCCGCGCAGGCGCCTATGACCATGAGAACCAGAAGGAGCGCCTTGGACAGCTCCGGCCAGTGATTGTAATCTGCGCTGTAAAATCCGGTCGTCGTGATAATAGAAGCCACCTGAAAAAAGGAGTACCGAAACGCCTGCCCCACGCTCTCACATATGTGTAAAATATTCACCGTGATGATAACGACCGATGCGGCTATAATTCCCAGATAAGCTCGCATCTCCTCATTTTTTAAAGCTTCCTTCCATTTCTTCATGCAGATGAGGAAATATAGGTTAAAGTTGATTCCGAACAAAATCATAAACACCCCTATGACACCGTCGATATACGCACTGTCATAATAGGCTACGCTGGCATTGCGGTTGGAAAATCCTCCCGTTCCCGCTGTACTGAAAGAATGCAGCAGGGCATCATAAAAACTCATGCCGCCAAACATCAGAAGGATTACTTCCACTGCTGTCAGCACAAAATACATCTCATAGAGAATCTTTGCCGTATGCCTTGCTTTAGGCACCAGCTTATCTGCCTCCGGTCCCGGCACCTCTGCCCGCATCAGATGCATGGAATTATCTGATTTCAGCGAGGTGAGCATCATGACGAAAACCAGCACCCCCATACCGCCTATCCAGTGTGTCAGACTCCGCCAGAAGGACATTCCCTTTGGCAGACTCTCGATATCCACGAGGATAGTCGAACCAGTTGTAGTAAACCCGGAAACAGTCTCAAAAAAGGCGTCCGGGTAATAGGGTATACTGCCTGACAGGAAAAAAGGCAGCGCTCCAAACAATGACCATAAGACCCAGGCAATCCCGACCACCACGAACCCTTCCTTTCCGTAAATGGTCCTCTCTTCAGGCGCTTTCCGCCCAAAAATCAGGAACAGGATTCCGAGAATGGCGCTCACAGCCAAAAATGCCAGACCACTCTTCTCCCTGTACAGGAGGGACACAAATGCCGGAACCAGGAGGACCGCTCCTTCCACTCCCAGCATTTTTCCCAGAATATAGCATATCATCTTCTTGTTCATAACGCGCCCCACCTACATTAAAATGTCCTGAATATCCTGAATCTGCTTTTCCATAGTGACTACTATGACACTGTCCCCAACGTTGATGCAGTCGTCACCATTAGGGATGATAATCCTTCGCTTTCTCGCGATACATGCAATAAGGTTATTGGATTTGAGAGACAAATCTTTCAGAGGAATACCCGTATAAGAAGTTTCTGACTTAACGATAAACTCCAGAGCTTCCACCTTGCCGTCCACCAGCTGGTAGAGTGTCTCTACATTCACGCTCCCCTGTGAATTTTTTCTCGCCCGCACATAGCTTAAAATTCTGTCCGCGGTCGCTGTCTTTGCGGAGACAATACTGTCTATCTCAAAATTTTCTACCATTTTCGCTCTGCGGTCTTCATTAATCTTCACAATAATCTTATCTACATTCTGGCTCTTTGCAAAAAGGGACATGATAATATTCTCTTCATCCATCCCTGTGAGTGCCACAAACGCATCCGCCTCGTCTATCTGCTCTTCAATCAAAAGGTCATGGTCCGATGCATCGCCGTGGATGATAGTCGCTTTGGGAAGCAGCTCGCACAGATTTTCACACTTCTCCTCGGATTTTTCAATAATCTTCACCCACATTCCAATGGCAAGGAGCTGTTTCGCCAGATAGTAGCTGGTCCTTCCGCCGCCGCAGATGAGCACTTTTCTGATTTTCCCTTTGTGATATCCCACGGACCCGAAAAACTGCTTCAAATCCTCGTGGGACGCCGCGATATGAATCCGGTCCCCTTCTCTGAGCACATCATCACCGGATGGAATGAATACATCCGTTCCTCTCTCCACCGCGCATACAAGAATCTTCACCTGAAGCTTCTTATACACATCCGCAAGAGACATTCCTCTTAACGGACTCTTTTCAGTCAGCAGATACTCTATGAGCTCTGCCCTGCCTTTTACAAATGTTTCCATCTTGCTGGCATCCGGGAACAGCAGCAGCCTGTAAATCTCCTCCGCCATAATAAGCTCCGGGTTTACCACCATGCTCAGATGCAAATCTTCTTTGAGGATATCTATCTGCTGGTAATACACGGGATTTCTCACCCTGGCAATCGTATGCTTTGCCCCCAGTCTCTTGGCAATCAGGCAGCTCAGCATATTGCACTCGTCTGTGGATGTACAGGCAATCACCAAATCGGCATTGGGTACATCCGCTTCTTTCTGCACTTCCACACTGCCGCCGTCTCCGCTGACGCAGAAAACGTCCAGACGGTCTATGGCTGCTCTTAATTTTCTCTCATTGCTGTCTATGAGCACCACATCATAATCTTCCGCCGACAGAGACCTCGCCAGCTTATAGCCTACCTTACCGTCCCCGATAATCACTATCTTCATTTGTTTTCCCTCTGTTTTCCTTTTCAATTTGCCGTTATCAAAACAGCAGAAAAATTATAGCACTTTTATATGCAAACTACAATGCCTTTGCGCCGAATCTTTCCGGTATCCTTACACCCTTTGTTACTATGCACAGAAAAGGAGCTGTTGCCCCACGGATGTATGATTGATATCTCATCCTGCAACAGCTCCTTCTTCATTTTTCTCTCACTGTGTCATACACATTATGTTCTTACTCTTCTGCCGCCGCTCTCGCCGCAATCTCCTTCTCCTGTACATCAGACGGAGCCTGCTCGTATCTCGCGAAAGTATACTCGTAAGTTCCTCTGCCGCCTGTCATGGAACGAAGCGTTGTGCAGTATCCGAACAGTCCGGTCATGGGGATATCTGCCTCGATAACCTGTTTGCCGCCGGAAACCGGATTCATGCCGAGCACACGTCCGCGCCTCTTGTTCAAATCTCCCATCACATCTCCGGTGTAATCATCGGGCACTGTCACTTTCAGGGAAACGATTGGTTCCATGAGGACCGGTCCCGCCTCCATGAAGCCCTTCTTGAACGCCTGGCTGGTCGCCGTCTTAAACGCCATCTCGGAAGAGTCTACCGGATGGTAGGAACCATCGTACAATGTCGCCTTCACACCCACTACCGGATATCCGGCAAGAGGTCCTTTCACCACGGAATCCTGAAGTCCCTTTTCCACTGCCGGGAAGTAGTTCTTCGGCACGGCTCCGCCGACTACACATTCCTCAAATACGTATGGCTTCTCCAAATCTCCGGAGGGCTCGAATTTCATCTTAACGTGTCCATACTGTCCGTGTCCGCCGGTCTGCTTCTTATACTTCATATCCACATCGGAATTCTTGCGGATGGTCTCGCGGAACGCTACCTTCGGTGTCTCAAGGAGAATCTCTACCTTATATCTGGCTGCCAGCTTGCTCGCCGCAATCTCCAGATGCTGGTCGCCCATTCCATAGAGCAGGGTCTGACGGTTCTCACTGTCATTGACCGCCTTCAGTGTCACATCTTCCGCTGTCATCTTCGCCAGCGCCTGGGAAACCTTATCCTCATCGCCTTTATTTTTCACGCGGTATCTCATATATGTATACGGCGCAGAGTAATCTGTCTTCGCGTAGGATACAGGCGTATTCTTTGTGGAGAGGGTATCTCCTGTGCGGGTATTGGTCAGTTTTGCGATAGCGCCGATATCACCTGCAAACAGCTCGGATACTTCTGTTGGCTTGTTGCCGCACATGGTGTAGAGCTTGCCCGGCTTCTCCTCCGCCTCAGTATCCGCGTTGTACAGCACATCATCCCCTTTGAGCACACCGGAGCATACCTTTACAAAGGAATATTTACCGATGAACGGGTCCACCATGGTCTTAAATACATAAGCGGTCTTCGCTTTGGCGAAGTCGTAATTCCCCTCGAAAATTTCGTTGGTCGTGCGGTTCAGTCCCGCGCAGCTCCGTTTATCCGGGCTCGGGAAGAATCTTACAATATCTGACAGAAGGTTGGCAACGCCCTGTGCCTGAATATTGGAGCCCATCGCCACCGGAACGATATCTCCGTCCATCACCTCTGTACGCATGGCAGAGCGAATCTCCTCTACGGAAAATTCCTCGCCGTTGAAATATCTCTCCATAAACTCTTCGCTTGTCTCTGCCACAGATTCCATCAGAGCATCTCTCAAAATCTGAAGGTTCGGCAGACAGTACTCCGGAATCTCACACTCTTCTCTCTGACCTACGCCTGTGTAGCGGCGTCCCGCATTTTTGATGACATTGATGTATCCGACCAGCTTTTCATTTTCACGGATTGGCTGGAAATGCGGCGCAATCTTCTTGCCGTATCTCGCCGTCAAATCTTCCACCACCTGACGGAAACTTGCATCGTCCACATCCATCTCCGTCACATAAATCATACGGGGCAGATTATACTTGTCGCACAGCTCCCATGCCTTCTCTGTGCCGACCTGCACGCCCGCTTTACCGGAAACAACGATGACCGCAGCATCCGCCGCGCTGACTGCCTCTTCTACTTCACCGACAAAATCGAAATATCCGGGAGTGTCCAGGATATTAATCTTTGCTTTTTCCCATTCAATCGGAATCAGACTTGTGCTGATAGAAAATCCGCGCTTCTGTTCCTCTTTGTCAAAATCGCTGACCGTATTGGAATCTCCGATTTTCCCCATACGGTTCGTTGCCCCAGATACATATAACATCGCCTCGACAAGACTTGTCTTGCCGCTCCCGCCGTGTCCGAGCAATACTACGTTCCTAATCTCGTCTGTTCTGTAAACCTTCATGCTGCTGCCTCCTTGTGTGTAGTTTTCTATATGCGCATGCGCTGTAAGCCGTCTGTGCGCATATATGCTATATGTGTATATTGTACTAAAACTTCGCTGTAATTACAACTATTTTATTAAGTTTTAACAACAGAGGCAGATTTATTTTACTTTTAGACTGCAAAGTGTTAAAATGTGTTTAATGTCAGTGTTGCTGCTGATACACCGGCACTATATCAGAGGGAGATGACTCCCGCCTCTATAGGCG
>OGQQ01001020.1_pt1 | contig 23928 bp, 20 predicted proteins | sample 1553281 | NCBI WGS metagenome assembly OGQQ01 (sample SAMEA2579937, study PRJEB22360) | human gut metagenome | biome: human gut; feature: human-associated habitat; material: faeces | place: Denmark | collected 2008/2010 | reverse complement strand
TATTAACAATAGCAGCAAGCATAATTATAACAATTCAAACATATATGAAATACCAAAAGGTAACAATTATTGCAAACCAAAAAATTGCAGACATAATAGGAACAATGTTAAAAGAAAAGCCAGAGATAGATACTAGAAAAATAATAGAAATATTAAATTCAAACCAAAATACTGAAGAATATAAAAAAGGACAAGCCGAACTTGCAAAATATGGAATTGACACAAATGAAACAAATTCTATAATATCAGTACAAAATCAAATGAAACAAAATTTAATATCAAACATTATATTAATTATAATTTTTAGTATTTTATGTATGGGTATTTTTTTAGTGTATTTGAAAAAAAGAGATAAAAAAATAAATCAAATTACACAATATATAAATGAAATAAAAAACAGAAAATATGACTTAGATATAAACGAAAATAGCGAAGATGAACTAAGCAACTTAAAAAACGAACTATACAAAATTACAGTTATGTTAAAAGAAGAAAGCGAAACATCAAAAAAAGACAAAGAAAATTTTAAAATATCTGTTGAAGATATATCACATCAACTAAAAACACCACTAACATCAATAACAATAATGCTAGACAACTTAAAAGATAATCCGAGCATGGAAGAAAGCACAAAACAAAAATTTATATTTGAAATTAGCAAACAAATAGATTGGATAAACTGGCTTGTTATATCAATGCTAAAATTATCAAAATTAGATGCAAACGTTATAAAATTTAATGAAGAAAAAATCAACTTAAAAAAATTTATAGATGAAATAATCAGAAACTTAGAAATACCAATCGAAATAAAAAATCAACAAATTATTATTAAAGGAGACGAAAAGGCCTCATTTTTAGGTGACTATAAATGGCAACAAGAAGCGGTTACAAATATTATTAAAAATTGTATTGAACATAATGAAGAAAATGGAAAAATTTATATAAAATATGAAGAAAATACCTTGTTTACAAAAATAGCAATAAGAGACGAAGGAGAAGGAATGACAAAAGAAGATTTAAAACATATTTTTGAAAGATTTTATAAAGGTCAAAATTCTTCTGAAAATAGCGTAGGTATTGGACTTGCATTGGCAAAAAATATTATTGAAAAAAATAATGGCATGATAAGTTGCAAGTCAGAGCTTGACAAAGGTACAGAGTTTGTGATTAAGTATATGAAGTAATAAAAATATAAGAAAATATAGGAGAAACAAATGAAATATAATGAAATGAAACAAGCAGTAAATTTATTATATAAAGAATGGAATTTAGGAAAAAGAGAATCAGAAGCAGAAGGAAATATTTGTGCATGGATATATTTAATTGATTTATTAGAAGAAAGTGAAAAAATTGTAACATATAAAGATGGAAAGAAACTTGTTGGATTTTGTGGATATTCAAATAAAAGCTCACATAGAAGATTAATAAAAAGAAAAATATACAAAACAATAGGCAATATATTGCGAAAAAGTAAAAAAATTAAAGATAAAGAAGGATTTAATCAATATGAGAATAATTATGATTATGTACCAAAAGAATTAGAAAATTATTTTGATGGAGAAGTTTCCATTCTTATAGTAGATAAAAATTTTAGAGGACAAAAAATAGGTGAAAAATTATTGCTTGAAGTATTTAAGATGGCTAAAAAAGATAATATGAAAAACTTACAAATACTAACAGATGAATCATGTAATTATCATTTTTATGAAAAATGTGGATGTAAAAAAATTTATGAAACAATAATAGAAGATATAGAATATGGAAAATTAGAAAAAAATACGGATGAAAAAGCATTTATATATGAAAAAATACTATAAATTAAAATGGAGAAACAAAATGAAAAAAGATACAAAAAATCTAATTGAATTGCTAAAATATTATAAAAAATATAAATTTCTTTCAATAGGAGTAATAATATTGAGTTTAGCATATGCTGGAATATCATTATTATCACCAATATATGAAGGAAAAATGCTTGGATTCTTTGAAGACTTTGACAAAACTAATATAATAAAAATAGCACTATTTTTACTAATATTAAGAATAATTATACCATTATATGAGAGTATATTCAACAGAATGGTGGATAAATTGTAATAATTCTGATATAGTAATATCGAATAAATCAGAAAGAAAACGAAAACGATAGAAAGAAGGAATCAAAATGAGTACAAAAGCAGAACAGGCAATCACATTTCATGACAAAGGATATAATTGTGCACAGGCAGTTGCATGTTCATTCTGTAAAGAATTCGGAGTGGACGAGGAAGAAATGTTCCGTATTGCAGAAGGATTCGGACTCGGCATGGGAATGATGGAGGTGTGCGGCGCACTTTCCGGAATGATGATGATCATTGGTCTGCAGAACAGTGTGGGCAATCCGGAAAAAGGAAAAATGACGAAAGGCGATACCTACAAAAAAGTCAGAGAGTATGCTGCAAAATTTAAAGAGCAGAACGGCTCATATCTCTGTAAAGAATTAAAAGGTGTAGAGACAGGTAAAGTCCTCAGAAGTTGTCCGGACTGTATCCGTGATGCAGTAGCACTCACAGAAGAATATCTGGCTGCACAGAAAAATAAAGAAGAATGATGACAGTAGTCCTTCAGTCAAATAAATAAAACCCAAAAAGAAAACCCGTCGGGGCGGATGGCATAAAACCAACTGCTCTGACGGGTTTTGCAATACATAAAATTATTCGGCTACTTTTACGAACTGACTGTTGTACAGATTCTGATAGAATCCGCCTTTTGCCATAAGTTCATCATGAGAACCCTGTTCGATGATACTTCCGTCTTTCATAACAAGAATTTCATCGGCATTGCGGATCGTGGAGAGACGATGGGCTACGATGAAACTGGTACGTCCTTCCATTAGACGGTCAAATGCCTCCTGAACCATAAGTTCTGTTCGAGTATCGATGCTTGAGGTTGCTTCGTCCAGAATCAGCATAGGCGGCAGACACAGCATGACACGTGTGATGCAGAGAAGCTGCTTTTCACCCTGGCTTAAGCTGTCTTCTTTTAACTGTGAGTCCAGTCCGCTTGGAAGACGGCGGATAAATTCCCAGCTGTGGGAACGTTTGGCTGCTTCTATAATCTCTTCATCGGTAGCATCCGGTTTTCCTATATTGATATTTTCACGGACGGTTCCGTTCTTGATCCATGTATCCTGAAGTACCATACCGAAACTGTTTCTCAGGGAATGGCGGGAAATTTCATTGATCGGATGTCCGTCAATGGAAATCGTGCCGCCGGTCACATCGTAGAAGCGCATCAGCAGGTTGATAAAGGTGGTCTTTCCACAGCCAGTCGGACCGACGATCGCGATACGTTTGCCCGGTTCTGCATGGAGATTGAAGTTTTCAATCAGTTTTTTATCAGGAATATAGCGGAAGCTGACATGATCAATATTGACCTCGCCTTTTGCATCGGTAAGGGCTTCTTTCGGATCTGCACTTTCCGGAGCTTCTTCGAGAAGTGCAAAGATTCTGGTCGCACATGCAAGTGCGTTCTGAAGTTCTGTAATAACAGAACTGATGTCGTTGAATGGTTTCATGTACTGGTTTGCGTAGGAAAGCAATACAGAGAGACCGCCGACAGTAAGTGCACCGCCCGGAATCATAAATGCACCGACAAGTGCAACACCTGCGTAAATAACATTGTTTACGAAACGGGTGGACGGATTGGTCAGACTGCTGTAGAAGACGGCTTTTTGGCTGCATTCTTTCAACTCATTGTTAATTTCTGCAAAACGTGCTGAAGATTTATCTTCATATCCAAAAGCCTGTACGATCTTCTGGTTACCGATCATTTCTTCAATAAGGGCTGTCTGACGGCCACGTGCATCGCTCTGTTTCCGGAACATATGGAAAGAGCGGGAAGAAATGAATCTTGCTACAAAAAAACTGACCGGGGTGAGGATAATGACCATCAGGGTGATCCGAATGTTTTTGGAAAACATAAAGATCAGAGTTCCGATGATGGTTACAATTCCGGAAAACAACTGTGTAAATCCGAGAAGAAGACCATCGGAAAGGATATCGGTATCGGCGATGATACGGCTGATGATGTCACCGGTGCTGTGGCTGTCCAGATAGGAGAGCGGCAGTACCTGAATCTGACGGATCGCTTTTGCGCGGATATCCTGTACCGTATGGAAAGTCATGCGGTTGTTGATGATGTTCATGATCCAGGTAGCGACACTGGAGATGATGACCATGACAAGAATTCTTGTCAGATAGTACCACATCATACTGAAGTTTACGTTGTGTTCGGCAACGACCTGATCGATCGCGTTACCAAAAAGTACCGGCACGTATAATTGAAGAATAACGGATACAGCTGCCAGAATAATGCTTAAGATCAGGAGAAAACGGTATTTTCCGATGAAACGGAGTACTTTCCAGAGAGTCTCCATACTGCTTGCATTTGCTGTATCATTTGTTGTTTTGTTCATGATACCACCTCCATAGTTCCACCGGATACGGCAGTATTTGATACAGTATATTTCGCCCGTTCTTCCGGAAACTGGGAGAAATAGATCTCACGGTAAATGTCACAGGTACAGATCAGGTCATCATGGATGCCCTTGCCGACAAGTTCACCGTCATTCAGAACAAGGATCAGATCGGCCTGACGGATACTTGCTGCACGCTGTGAGACGAGGAAAGTGGTAATATTTCCGCTTAACTGATGAAGAGATTTACGAAGTGCGGCATCTGTGGCAAAGTCAAGTGCGCTTGCACTGTCATCAAGGATCAGAAATTCAGGTTTCTTAACGACAGCACGGGCAATTGTCAGTCGCTGACGCTGACCGCCGGAAAGATTTCGGCCATTCTGTTCCAGTTTGAAATTAAGCTGACCGTCTTTTCCCTCAACGATTTCACGTGCCTGGGCAGTGGTCAGTGCATCCCAGATTTCTTCATCGGTTGCATCTTCGCGTCCCCATTTCATATTTTCGCGGATCGTCCCCTTAAAAAGTGCTGCACGCTGCGGTACAACACCGATTTTTTCACGAAGATCATGCTGGCTGTAGGTTCGGATATCCTGCCCATTTATCATAATCGTTCCCTTTGTGGCATCGTAAAAACGTGCGATCAGGTTGACAAGAGTGGATTTACCACTGCCGGTACCACCGATGATTCCGACAGTCTGGCCTTTCTTTACAGAAAAGCAGATATCAGAAAGACTTGGTGCGCCTGTGCCTGCATAGGCAAAGGTAACATCCTGAAATTCTACGGCATTTTCAGCGGCTGCGGAAGCAGAAGCGGTGTCATCCGGATAATCCATGGAAGTTTTTATTTTAAGGATGTCGGCAACACGGTTTGCACATGCGGCAGATTTGTTCAGAGTAATGATCAGAGATGCAAGTTTAATGAGCTCAATGATCATTTGTGCCATGTAATTGTAAAGCGCAACAACTTCACCCTGCTGCATGTTACCTAAGTTTACCTGAAGTCCTGCATTGTTGATCAGGATAACAGTAGCAATGTTGATGAGCACATAGGTGACCGGATTGAGGAGAGCGGAAAGCTTTCCGACAAATTCATTTAATTTTGTAAGTGCGGCATTGCTCTCGTCAAATTCACGGACTGATTCTTCTTCACGGCAGAAAGCACGAATGACACGTACACCGGTCAGGTTTTCTCTGGTGAGACCGGTAACTGTATCAAGGCGTCCCTGTACTTTACCAAAAAGCGGGATGCTGAGGTACATGATAACAAATACCACAAGGAAAAGTACCGGAATGGCAACGGCAAAAATCAGGGCACAGCGAGTATTGATCGTGAATGCCATGACCATGGAACCGAGCACAATAAAAGGACTTCGAAGAAGAAGGCGAAGTCCCATGTTTACGCCATTCTGTACCTGGTTGATATCGTCGGTGAGACGGGTGATCAGTGTATCGGTTCCCAGAGTATCAAGTTCTGTATAGGAAAGCTTCTGAATATGGTCATAAACAGCCTGCCTCAGTTCTGTGGCAAATCCTACACTGGCTTTCGCTGCAAAAAACTGGGCAGTGATACTGACTGTAAGTCCGGCGGCAGCCATAAGCACTAGGATAAAAAATCGTTCAATGATGTATGGACGATTATTTCCTGTGATACCCACATCAATGATCTGGGCAATTACTACCGGAACAAGCAGATCGAACACAACTTCCAGAAATTTGAAGAAAGGTGCAAGAATGCTTTCTTTCTTATAGTTTTTTAGATAGATTGCGAGAGATCGCATTTTCTGTTCCTCCGTTTTTCTTGATGATTGACAAGCACTATTATAGTCTTGTATCATAAGTCATGCAAGTAATATAGGAACAGTATAGGAAGAAAGAGGAAAATCTATGCGACGTGAAGTAACGCTGGAAGAAATTTCAGATGGAAAATTATATGATGCAAATGATATGGTAAAAGCGGACTGCCAGGACTGTAAAGGCTGCTGTGACTGCTGTAAGGGGATGGGTGATTCCGTGCTTCTGGACCCCTATGATGTCTGCCGATTGAGCCGGGGACTTCAGAGAACTCCCGAAGATCTGATTGGTAATGTGCTGGAACTTGGAATTTCGGATGGAAACATTCTTCCGCATCTTGCAATGAAAGGAGCAGAAGAACGCTGTGTATTTCTAAACGGAGAAGGAAGATGCGCGGTCCATGCAATTCGTCCGGGATTCTGCCGTTTGTTCCCACTCGGAAGATATTATTCGGAAGAGGGGTTTAAATATATTTTGCAGATACATGAATGTACGAAGAAAAACCGTTCAAAGATCAAAGTAAAAAAATGGCTCGATACACCGGATTTGAAACAATATGAAAAATTTGTATGGGATTGGCATCAGTTCCTTCTTGATGTGCAGGAGATTTTTTACCAGACGGAAGATACGGAGCTGATCAGAAATCTGAATATGTATGTGCTCAGCCGTTTCTATTATAAAGTGTATGAAGAGAAACGCGATTTCTACGAACAGTTTTATGAACGCCTTGAAGAAGCAAAAAAACTTCTGAGTCTTGGTGTATGACCGGGACTCAGAAGTTTTGACATTTTTAGTTGCTTTTTGAATTAAGTTCAGTAAGAAGCTGATGGATGGTTTTGTTCAGAACCGGATGACGGTAATATGGTGCAATTTCATCCAGCGGTTTCAGCACAAAATCACGGTTTTCCATATCAATATGAGGAATATGGAGATCCGGTGTATCAATGATTTCATTATCATAAAACAAAATATCAAGATCGAGGGTACGAGGCCCCCAGTGGATGATACGTTCTCTGTTGGCTGCCGCTTCTAGTTCATGAAGACGGTCGAGCAGCTCTTCAGGAGTCAGAAGCGTGCGGAGACGGAGCACACCATTGAGAAATTCATCCTGTTCTACACCTCCATAGGGTTCTGTGACAAGATATTCTGATATGGCCTCGACTTCACAGTCGGGAGTGTTCCTAAGGCCCTGAATGCCATCATCGATATATTTCTTCTTGTCTCCGAGGTTAGAACCAAAAGCAACATAAGCGGTGTGCCATCCACGTGTGATTTCTACTGCAACTGTATCCAGTGGAAGTCCGACCGGTGCCCATGGCTTTTCAATACGCAGAGTAATTGCATTCATCAGTGGAAATTCATGCAAAAGCATCTGACAGAGGTTTTCAGCAAGAGTTTCCAGAAGCTTGTAGGTATGCTCTTTGGTGAACTTTGTGATCATCTGGCTGACTTCTCCATAGTGAATCGAAGCAGTCAGCTCATCTGTCAGACCGGCTTTACGTGTACTGGTATAAAGTTTGGCTGATACGACGAATTTCTGACCGAGTACATTTTCCTCCGGAAAAACTCCGTGGTTAGCAAAAATCTCAAGGTTTTTAATCTCAATAATATCCATTTATTTTTAATCCTTTTAATTATCTCTTTATTTGATGTTTCTGCCGAGAATCGCTTCGGTCATCAGTACGGCACGTCTGTTTTCTTTTACATCATGGACTCGCACGAAAGCACAGCCTTTCATAACTCCAATGACAGAAGTGGCAATTGTTCCCTCGACACGCTGGTCAACCGGGAGATCGAGTGTAAGACCAATCATGGATTTACGGGAAGTGCCGAGAAGTACCGGGAATCCGAGATGCTGAAAAAGCTCCAGATGGTTCATGGTTTCAAGGTTCATTTCATATGTTTTTCCAAATCCTACACCCGGGTCAAGAATAATACGTTCATCTTTAATGCCTGCCTTGCGCGCGATATTTACGCATTCCTGCGTTTCGGTAAGCATGTCGGTGAGAAAATTGTTGTATTCTGTGTTTGCTTTATTATGCATCAGGCAGCAGGCTACATCATGTTTTGCAATTACGCCTGCCATTTCCGGATCATATTTCAGTCCCCATACGTCATTGACAAGATCCGCACCTGCCTGTACGGCGACATCAGCAACACTTCCTTTATATGTATCTACAGAAATCGGAACATCAAAATGCTTGCGAAGTGATTCAATAATCGGAACGACGCGAGCAGCTTCTTCTTCGGCACTTACCGGAGTATGTCCCGGACGTGTGGATTCTCCGCCGACATCCAGAATATCTGCACCTTCGGCAATCATAGTCTCAGCATGTTTCAGTGCATGGTCCATAGAGTTCCATTTGCCACCATCAGAGAAAGAATCCGGTGTGACATTCAGAATTCCCATAATATAAGTTCTGTTTTTTATGTCGAATTCACGATTTCCAATTTTCATTTTAAGATTCTCCTTTTAATATTGAATCGTCATATTTTTTTTCTCAGGAGCCCAGTAACATTCTTTTTCGGCAGAGCATAAAAAACAATTGCGGGATTTTTTGTCTGCTTCATAAATAATCTGGCTGAGTATCGGAAGATTTCCGGTGGAAGAACGATGTTCTCCGATTGCCGTCAGAATCTGAGCTTTTTCTGATTCTGAGAAGTTTAGATCTGCTAAAATCTGCCCTGCAATGGTGACCCCTGCTTCATCGTGCGGTGTACCGTTTGTGTACTGTTCGGCACGGCCAATATCATGGAGAAGGGCAGTGCAGTAGATCAGTTCACGGGAACAGTCAAGATTTCGCTCCAGTGCAAAAATGTAAGCCAGTCTTGCTACATCCAGAAAATGCTCCGGGGTGTGGCGGCAGAAAATACGGTCAGACTCCAGCCGGGTAAGCGCAGTCAGGTGTTTCTGATAAAGCGGATGCTGCCAGATGGCCTGAACTCTTGTCATATCAGCAGACATCAGTCTTTTACCATGGAGAGGAATTGCTTCTGAAGTTCACGATCTGTCTTGAAGTCCCCTCGTGTTACAGTAGTGATGGTCTTACTGCCTGGCTTTTTAATGCCGCGCATTGTCATGCAGGTATGTTCGGCTTCAAGCATGACCATAACACCCCTGGGATTCAAAGTACGCTCCAGAGCATCTGCAATCTGTACAGTCAGACGTTCCTGAATCTGAGGCCTTCTTGCATAGACATCTACGGTGCGGGCAAGTTTGCTAAGTCCGGTAACTTTGCCGTTTGGTATGTAAGCAATGTGAGCCTTGCCGTAAAATGGCATCAGATGATGCTCGCACATGGAATAGAATGTGATGTCTTTTTCCAGGACCATTTCGTTATTTTCTACTTCAAATTGTTTGGCGAGGTGCTGATCGGCTTCCTCATCCAGACCACCATAGATTTCCATGCACATACGTGCGATGCGGTCCGGGGTATCTTTCAGTCCTTCACGTTCTGTATCTTCACCGATTCCTTCAAGGAGAAGTCGGATTGCTTGTTCTACTTTTTGTTTGTCTACCATAAAAAAACAACCTCCTATTATAATGATATTGTGTATCGTGGAGATTGTCTGCTTTTTGTCAATGTATTTGTAAAATAAAACAAAAAAAGATATCTCCAATTGTGATAGAACGTATGTCGAAAAACGTATCCCTACACAATATGAGATATCCTCTTATATTGTTGCAACGGGTGCGGATCATATACCGTAAGACGGACTTTTCGTTTCGGCGACAACTCCCCATTCGCTGAACACTTGACGCATAAGATCCTATTTTGCATATCATTCATTTCCCGTACAGTATAGCATAGATGTATTTGATAGAAAAGGGGTAATTTGTTGAAAAAAATATTCAGGTTGAATAATTATTGACGTGAAATGAGAGATATGATAGCATAAAGCTATCTATAGAAGAAAAGCAAAGAAAAAGATAAAAATTTCACAGATTACGGACCAATCAGGGATAACGACTGTGTGCATGAAAATACGCACACTCGTTGTCTCTTTTTTTATTTTATCCGCGATTTGATGACAGGGAGGACGATATGTATTTAATGATCGACAACTATGATTCATTTGTCTATAACCTGAAGGCTTACTTTGAGGAGCTTGGAAGGAAGATTGTTGTAAAAAGAAGTGATCAGATTACCGTGGATGAGATAGAAAAAATGCAGCCGCAGGGAATCATTCTGTCCCCCGGACCGAAACGTCCGTGGGATGCAGAAGTCTGTGTACAGACAGTAGAACGTCTGCAGGGAAAAATTCCGATCCTTGGAGTCTGTCTCGGACACCAGGTACTTGGACACTGTTGTGGCGCAACGGTAAAAAAAGGTGAGCGACCGATGCATGGAAAGGTGACGGAGATTACAAATATGGGAACCGGTGTTTTTGAAGGATTGCCGAAAAAGTTTAAAGTAACGCGTTATCATTCGCTGATTGTAAAAGAGGACAGCATTCCGACGGATTACAATGTCGATGCTGTGTCAGAGGATGGTGCGGTGATGGGACTTTCACATAAGATTCTTCCGTTGTATGGGGTTCAGTTTCACCCGGAGGCAGTACTTACAGAGTATGGACATGAACTGCTTGAAAACTTCTGCCACATTGCGGAATGTGCACATTAACTAAAACAATATAGTACAAAATGTACATGAAAAAACACAAAGAAATGTTCTCGATAATGGACAGAGGGGAAAAAACGATGTATAATAAACGGCGTATTATAAAAGAAATGAAGCCTGCCAGAGGTGCAGCAGAGCTTTATACATATTTTGCAGGAACAGATGACAGTGTGTTTTTGGATTCTTCGCTGGTTAACAAGCTTGGAAGATATTCTGTTATAGGTGCAGTGCCATATCTTAAACTTGTGAAAGAAGGCAATGGCTTCTATATTAATGGCGAGAAAGAAACAACGTGTTCTTTCGAAACATATCTGAAAACATATCTGGCAGAACACAAAGACAAAAATAATACTGAGCTTCCGATAATTTCCGGTGCGATAGGATATTTTTCCTATGAATATGGAAGGAAATTGATGGAAGTGGATTCTGCGAAGGAAGATCTTGTCTCGATTCCGGATGCTGTACTTGTCTTTTATGACTTCTATATTATAGAGGACAGGCAGGAACAGCGTACATATCTGATTGCGAATGGCATCACGGGGGAAGCTGCGAAACTGATGGATGAGATGGAGACCCGGATAAACGGGAAGCCGGTGTATATGCAGAAAGAGTCAGATACAGAATATCCGATCGAGGTGCTGCCGAATTTTGCGAAGGACGAATACAAGCAGGCAGTAGATCGTATGATCCGCTATATTATAGAGGGAGATATCTACATTGTCAATATGACACAGCAGCTCACTGTGAAAAGTGACAAAGTACCGCTGGATGTGTTTTATGATCTTCGGGAAAATAATCCGTCTCCGTTTGGTGGTTATTTTGACTATGGAGATTTTCAGATCGTATGTGCATCGCCGGAACGTTTTCTTAAAATGCAGAAGGGGCATGTAAATACACGACCGATCAAAGGCACACGTAAGCGCGGGGAGACACCGGAAGAAGATATGCTTATGCGGACAGAACTTGAAAACTCTGAAAAAGACAAAAGTGAACTTCTGATGATCGTGGATCTTGAGCGAAATGATCTGAACAGGGTGTGTAATCCGGGAAGTGTCAAGGTGACTGAACTTTTTACGGTAGAAGAATATGCGACGGTATTTCATCTGGTTTCTGATATCGAGGGGGATCTGGAAGAGAGTAAAAACGTTATGGATCTTCTCGAGGCAGCTTTTCCCGGTGGTTCAATTACCGGAGCGCCGAAGTATCGTGCAATGGAGATCATTGATGAGATGGAAAATAATAAACGAAATCTTTACACCGGATCTATCGGCTATCTGACGCTGGATGGTGACTGCGATTTCAATATTGTGATCAGGACTGCGTTGCATAAAGATGGAAAGTATTATCTGGGTGTGGGAGGCGGTATTACCGCAGAGTCCGACCTGGAATTTGAATATGAAGAAACACTTCAGAAAGCGAAGGCGGTTCTTCAGGCTATGAGATAAGTAATTGGAGAGTGAAGTATGGATATCCGGTTAGATGAAGGTTTTCTGTTCGGGATGGGTGCGTTTGAAACGATTGCTGTCGAAAAAGGAAAACCGATATTACTTGAAAAGCATATAGAAAGACTGGAAAAGGCAGCTGATTTCCTGCAGCTGGGTTCCTGCAGTGCAAGAGGATTTTCAAAAGAAAAAGTATTTTCTTATCTTGCCAGTCAGGATTCGGAGATGACGGATCATGGTGTATTGAAAATCGTCTGTTCAGCCGAAAATATGTTTTTTCAGATGCGAAAGAATATATATTCTGAAGAAGATTATGCAAAAGGATTTGTGACAGATATCAGTAAAGTGCGTAGAAATGAGACATCTCCGCTGGTCTATCACAAGACTTTGAATTACGGTGACTGTATCCTTGAAAAAAGAGCTGCAACGGCAGCTGGTATTAACGAGAAGGTCTTTGTCAATACAAAGGGCCAGATCAGCGAGGGGACAGTCAGCAATATTTTCTTTGTGCGCAAAAATATGATCTATACACCGCAGCTGTCCTGTGGATTATTGCCGGGAATTCTGCGGGAATACGTAATGTCAAAATTCAGCGTGGTGGAGACAATCATCTATCCGGATGAACTGATGTATTATGAAGAATGTTTTGTTACAAATTCTCTGATGGGAGTCATGCCGGTAAGACAGCTTGGAAATATCTGCTTTCCGCATCGAACCAGAGCGGAGGAAGTCAGAAATACATACGAAAGCGAAAAAATGTCCTTGTAACAGGGCATTTTTTTGCGAAAAAAAGGACGGTGCTATATTGAAAATGTGTCCAAAAGGACACAAAAAAGTAGTTGATTTTAGCAGGGAAGATTTTGTATAATATGGAAAGTTAGGCTTCAAACTAATTTGAAAATTGAAGAGGAGGACATGATTGTAAATGAATAAGACACTTTTTAAATCTATCCGGGAATATAAAAAACAGTCGCTACTGGCGCCATTGCTGGTAATCCTGGAGGTATTGATGGAAGTGCTCATTCCACTGGAAATGGCGAAGATCATTGACGTGGGAATTGCAAACGGTGATCTGGGCTATATCATACAACGGGGAGTGATTCTGGTAGTCATGGCAATGCTTGCGCTCTATTTTGGTGTACAGGCAGGAAATATGGCAGCGGTGGCAGCTGCCGGATATGCCAAAAATCTCCGTCATGATATCTTTTATAAGGTGCAGGATTTTTCATTTAAAAACATTGATCATTTTTCCACATCAGGACTGGTCACACGAATGACAACGGATATCACGAATGTGCAGATGGCTTATATGATGAGTATCCGTCTTCTTGCAAGAGCACCGATCATGATCGCACTTTCCTGGATCATGACACTGCTGATTAATGTAAAGATCGCACTTCTTTTCCTGATCGTAATTCCGCTTCTCGGTGGAACACTGATTTTTATTGCAAAGAAGGCACATCCGAATTTTATCAAAGTATTTGATGAGTATGATGAGCTGAACAATTCCGTGCAGGAAAACGTGAATGCATCCCGCGTAGTAAAGGCGTTTGTAAGAGAAGAACATGAGATCAGTAAATTCCATGGTGTATCTAATTACGTATATACACTGTTTACAAAAGCAGAAAAAATCGTTGCATGGAATGCACCTGTCATGCAGTTTATGATGTATGCAGTTGTATTGCTGATTGCTCTGATTGGCGGAAAAAGTATTGTATTCGGAACAATGGAGACCGGTGAGCTGACCAGCGTGATCGTTTATGCACTGCAGATTCTGATGTCCCTGAATATGGTAACATTTGTATTTGTCATGATCATGATCGCGGAGGCATCTACGGATCGTATCACTGAAGTACTGAACGAAGTTCCGGAAATGCAGGACAAAGCAGACGCAGTAAAAGAAGTAAAAAATGGTGAGATTACTTTTGACCATGTAGATTTCAGTTATGCAGGCGAGGGCGGAAATCTTGCTCTTAAAGATATGTGTCTTCATATTAAATCCGGTCAGACTGTTGGTATCATCGGCGGAACCGGAAGTGCGAAATCTACGCTCGTACAGATGATTCCACGTCTTTACGATGTTACTTCCGGTGTAGTAAAAGTTGCCGGAGTTGATGTACGTGATTACAATCTGGAAGTCCTCAGAGATCAGGTTTCCATGGTGTTACAGAAAAACGTCCTGTTCTCCGGTACGATTTATGATAACATTCGCTGGGGCGATGAGCATGCCAGTGATGAAGAAGTTAAGAGAGTATGTCGTCTTGCACAGGCAGATGGGTTTGTCAGCGAGTTTCCGGAAGGATACAACACTATGATCGTACAGGGCGGAAACAATGTCTCCGGTGGACAGAAACAGCGTCTTTGTATTGCACGTGCGCTGCTTAAAAAACCGAAGATTCTGATTCTGGATGATTCTACCAGTGCGGTAGATACAAAGACAGATGCGCTGATCCGTAAAGCATTCCGTGAAGAAATTCCGGATACGACTAAGATCATCATTGCACAGAGAGTTTCCTCAATTGAAGATGCCGACCAGATCATTGTGCTCGATGGTGGTAAGATTGCCGGTGTGGGAACCTCTGAGGAACTTTTGAAAACGAATGAAATCTACAGAGAAGTATATGAATCACAGGTGAAAGGAGGCGAAGAGGATGAATAAGAAAAAGAAAACAAGAATGACTCAAAATGACATAAAGACAGCAAAACGTCTTCTGAAATATGTGACAGAAAAATATAAACTTCAGTTTATTCTGGTATTCATCTGCATTTTGATCAGTGCGGTTGCGACAACGGCAGTATCCCTTTCTCTTCGTTACCTTCTGGATGATTTTATCCTTCCGTTGATTGGACAGAAACAACCGGACTTTGCCGGGCTTTATAAGGCACTGTCAGTTCTGGGATGCATCTTTCTTGCCGGTGTGGCTGCAACTTTCATATATACCAGAATGATGGTTTATATCGGACAGGGTGTACTCAAAAGAGTACGTGACGATATGTTTGAACATATGCAGACACTTCCGATACGTTATTTTGATCAGAATACAAACGGATCGGTCATGAGTCTGTATACCAATGATACCGATACCTTAAGACAGATGATCAGCCAGGCAATTCCACAGGCACTGATGGCGCTGTTTACGATTGTTGTTACATTTGTTTCTATGCTGGTTTTAAGCCCGCTTCTGACAATTCTTGCAGTTCTGATTATTTTTGTGATGCTTTTTGTTACAAATAAGATCGGAAGCAAGAGTGGAAAATATTTTGTACGTCAGCAGATGGCACTGGCGGATGTGACCGGGTTTGTCGAAGAACGAATGAATGGACAGCGTGTGGTAAAAGTCTTCAACCACGAGAAAAAATCTGAAGAAGAATTTGACAGACTGAATGAAGCACTTTTTGAGAGTGCGTCTCAGGCAAATAAGTATGGCAATATGATGGGACCTGTGATCGGAAATATCGGAAACCTGCAGTTTGTACTGACGGCGGTTCTCGGCGGTGTACTTTCTGTTGCAGGAGTAGGCGGAATCACTCTTGGTGTTATGGCGTCCTATCTGCAGTTTACCAAGAGCTTTACACAGCCGTTTATGCAGGTGGCACAGCAGTTTAACTCAATCGTTATGGCACTTGCCGGAGCAGAACGTATCTTTAATCTGATTGATGAAAAACCGGAAGAGGATGAGGGGTATGTGACTCTCGTCAATGCCAGAAAAGATGAAAACGGTAACATTGTAGAATGCAAAGAAAGAACCGGTATGTGGGCATGGAAACATCCACATTCCGCAGATGGCTCCGTATCCTATACAGAACTGAAAGGTGATGTACGTTTCGAAGATGTAACTTTCGGATACAATGAGGACAAGACAATTCTCCATGACATCAGTCTGTATGCAAAACCGGGACAGAAACTTGCATTTGTAGGTTCTACCGGTGCAGGAAAGACAACAATCACCAACCTGATCAATCGTTTCTACGATATTCAGGAAGGTAAGATCCGCTACGATGGAATCAACATTACAAAGATCAAAAAAGATGATCTGCGCCATTCACTGGGAATCGTTCTGCAGGATACACACCTCTTTACCGGAACGATCCGTGACAATATCCGATATGGTAAACTGGATGCAACGGATGAAGAAATTTATGCAGCTGCAAAACTTGCACATGCAGATCAGTTTATCCAGATGCTCCCGAAGGGATATGATACTATGCTGAGCGGAGACGGTGAGGAACTGTCACAGGGACAGAGACAGCTTCTTTCTATCGCGCGTGCAGCAGTTGCAGATCCTCCGGTACTGATTCTGGATGAGGCAACTTCCAGTATTGATACCCGTACAGAGAGCATTGTACAAAAAGGTATGGATAACCTGATGAAGGGACGTACCGTATTTGTTATTGCCCATCGTCTTTCCACAATCCGAAACAGTGATGCGATCATTGTACTTGAACATGGAAAGATCATCGAGAGAGGTGATCATAAAGATCTGATCAGACAGAAAGGCACCTATTACCAGTTATATACCGGAAAACTTGAACTTTCCTGATCTTGTTTATAAAATAAAAGACAGAATCGTCCGAAAACAGATGGTTCTGTTTTTTTATGTGCTTTTTCACATAAATAGTAAAAAATGCACAAAAATAATTTATATTCTATGATTAAGTATGATATACTATGTACAAAAAAAGAAATGAGGGATCTATATGTTAAAATCATGGACGCCGGGCGAAATGCCGGACAGGGAAGAAATGAAAATACAGCTTGAAAAAACGAAAAGCAGTCTGTATGATCTCCAGATGAAGATCAAGGAGCATAAGCTGCCGGTGCTGGTTCTTTTTGAAGGATGGAGCGCGGCAGGTAAAGGCAGTATGATCGGCAAAGTGATCAAAAATATTGATCCTCGTTTTTTCAAAGTTGCAACGATGTCTTCACCGACAGAAGAGGAACTGCGCAGACCGTTTTTGTATCGTTATATGAAACAGATCCCGGAAGAAGGCAAATTTACATTCCTCGATTCTGGCTGGATGGAGCAGACTGTTATGGATGTTCTCACCGGTGATCTGGAAGGTGATTTGTATGAAAAAAGAATTGAAAGTATCCGCCGATTTGAACGCCAGCTGACCGATAATGGATATCTTGTACTGAAATTTTTCATGCAGATCGATAAAGATGAGCAAGGAAAGCGCATGGAGAAGCTTCTGGGCAAAGAAGATACGAAGTGGCGTGTGACCGGTGCCGATAAATGGCAGCACAAGCATTACAAAAAATGCGAAAATGTGATCGACCGTTATATGAAAGATACCAACATGTCAACTTCCCCATGGTATATCATAGATGCGGAGGATAAAAAGTGGGCAGAACTGCAGGTTATGGATATACTGGTAAGCAGTATAGAGGTTGCATTGCAGAATCAGAGTCATTCCGTACCGATTCTCCAGAATGTATTTCCACTTGTGAAAATGCCGAAACTGAAAGACGTTGAGCTGGAAGGCAAGACAATAGATGAAGAGGAATATCAGAAAGAATTAAAGAAATTACAGAGCAGGCTCGGAGAATTGCATAACCGCCTGTATCGTAAACGTGTGCCGGTAATTATTACCTATGAAGGATGGGATGCTGCCGGAAAGGGCGGAAACATCAAGAGAGTCACTGGTGCGTTGGATCCGCGCGGATATGAGGTGCAGCCGATCGCAAGTCCGGAGCCGCATGAAAAAGCACGACATTATCTCTGGAGATTTTGGACAAGGCTTCCGAAGGATGGACATATCGCAATTTTTGACCGTACATGGTATGGACGTGTTATGGTGGAACGTCTTGAGGGATTCTGCAGTGAAAATGACTGGAAACGTGCGTATAATGAAATTAATGAGTTTGAAAAAGAACTGCATGACTGGGGCGCTGTGATTATTAAATTCTGGGTACAGATCGACAAAGATACGCAGCTGGAACGTTTTACGGAGCGGCAGAACAACCCGGAAAAACAGTGGAAGATTACGGATGAAGACTGGCGCAATCGTGAAAAATGGGATCAGTATGAGGAAGCTGTCAATGAAATGCTCAAAAAGACAAGTACTACATTTGCACCATGGCATATCCTTGAGTCCGTGGATAAAAAATATGCCCGAATTAAGGCATTAAAAATCATTATTAAAGAACTGGAAAAAGCTCTGAAATGATATATGAGTCTCCTTAAGCAGATATGGTAATTAACCAAAATCTTCTTAAGGGGACATTTTTTTGGAAAGCTTATAATGTCGGATCAGGGACGGAGATAATTTCGCATGGTCTTGAGTGCGTTTTTTTCGAGGCGGCTGACCTGCGCCTGAGAAATGCCGATTTCATCCGCAACTTCCATCTGTGTTTTGCCCTCATAAAAACGCATTTCAATAATATGCCGTTCCCGACTGCCGAGGCGGTTCATGGCTTCTTTGAGAGACAGATTTTCCAGCCAGTGTTCTTCTTTGTTTTTGCGGTCACTGATCTGATCCATGACATAAAGCGTATCGCCGCCTTCGGAATAGACGGGTTCATAGAGGCTGACCGGACTCTGGATAGCATCAAGTGCATAGACGATCATTTCTTTTTCGATGCCGATTTCTGTTGCGATTTCTTCCATGGTAGGCTCTTTCAGGTTTTGCCGGATATAGTTTTCTTTGGCATAAATAGCTTTGTATGCAATATCACGCAGAGAACGACTGACGCGGATGCTGTTGTAGTCACGCAGATAGCGGCGGATCTCACCAATGATCATCGGAACTGCATACGTCGAAAATTTGACCATCAGGGTATCGTCAAAATTATCAACTGCTTTCATAAGCCCGATACAGCCGATCTGAAACAGATCATCCGGATTCTCATTGCTTGCGCCGAATCTCTTGATCACACTTAAGACCAGCCGGAGATTGCCTTTGATATATTCTTCCTTTGCCTGCTCGTCCCCTTTCTTGATACGTGCAAACAACTCTTCCTTTTCTTTTTCGTCGAGAACCGGAAGCTTCGCCGTATTCACCCCGCAGATCTCTACTTTTCCCTGTGCCATATTCTAAGAACCTCCTGCCAGATAAATGTATGTTATCTAGTAAAATGATTCTCCATATGGCTTCTGGTTATTCTTTTTTCATCTCAAATAAAAAAACTTTTAGTCCTTGACAAATCCGGTTTTTTCTACTATCCGTCCTCTGTCTGTCAGCGATCCCATTTGTCAGCCAGATTCTGGATCTGACTTTCAAATTTTGCCAGTTCTTTGTTTGCCAGACCTTCATTTTTGTATACCACTTCAAGCAGACGTTTGGCAGCGGCCACTACCCGTTCGAAAGCCGCCTGAGCCCGGCTTCTGGCCGGCTTCTCCACAGCCTTTTTCGGCATCTTTACACCTTCGCTTATGATCTGGTTTGCCGCCAGATCCACACAGCCTCCGGAATAAGGCGCAAAGGCCGGACAGCCGATCTTGTCTTCCACCAGGCTTGCAAAAGAATCTGTAACCGTGTCCTCTCCATGTACCACGATCACCCGTTCCAGGTCTGTTTCGAAGCCCTCCAGCCACCGGATCAGTCCGTTCATATCCGCATGGCCGCTGATCCCGTTCAGGACCTCGATCTTCGCGTTTACTGTGATATTTTCACCGAACAGCTTCACGCTCCCGGCGCCTTCTATCAGCTTTCTGCCCAGCGTCCCTACAGCCTGATATCCTACAAAGCAGACGGTACATTCCGGCCGCCAGAGATTGTGCTTCAGATGATGGCGGATCCGGCCCGCCTCACACATACCGGAAGCAGACAGGATGACTTTGGGCTTTTCATCAAAGTTGATCAGCTTAGACTCCTCGCTGGTAATTGTAGTCTTAAGTCCCGGGAAAACCAGAGGGTTGATCCCCTGCTCGATCAGGGCAAGCGCTTCTTTGTCAAAACAGGAGCGGACATTTTTATTGAATACACTGGTGGCCTCGATCGCCAGCGGACTGTCCACGTATACCTCAAATCCCGGATATTCCGGAAGCAGATTCTTTTCTTTGATCTCTCGGATAAAATAGAGAAGTTCCTGGGTTCTCCCCACCGCAAAGGAGGGGATCACCACATTGCCTCCCCGGTCAAAGGTCTCTCTCAGGATCCTGGTAAATTCCTTCACATAATCCGGCCGCTCATCCCCGTGGGTACGGTCTCCGTATGTAGACTCAATGACCACGTAGTCCGCCTCCTTCACCGGCTTTGGATCTTTCAGGATCGGCTGGTCTGTATTGCCTACGTCTCCGGAAAATACGATCTTTTTTGACACTTCTCCTTCTGTGACCCACACCTCAATGCTGGCGGAGCCCAGAAGATGGCCGATATCATTGAAGCGGACCTCTATTCCCTCGCACAGCGTGATCTTCTGATCATAATCACAGGGGGCCAGAAGATTTACCGCCGCATCTGCATCCTGCATATCATACAAAGGCTCATACAGGGCTTCTCCGCTTCTCCTCGCCTTCCGGTTTCTCCACTGTGCCTCTGACACCTGGATGTGAGCACTGTCACGGAGCATGATGCTGCAAAGATCCGCAGTGGCAAAGGTGGTCACGATATCCCCCTTAAAACCATGTTTGCATAAAAGCGGGATATTTCCGGAGTGATCGATGTGCGCATGGGTCAGCAGGATAAAATCAATCTCTCCCGGCGCCACCGACAGTTCCTGGTTTTCATAAAGATCCGGTCCCTGCTCCATTCCGCAGTCGATCAGAATATGTTTACCGCAGGCCTCCAGAAGGTGGCAGCTTCCCGTCACTTCATGGGCCGCGCCGATACAGGTAAGTTTCATACGCTCCAACCCCTTTTTCTTTTTATTGTAGCATGATTTGACGGGCCAGGCTATGAATATTTCACCATCTCTTTTTTCAGTCTTTTCATAATCTTCTTTTCCAGTCTGGATATGTAGGACTGGGAAATCCCCAGCATGTCTGCCACCTCTTTCTGGGTCTTTTCCTCTCCGTCCGGCGTGCCGAGTCCGAAACGCATCTTTATGATCGCCCGCTCTCTTCCGGACAGCCGGCCGATCGCCCGGTTCAGAAGCTTTCGCTCTGCTTCATTTTCCAGGTCTTTGTAGATCGTGTCTTCTTCCGTCCCCAGGATATCTGACAGGAGCAGTTCATTGCCGTCCCAGTCCACATTCAAAGGCTCATCAATGGACACCTCCAGCCTGGTCTTATTGTTTCTCCTCAGATACATGAGGATCTCATTTTCAATACACCGGGATGCATACGTGGCAAGTTTGATATTTTTCTGCGGATTAAAGGTATTGATCGCTTTGATAAGCCCGATGGTGCCGATCGAGATCAGATCCTCCACCCCCACGCCGGTATTGTCAAACTTTTTCGCGATATACACCACCAGCCGGAGATTATGCTCGATCAGAAGCTTTCTGGCCTGCTCATCTCTCTCGGATCCCAGATCTGCTATGGCTTTTGCCTCTTCCTCAAGATCAAGGGGCGCCGGAAGGATATCCGCTCCGCCGATATAATGGATCTCTCTTCTGTCAGGAAAGAAGAATGTGCGGAAATCCGGCACTACTTTCAGTTTAAAACGATGTGGTACAGCTACTTTGATCATCAAATTTCAGTCCTCCCATTCAGTTATCTAGATTTAAAATTATGTCGTACTGTTCCGTGACCTTTTCCTCCTCACAGACGGCCACCAGCGGGCGATCAATTGTTATCGTTTCCGTCTCATTCCCCCGCCGTCTCAGAATCTTCATCCGGTCAAGCTCCAGAAGGGGCATTATGCCGTTTTCCCTGCCTACAGAGTGATAACTCACATACCTAAGTCCTGTAACCGGCTCATCCTTCCACAGTCCCCGGATGGCCTGCCTGCCGACGATATGGACCGGTTTTCCGGACTGTGCGTCTCTCAGGCTGTTCCCACTGTCGATGAGCGCCTGAAGCTTCAGCGTGCGCCCCTTGCAGGAGACCAGTACCGTACACTGAAAGTCCTTTTGCCGGGAAAGCGCAGTGATCAGCTCCCACACCTTAAGGAGCAGGTAATAGCTCCCGACAGCCAGCAGGAAAAACAGGCTCAGACTTTGTATATAAGGGCGGAAAACCATCATTGCGCCTCCCAGCAGAAATCCACTGACATACAGGAGTATCCACGCATACACAAGGTCCCTTCCCCAGTTCACGCCAAGTCCCGCTTTCAACATAAAAACATTTACAAATCCATGGAAAAGTATCATTTTAAGCGCCGCGGACGGTATCGGAAGCGCTATGACCAGACAGGTCAGAAGGGATCCGGCCACTGCCCCCAGAAAAATCCTCTTCCTTTTCACCTGGCGCTTCGAAATCCTGGCGGCAAACAGGAGCAGAAGGGAATCCATCATAAAATTCTCCGCGAAAAATAAATCTATGTATAATTCATAATACACAGTTCACCTTCTTTCCTTTCCTGGAGCCGTCCGGTTCCAGAGGCAAGTTCTATTATACGGATTGGGGCATAAAGAATTTGTCAGACGGTGGAGCAAGATTCCACTTTTTTTCGACACGAACATCGTTCATTAGAAAGATTTTTAAGTTTTGTATTTGGAAATTGAATCTGAAAAAATATGAAAAAGAAAGAATCAGGCGTACTATAAACGTACGCCTGACATAAGATGTAATATCAATTATTTTTTAAAGAAATCCGGAATCTTGATGGACTGCTCCTTCACCTTGCTGGTAGGAGTTTTCGGTGTTTCCAGAGTAGGCACTGTGCCGCCTGCCGGTCTCTTTACACCAGCTGTTCCGCCATTTTTTGTAGGAGCCATACCAAGATCCAGCCTGGATGAACTGCTGTGTGGCGCCGCAGCCGCTGCGCGCGGTCTTTCAAAACTCTGTGCATGTGATGCCGTATGCGAAGCTGTATGTGTTGTTGTGCGTCCCACAGTGGCCATCCTTGGATTCTCCAGTCTTGATTTTAATTTAGAAGCACTTCCCTCTACATTATGAAGTCCTGTAGCAATAACAGTGATCGTAGCTTCGTCAGCCCTGGAGTCATCATACATCGCACCGAAGATGATGCTCGCCTCTTCTCCTGCAAGCTCCTGAACATACTCAGCCGCATCGGAAGCATCCATCAGGGTGATGTCACCGGATACATTAATGATCACGTGAGATGCACCTGCAATCGTGGTCTCAAGCAACGGACTTGCAACAGCCTGTTTTACTGCTTCCAGTGCCTTGTCGTCGCCGCGTCCCTGTCCGATACCGATATGTGCAATTCCCTTGTCTGTCATGACAGTCTGTACGTCTGCAAAGTCCAGGTTGATCAGAGACGGTACATTGATCAGGTCGGTAATACCCTGGATACCCTGCTGAAGCACTTCGTCAGCCTTCTTAAGCGCCTCCGGCATGGTGGTACGTCTGTCTACAACTTCCAAAAGCTTATTATTCGGGATAACAATCAAGGTGTCAACGCTTTCTTTTAATTTTTCAATTCCTGCCAGTGCATTGTTCATGCGGATCTTGGACTCAAAACTAAAGGGTTTTGTCACTACTCCGACTGTCAGTGCACCCTGCTCTTTCGCAATCCGGGCAACTACTGGTGTGGCACCTGTTCCGGTTCCGCCTCCCATACCGCAGGTTACAAATACCATGTCCGCACCTTTCAGTGCCGCGGA
>OGQQ01001015.1_pt1 | contig 24038 bp, 38 predicted proteins | sample 1553281 | NCBI WGS metagenome assembly OGQQ01 (sample SAMEA2579937, study PRJEB22360) | human gut metagenome | biome: human gut; feature: human-associated habitat; material: faeces | place: Denmark | collected 2008/2010 | reverse complement strand
ACTCGCGACCCTAACCTTGGCAAGGTTATGCTCTACCAACTGAGCTATTTCCGCGTTTGCGGTTGCAAAGGTAGATATTTTCCTTTAACCTGCAAACATTCTACGCATTTTTTTCACACATAAAATTAAACATTCTGCCCGGAGTGAAAGCATAGTTTTGATTATCAACTCATTCGGTTGCGATAATCTTCGTAAGAAAATTTTCTGAATATCTCAGCTTTTCCCTCTTTTGTCCACATGGCAATGGCAGGATGATGGATTCCGTTGAACATATTCGTCTTCACCATGGTGTAATGTATCATGTCTTCAAAGATGATTCTCTCACCGATTTGCAGTTCGTGGTCAAAGCTCCACAACCCCATATAATCGCCGCTCAGGCAGGAGTTGCCGCCCAACCGGTAGACGTACGCACCGCCGTCACCCATTTCGGCACCCCGGACGGCAGGCTGGTAGGGCATTTCCAGGCAATCGGGCATGTGGCAGGTGAAGCTGACATTCAGGATTGCGGTACGGATGCCGCGGTTTTCCACAATGTCCACAACTTCGGAAGCCAGCACTCCCGTCTGCCAGGTAAATGCCGAACCGGGTTCCAGGATAATGCGCAAATGGGGATAACGCTCTTTCAATCCGCGGAGCAGGCGAATCAGATGCTCCACATCGTAGTCCTTACGGGTCATCAAATGCCCGCCACCCAAATTCAGCCACTTTATTTGCGGAAACCAGCGGGAGAACTTCGCCTCCAGATGCTCCAGCGTACGTTCCAGCTCGTACGAGGACGACTCGCAATGGCAGTGGCAGTGAAACCCGTCGATGCCTTGCGGCAGCACATCGGGAAGCTGTTCGGCCATTACACCGAAACGGGTGCCGGGAGCACAAGGGTTATACAGTTCCGTTTCCACTTCCGAATACTCCGGATTGACGCGTATGCCGCAGGATATATCCTGCCCGGCCGCCTGAATCATGGGATAAAAACGCCGGAACTGAGCCAGCGAATTGAATGTGATGTGACTGCTGCATCGCATGATTTCCGGAAAGTCGGCTTCCGTATATGCCGGAGAGTATGTATGCGCCCTGCTGCCGAATTCCTCCAACGCCAGGCGTGCCTCATATACGGAGCTTGCCGTAGAATGCTCCACATACTCACGGAATATGGGAAACGAACGCCACATGGCAAAGGACTTGAAAGCAAGGATAATCTCTACGCCTGCCCGGTCGGCAACGCTCTTTATCAATGTGAGGTTCTTCCTCAACAGTTCTTCCTCCATGATATAACAGGGAGAAGGGAAAAGGTCGAAATCTTTGTCTGTCATTTTTCTTGTTATATAAACTTTTATAGTAAAAACCGGATCTATCCTATCACTTTGAAACGCGCAAAACGCAGAAGAAGTTGCTTGTCGCCCGCATTTTTAAAACGGATGGTGGCTTTTGCGTTGTCGCCCTCACCTTCCACTTTCAGCACTTCGCCCAGGCCGAAACGTTCGTGTTCGATAAACTGCCCCGGCAGCACAGCGTTCCCGCCTGCCGACGAATGGGAAGCGGCAGAAGCTGTTCCCATGGAAGGCGTCACCCGCTTTAAGTTGCGGGGAACGGTCGGGGCAATGATTTCCTGCCGGGGACGAGTTCCTCCATCACGTTTTCCATACATGGCGGAAACGAAGTTCTCTCTGTTCTCCCTGCGGAAAGATGCGGCATGCTCATCTACCTTGCGCACCAATCCGGCATCTTGCGGCAGCTTAAGGAAGCGCACATCTATATCTTTCAAAAAGCGGCTGGGATTTCCAAACTCCATCTTCCCGTAACGGTAACGGCTTTTGGCATAAGTAAGGAAACAATGGTCTTCCGCACGGGTGATGGCTACGTAGAACAAACGGCGCTCCTCTTCCAACGCTCTGGGAGAGTCGCCCGCCATACCGCTCGGAAACAGGTTTTCTTCCATGCCCACCACAAAGACATTTTTAAACTCCAGCCCCTTGGCGGAGTGCACGGTCATCAACGTTATCTTTTCATCGTCTCCGTCCTTGTCCGAATCCTGGTCGGTAAGCAGGGACACTTCCGAAAGGAAATCACTCAGCGTGGAATTGGCATTCCCCTCCTCCAGCCGTTGTGCACAGAAGTCGCTCATACCATTTGCAAGCTCTTCGATATTCTCCTTGCGGCTGAGGTTCTCGGGCGAGTTGTCCTGGCAGACATCAGCGATAATGCCCGACTGCCGGATTATCTCCGTACCAAGCTCGTAGGCGTTCTTTTCGGCAACGCTCTCGATAAAGCCGGCTATCAAACAGCGAAAATCCTGCAACTTGCCCGCCGTTCCTTTATTGATGTTCACCCCGTAGGTCAGCGGTTCGCAGAGCACGGTCCACAGGCTTACATTGTGGCTGGTGGCGGCGGCCGTGATTTTATTTACGGTAGTGTCGCCTATCCCGCGTGCCGGGTAGTTGATGATACGCTTGAAGGCTTCTTCATCATTCGGATTGACCGTGAGGCGGAAGTAGGCGATTACATCTTTTATTTCCTTGCGCTGGTAGAAAGACAGCCCGCCGTAAATGCGATACGGCATGCTGCGCTTGCGCATGGCTTCCTCAAAGACACGGCTCTGCGCGTTGGTGCGATAGAGTATGGCAAAATCGGAATAGGCGTAATTCTCCTGCCGGCGCAGTTCGGCTATCTTGTTGATTACAATATCGCCCTCCTCCACATCGCTGTATGCCTGATACACTCCGATGGGCTCTCCCTTATCTTTCTCCGAAAAGACTTCCTTGCGAATTTGCCGCTGGTTCTTCTCTATCAGGCTGTTGGCGGCAGAAACGATGGTTTGGGTGGAGCGGTAGTTCTGTTCCAGCTTAAAGACTTTCGTACCCGGATATACCTTTGTGAAATACAGGATATTGTCGATGTCGGCTCCCCGGAAGGAGTAGATGCTTTGCGCGTCATCGCCCACCACACAGACGTGCTGATGCTCTTTTGCCAACTGAAGCACAATGCTGTGCTGGGCAAAGTTGGTGTCCTGGTACTCGTCCACCAGAATATAGCGGAACTGCGACCGATAGCGGGCAAGCACCTCCGGACGGTCGCGGAAAAGCAGGAAGGTATAGAACAGCAAATCGTCGAAATCCATGGCATCCGCCTGCCGGCAACGCTCCCAGTAGCGGCGGTAAATATCGCGTATGGCAGGCATCTTGGCCGCACTATCGCTTTCGTAGGCTTCTTTGTTGTTGGCATAACCCGCAGGAGACACGAGGTGGTTCTTGGCATTGGAGATGCGTGCCTGCACCGTACCCGGTTTATACACTTTCTCGTCCAATCCCATCTCCTTGATGATTGAGCGCAACAGGCTTTTGCTGTCTGCCGTATCATAGACGGTGAATTTCGGGGTAAATCCGATCTGCGCGGCTTCCGCATGCAGGATGCGCAGGAATATGGAGTGGAATGTCCCCATCCAAAGGTGACGGGCACGTTCCGCACCTACCTGCCGGGCGATACGTTCTTTCATTTCACGGGCCGCCTTATTGGTAAAGGTAAGCGCAAGAATATCCCAGGGGCGGTAACCGTTCTCCAGCAGATAAGCTATTTTGTAGGTCAGCACACGGGTTTTTCCCGAACCGGCACCGGCTATCACCAGTGACGGGCCGTCGTTGTAGAGCACCGCAGCACGCTGTCCCTCATTCAGTTCTTGTATGTAATCGGACATATTCCTAATAATCTAACGGGTAAAGTTCGGGTGCAAAGATAGTGAAAGGTTCGGACACCTGCGAACAATTCCACAGGTTATCGCGTTAGTATAGTAAAGTTTCAAAACTAAATAAATTGAACTTATGAATACGTTATTAATGTCTTTAACAATAATGATTATGACACATGAAATGCCTAAACTTCCTTACGCACACAACGCGCTGGAACCTGTAATCAGTCAGCAAACAATAGATTACCATTACGGTAAGCACCTGCAAACGTACGTAAACAACCTGAACAACCTTGTTCCGGGCACGGAGTACGAAAACAAAGACCTGGTTACTATCGTAGCCACCGCACCCGACGGCGCCGTATTCAACAATGCCGGACAGGTACTGAACCATACGTTGTACTTCCTGCAATTCGCACCAAAACCGTCGCAAAGCGAACCTACCGGGAAACTGGCGGAAGCCATCAAACGCGACTTCGGCAGTTTCGAGAATTTCAAGAAAGAATTCAACGCGGCAGCAGTCGGACTGTTCGGTTCGGGCTGGGCATGGCTGTCTGTTGATAAGAACGGCAAGCTGCACATCACCAAAGAAGCGAACGGAAGCAATCCCGTACGCGCAGGACTGACCCCGCTGCTGGGCTTCGATGTTTGGGAGCATGCCTACTACCTCGATTATCAGAACAAACGCGCCGACCACGTCAATGCCCTCTGGAGCATAGTAGACTGGGAAGCGGTGGGTAAACGGATGAAATAAGCAACCCCTCATAAACCCCTGTTGAAGCGCATCTGCAAGCTGTAAAAAGCGGCAGATGCGTTTTCTTTTTCCATGTTCGCCACACTCCCTGTATTGCCTGCAAAGATAACCGTTAAACAAACCATTCCTACTCGGCAATTTATTGGATGGCAGGTGTTAAATAATAAACCTGCATTTGCATAGGAGAGTTGAATGGTGTTTTAACGCAGTTGATACACATTTATAAGTTAGCAGCCACTACCGGTAACGGTATGCAGATTTTATAGAATCTCATCAACCGACGCACAGGAGTACGGCACAAGTCCTGCAATTTATTCTCAGAAAACGGATTTGTGATTTCATCACGTTCTTTCGGATAAATGATTATACAAGGGACATCAGGCAAGGGAGATTCTTCATCAATCTCATTGTAACCTAATTTCTGCAATATCGGCAAGTCTCTGCTATATCCGCTCAACTGCCGGACTACATAATTATCCAGTAAATAAGATTCATCATATTTAGGTATGTATTTGGTATCAAGTATTGCCTTAAAGTTATGCGATTTATATAGAAAATCCGAATAACCGGTTCTGCCCTTAACCTGATACAAAATTTTGTCGCCGTAAGCATCATGAAGCAATCCATACACATAATGTTCATATAGTAATGACATATCCAATGTGAAAGGTAAAATATTGTCATCCTCAGTGCTTGTCTTACTTATGCTGAAATCATATCTCCGTAAGATAAGCTTTGCCAAGCGTACAGCTTCACTATACTCATTGAACAACTTGTGAGCCTTGATCTGAGTTACTTCTCTTACCTGTACGTCTTCACTTACCCTTTCAAACATTAATAGTGACTTTAACAGCATTTGCTTAACCTTGCTGCCGTCCTCATGATGCTCTATTACTGTCCTCAATATCTGCTTACAAAACAAAAGGGCTTTCTTGATTAGTTTATTCTCCGGAATATCAACTGTATATTCATCATATTCACAGAATACTCTGTCAAAGCGTTTAATCGCCATGTTAGTTCTTTCATTCCTGATAACATTGATACGGCCTTTCACTTTTTTCAGATTTCCACTATAATGGACATAGCCCTTTTTTAACGATTTAATCCTACTGACTACTGCAAGAAAATGCAGCACAATAAGTGGGCTAATAATCCCCTTCAATGATGGTGCATAGATAACCGGGGCATCACTATCGATGGTGTATATTTGCGAGAAAGCATCTGCTGACAAATTTGACGAGAAACAGGTCATAAACATTGCAAGGAAATCTATTTCTTCCATCCCTCTCTTTGTCGTAACTACCAGCGCTTCATTCTCGTCTATCCATTCTGCGCCGATCACATACGATGCATAGTACCCCCACGGTTCATAATCCATAGGTTTATCCCATCGAACAAGATGCAGATTGTCAAATCTACTATCTTGCTCAACGCTCAACCGTTCATGTTCCTGAATAAGAATGGGCCTCATATCGCATTTACCGTTCGTCCTCATCCGGGTCGTCTTGCTCCGCTTCTCCGATAGGAGTCAGATGCAGCCATGAATCAAAAGCAGATTCCTTTTGAGTATTCTTTACAGCGAGGATACCATCGTTGATATATTCATTGATAAGCGGGATAATTTCATATTCAACTTTGGCAAGCAATTCCTCCTTATCTTCCGCCATGAAGAAACTGTGGCCAATCATAAGGTCGTCAATACTCATATCTCCGCAGAGATGTTTAGGATTCTCGATGAATTTCCTGATGTCCTTGAATAAGGCAACAGCTATATCACCAAGTTCCCGATTGCCTGCTTCGTTGTAATATTTCTCAATAATAGATTCGTCTGCTTTCAATGTTACAAAAGCAAATCTTCTACGTAAGGCATAATCAAGAGTACCTGTACTTCTGTCCGTCGTATTCATCGTACCGATAATGTATAAATTTGAAGGCACCTCAAACTCTGCCTTTGTATATGGCAACATAACCTTAATCGGATGAGCACCTTGACTTCTCTTATCGGCTTCCAGCAAAGTAATAAGTTCGCCAAAGATTTTTGATACATTGCCACGGTTTATCTCATCGATGATAAGTACAACACGTTTATCGGCAATAGCCCCATACTCCTCCTTTACTGCATTGATGAAAGCCTGCGCATAAGCCTGCCAATTGTTTTCACAACCTTTTCCTAAAGCCTGAAGTTTCACTTTCTCAATATTCATTGGCGAAGGAGTATACTCCTCCCCGCGTGAACATGTAGAACTGGTACTGCGGCTACTTATGGTTGAATTGCCTTCCTTCCACCAAACGAAGAGCGAAGATTTGCCAGAAACAGTAGGAATCTCGCGTTTGTTTTCATAACCCTTTATCTTCTGAAGGTAGTCATCTATGCACTCGACAATATCTTTGCTCTGATCGGTTTGCACAGCATTACAAGCACGTTTAAAAATTCCATCTTCCGGCTCATAGGTTACACCAACAGAGTTACCATTCTCATCTGTCTGCACATGAGGTTTCAGTCCTTCAACAAAATCTTCATAATCGAGAGACTGATGAAATGTGGTAAAAAAGATTTGGTCTCCAAGCAAAGAATTATAGCGTTCCATGACGGCAGTATGATCTGTCAGATCCGTATCCGTGATGCCTAATGCCTTCAAAGCGATGGCAGCAGTATTATAGGTCTTGCCAGTACCAGGTGCACCCTGAAGTATAATGTTACGCTTTGACAGCAACAACTTAGCAATATTACTGATAAACATATTCTTCTTATTATATTGTTTTTCCAATTCTTCCATTTTGCTCTTTGCAAACCCGGCATCTACCTCAAAGATAGATTGTCTTGCATTGCCTTTGATGCAGGCATAGCCACAGCCATAATTCAGAACTCTTGAATCTTGACTGTAATAGTGCCATTGATCAACAGATATGCGTTGCCCCCAATCATTAACACCGTTTCGCAAGTCTTCATAGAAAACATCAGTATCCTTAAAACATACAATTCCGCTATCATAGTCATACCTGTTGCTGCTGATAATGTCTGACAACGAGGATACCCGGTCTGTTTGAAAAGGGCATTTCACAACGTAACCATAAGCGTATATGGTTTTATTAGGATGGGTTAACAGCAATACGTCACCTGCTTTTATCTCTTTTACCAACTTAAGAAGTTGGGTCACGATGTGATTTGCCTGTATATGGTATCTCTGTTGCATGAGCCATAGATTATTCTCCAAAGCAACACTCCAATAATCATCATCCGATAAACGGGCAATCCAATATCTCCGGAACGTAACAGCAGATAAAGAAACCATATCCTCGCGTCTTTCTATGTAGTCAGTTCTTTCCATATCTGTATGAGTATACGACTATTTCATCATTCATAAACTTTTGCCATACCAAGTGCTTGTTACAACAACTATAGGAAGCCATACGATGAAGGCGGTTATAGTGTACATGCAACAAAAGGCTGTTATTGTATTGCCCACAATAGTACAATAGAAGCATTATCAATCATTATAATTGAATAGGCGGTAAGCCTTTGTAAATGAAAAGCATACCGCCTATTTTATTGAGTATCAACTACATCTTACTATTCCTCGATTGCAGCCTGCGCCGCCGCCAAAATAAGGTACTTTTCAATGAGTTATATAATACTTCTCAACAATATTCGTTTATTCAATTTCTTCGTATTTATGGATAAAGTTATACCTCAATTCGCTCCTCCTTTCGCTAATTTTACCGGCATGAATACAAAGCCTTACATACCGACAGAATTTGCAGGCTTCTTCTACCTGCGTGGCGCTGATTTACTTCCCGAAGTTCTTGGCGAAACATATCCCCGTAGTTTGATCATTAAACAGTGCCGTGCGCTCTACAAGAACGGATGGCTGTTCCACTCCCGTGAAGACGCCCTGCGCATTCGAGAAGTGATGAAACGTGCCTATGTCTGCGAGGTGATACGCATCAAAGGAGATGCAGGTGTTAAGGTCGAGTTTGTCAGACCATTGTGTCCGTAAGGTATCAGATGTTCTGTTTTACGTGTTGCAAGCATCCCCAGGCAAAATCACCTTGCCCAAAATTGTCCTCAACAAAATGACGGAACTCGTTCCAAGTAATTCTTCCAAGCCTCATCTCGTTAGAAATGCTATCGAGTGTGACTTTCGTGTGTTCATCGTACCATTGCGGATTTTGACTGCTTTCGAAATCACACTTCAACTGTTCTAAATAACACTTCAATTCCATAATATTTTTCAGTTAGAAGAATTGTGTAGATATAACCTTAATAAGAGTGGAAAGAGGAATATACTTCATAATTTTTTTCACTATATGACACCCTGTCCGTTTAGTCCTATAAAGTTTAATATCCTTTTTAATACCATCAAATATCTCACTCAGTTCTCCCCCCTCCCCGCTGTGTTTCTTTTCAAGATATGAATTTACTCTTCCAAAACAATCCAGCATTTCTTTATGTAGTTCCTCTACTCCTTCTTCTATCAAGGGATAAAGCACAGAGTCGTATATTTGCTTATTTTCTATTTGAAAAAATAATATTGACGGATATATCAACTTTTCATTAAGAATATCCTCTGTAAAAATCGCATCTGTTATTTTAAATGGAGGTATCCTCCTAGCAAAACGCTTATATGGTATCGTAATCATCATCTGGGTCGTAAACGGAGACGAAAAAGAAGATTTTGGAAAAACCTGATCGGAATATTGAGTAGGGCCTGATGATCTGGAAGAATCTTTAAGGCTATATACACACAATTTGTCCCCAGATTTCTCGTCGAGTGCATTCCAACGGTTCTCATTCACTAATATCTCAGCTAGATAATAGTCAACGTCTCTATACAAGATAAAAGCAAATACCATAACCCCGTTTGCCTGCGCTTGTTCACTGCAAGCAATCAACTCTTTAAGAAACTTATCAATGTCGTAAAAGTCGTTTAATGTTTTTATTTTTAATCTTCCCATTTTATCCTTGTTGCAAAATCCTTATAATCAAATTGATTGACCCCTATTTGCCTATTGTTTAAATCATGGTAAATGAAACGAAACTTTAACCCTGTACCCTTTAGATATTCATATAATTCACTTTGAGTAAACTGATAACTCCCATTCGAAATCATAGTAGGTATCTGTTTCTTCTGCTTATCTCTAATACCCTTCATAAACTCCTTCAACTCTATATCTTGGTAGTCTGCCATATTTATCTCAACTGAATAATAACACATCATAGTCCAATTGACAAAAGCGACAGATTTGAGTGTAGTAACCTCATCTACTCTCATTGGCAACTGTTTATTTAATTGAGAACAAAAAGCAACATATTGATTTTCTATTTTCTTTTTTGTTTCCTCAATTGATTTCGTATTTTGTCCCCAGCAGACCAAGCACATAGAACAGAAAGTAAGAAGCAATATTAAGACTTCCTTTTTCATTTCCTCTCCATTAAAACCTTAATCAATCTCTCTTTCTCTGCGAGTAACTCTTCCAAATGCTTCACACGCTCTGCAAGAATAACATCTGTACCTACAGACACGTTGCCCATCATTGAAGCAGGGCTAAAATCTCCATTCGTCTCAACCGTATTATTTGATAGTCTCGACACATCGTCATCAAAAAATATTCGTATGTCTGCTTTCAATAAGAATGCAATCTTTTCTAAGTCGGCAGCTTGAATTTTGTTGTTCCTAATGCATCTATGCAAGTTTTGCTCGCTCATACCAACATCAGCAGCAAGTTTCTTTAGTCCGCCACCTCTGTTTTCGCTTAATTTCCTAATAACTTCCAAGTTCATGACTAACAAGTATTTACGCCATTTGACTAAAGTTTAATTTCGCATACACTAAATTTTATGACGAAAATATTTGTTCGCCACGAATAAATATATTAGCTTTGCACTATAAAGTTAAACAATAACCTATAAACAACAAAAGAAATGGCAGAAAATCAAGTAAAAGTGCGTCCTGCTCTGCGCGAATTGAATGTAGGTGAAACCGTAACATTCCCGATTGCTCGGACAAAAGTAGTCCGCGCACAAGCATCAGACCTCGGTCTTATCCTTGAACGTAAATACAAGACAGAAACGGACCGAGAAAAGCGTATCATAACAGTAATCAGAATATCGTAATTTGTAATCATCATGAACAAATTTGTAAATATTTCACAACTGATACTATCCTGCATCATGCTTTTTGCGGTGGTTGTCAGTATTGTGGCACATATCATACTTGGAAACATCGCATCGTTCATTGGCTATCTTGTATCAGCTGTATTCATCTTTCTTACATGGAAACTGGTACGTATATCATGGATGGAGTTTCAAAATGAAAACAAATAACCTCTTAACTTACAATATCATGTCTATCAATTTCAAAAGATTAAATTCTCAAATCAAGCCTCTTAAACCGGAAGCAAGACACGTGGGCTACATCTTTATTGCTACAGACAAGCAAAAGAGAGAAAGCCTGGTTGACTCTATTGCCAAGCCCGATTCTAAACGTTCCCTAATAAAAGTGCTTGCATATTTTATTAAAACCGATGAAAATTATCGTGCAGAGTATTCACTTTAATCCGTAATCCTATGCTCACTATTGATTTTCCCGATAAATCCGTCACTTATGACACTTTCGTCCGTGATGTAGCGTCCTCTGTAGTCCGTATGCTTGCCGATACACACAATGACCCCGAAATGGTCAGCCAGCGAAAAGCATACGCTATGTTTGGGCGTGGCAATGTGGATAGATGGCGCAAGCAGGGTAAAATTGAGCCATGCAAACGTCCCGGAAAGGTAGAATATCGGACAGCGGAGTTGAGAGCCTTGCAGAAAACCCGACAGGATTATTTCAAATAACGAGATAAGGGAGGATAGCTCAGTGGATAGAGCGGCGGTACGTACCCAAATGGCCAAGATGCAGCAGGACACAGGTTCAAATCCTGTTCCTCCCACTATTTTTTTCACTATTAAAAATTAAAGTAGATGAAAGCAATTCAGCTAAAATCAATCACGCTTCGCAACTGGCGTGGAGAAAAAGAAAGGACAACACAGTTCCATACAGATGGCACTGTTACACGTATCTGTGGCCGTAACGGCCTCGGCAAGTCCAGGCACATGGATGCGTTCTGTTGGCTGCTTTTCGGCAAGGACAGCAAAGACCGTAAAGACTTCAACTTGCGCACCACAGACGAAAAGGGCAATCCTCTACAGCATTGTGAATGCTCCGTAGAGGGAACATTAGTCGTCGATGGAACGGAAATCACCATCAAACGAGAGTATAAGGAGCAATGGGTCAAACCTCGTGGACAAGTAGAGGAAGTGTTCAAGGGGAATGTTACCGAATGCACATGGGACGGCATCCCTGTTCGTGTCAATGAGTATAAGGAACGTATAAATGCCGAAATCATTGATGAGAACCTTTTCAAGATGCTAACCAATACCGAGTATTTCCTATCGTTAAAACAAGATGTTCAACGTGAAGTGTTAATGTCCATTGCCGGAGCCAAAACAGACAACGAATTGGCGCAGGGAAATGCAGAATTTACCGCTCTCGTAGACATGTTGAGTGGCAAATCATTGGCGGATTATCGTCGGCAGATTGCCGCAGAGAAAAAACGTCTAAAAATGCAAGCGGATGAAATCAAGCCACGTATCGACCAAGCGGACAAGATGAAACCGGAAGCCGAGGATTGGGGCTCATTGGAAGAAATGCTCACCGACAAAAAGAAAGAGCTGGAAGAAGTAAACGAACTTCTGCATTCGGAAGATGCCCGCAAGCAATCTGCCATCGATAAAAAAGCTGCGCTGAACCGTGAAAAACGACAAATCGAACAGCAACAGAAGGATATTCTTGCCGCAGAAAGGAGAAGTCGTCAGGAGGAAGCCGATAAGCAGAACGAAACGCGTAATGAAATCGAGAAAGAGTTGAAGAATATTCATTCCGAACGATCGGATTGCAATATAGACATTACCCGTGCAAAAGAGCGCATCAAGTATTTGAACGAAGAAATAACTGGAACAACAAGCAGACTTGAAGAATTACGTTCCGAATGGGCATCCATTCGTGCCACACAGTACACCGGTGATAATATCTGTCCTCATTGCGGTCAGCCTTTACCCGACAATATGATACAAGACGCTCTCCAAAAGTTTGAAGAATATAAACAAAACAGGCTCAAGGAGAATCGATCACGTGGAAAATCCCTGTCGGCACAAGTCGAATCATACCGAGAGGAATTAAACAAGTGTAATGAAGAACTTGTAGAGCATTCCAAAAAGATTACTGCCATTGACGAATGTATTGCAGGGCTGTATGACCGTCTGAAATCCACCCCGAAAGCAGCACCGTCCGCCATCAATGAAAACGAGCTGCCTGCGTATGCAGCAAACCTGAAACGTTTGGATGAGATAGAAAAAGAAATAGCAAATATCACATATACTCAGACAGATACCGAACTGTCCGAACGTGCCGAGTTGGTGAAATCTGCTATCAAGAACTTGGAAATCCAACTAAACAACCGTACCATTATCGCCAACTATGATAAAGAAATAAAACGTCTTGAAAAGGAAGGTCGTGAACTCGCACAGAAGATAGCCGACATAGAGAAACGTGAATATATAGCTGCCAAGTTTGCCAGAGCTCGCATTGATGATTGTGAGAGCCGTTTGAACTCGCTGTTTGGCATGGTACACTGGAAACTTTTCGATACCACTCTTGACGGAAACGAATACGAAGTATGTATTCCTATAATTGACGGTGTGTCCTATGGTACGTGCAATACAGCAAAGCAAGTGAACGCAGGTATTGACATCACCAACACATTGGCAAAACATTACGAAGTCTATGCTCCAATGTTCATTGACCGTGCCGAAAGCGTGAATACATTCATTGCTTCCAACGCACAAATGATATTCTTGCAGGTTACAACAGACAGTCAACTGACAGTAAAATAAATAGTTAAATCTTTAATTATTAGAATTATGAACGAAAGACAAATCGCACCGGTTACACATCAAAGTAACGTTCCTGCCGGCATCAACTTCTTTGACCCGACAACCATTGAAACGCTCAACCGTTTCTCCACCATGTTTGCCAATTCCAGTCTTGTACCCGAAAGTTACCGCATTGGCGGTGTTGTTGGCGGTAAGACCGGCGAGGGACCTAAAAAAACGGTTTCCGAAGCCGAAGCAGTTGCCAACTGCGTAATCGCATTCGATGTGGCCACACGCATTGGAGCATCCCCTCTTATGGTAATGCAGAACTTGTACATTGTATATGGTCGCCCATCTTGGTCGTCCAAGTTCCTAATTGCCACTATCAATACTTGTGGACGCTTTGAACCACTGAAGTTTGAATTGACATCAAATGGAGTTTGCAATAACGGTGTGGCAAATGTCAAGTGTGTGGCATGGACTACTCCTAAAGGTGTTACGCATGATGAGAACGGAAAACCGGTTACATCAAAATCACCACTTGCCTTACGTGGTACAGCCGTTACCATACAAATGGCGATTGATGAGGGTTGGTATAGCAAAAACGGCAGCAAGTGGCGTACTATGCCCGAACAGATGTTACGTTACCGTGCCGCCTCGTTCTGGTGTTCTACATACTCACCGGAACTGTCAATGGGTATGCGTACCGTTGAAGAAAATGTAGAGGACGCCGATTATGTCGATGTTACAGAACAGGTTGCGAAAGAAATTTCCACGCAAGCCAACAAAAGCACTATCAGTTTTGATGATGCGGCAGCTCCGGTTTCCAATGAAGTTTCGGCAGGTGTTGACCCTGAAACAGGAGAAATTAAAGAGACCCAAGGTGAAACAAGTACCGAAAACCAAGCCTCAACCGAGGATGATGGACCGGGCTATTAATCCTATTTGAAATGAAACTTCATGTGTTAGGTTCTTCATCATCAGGCAACTGTTACCTCTTCCAGTCTGAAAAGACTGGTGAGGTACTTGCAGTGGAAGCCGGAGTTAAGTTCAACAAAGTAAAAAAGGTTCTTGACTTCAATCTAAACAGCATTGTTGGTTGTATCGTCAGCCATGAGCATGGCGACCATGCCAAATGTGTGGGCGATTTTATAAACGCCTGCATACCTTGCTATATGAGTCAAGGCACAAAACATGCGCTTGGTTTCTCTTCCAGCTATTGGGCAAAAGGGCTGTTGCCATTCGAACAAGTTGTGATAAATGGATTTAGAGTGATACCGTTCCCTGTACAACATGATGCTGCGGAACCTTACGGATACCTCATCCGTCATGAAGAGTGCGGAACAGTGCTGTTTGCCACAGACACCTATTTCCTAAAATACAAATTTCCCGGTCTTAACAATGTAATGTTGGAGTGCAATTATAGCAAGGAAATTCTTGATGCAAATTTCACTGCCGGGCGCATTGACAAGAAACGCTACGAACGCACCATTAAGTCGCACATGTCCTATGATAACTGTCTCCTCACATTGCAAGCCAATGACCTGTCTCAAGTATGCAACATTCTACTCCTGCATCTGTCCGACAATAACAGCAATGCTACGGAGTTTATCCATGGAATAGAAAGATTATATCCAGAGATAGAAATAACAGCCGCTACACCCGGTCTTTCATTAACATTAAATAGTCACCCATATTAAAAATACAATTATGAGAAAAGCAGATATAGCCGATTACCTTATAAGCAATACAAGCATCAGCCGTTCACAGGCTATCAAAGCTGTCGACTGTGCTTTTGATGCTATTGAGAAAGCACTTTGTAAAGGTGAAAATGTCTATATACGTGGTTTTGGCACTATCAAGACTTATATCACAAAAGAAAGGAAAGCCCGTAATATCTACAAGAGAACAACGGTAGTCATTCCGGCTAGACGAACAGTAAAACTTGTAGTCAGTAAACAACTCAAAGAAAAAATGAACTCATGATGCACACGTGGTTTGAATGTAAAATCCGTTATGAAAAGACAATGGATAACGGAATGAACAAGAAAGTAACGGAACCCTATCTGGTTGACGCGCTCAGCTTCACGGAAGCGGAAGCACGCATCATTGAAGAAATGACACCCTTTATTTCCGGTGAGTTTACAGTTTCCGACATTAAACGTGCCAACTATAGCGAGCTCTTTCCCTGTGAGGAAGACAGTGCTGACCGCTGGTTCAAGTGCAAGCTGTATTTCATTACCTTAGATGAAAAAAGTGGAGCAGAAAAAAAGACAGCTACCAACGTACTGGTACAAGCAGCCGACTTGCGTGATGCAGTAAATAAACTGGATGAGGGTATGAAAGGCACAATGGCCGACTATCAAATTGCATCGGTAGCGGAAACTGCCATTATGGATGTCTATCCATATGCCGCAGATGAGTCCATTACGGATACCATCAGTGAAAATGCCAATTCGCCTGTTGTACGAAATTTCATACAATCTCTCCCCGAAGGTTGCAGGACAACGATAACCGTTGGTGGGAAAAAAGTTGTAGTAGACAAGACCGGAAAAGACACCATTGTTACACCCGAAAAGCAAAGCGACAATGACACTTGAGGAAATGCTTCAAATGGAAAAGAAACGAAAAAAGAAGCAAAAATATGACGATGAGGAACATCGCATACAATGCTCTTGCGTAAAGTGGTTCAATTTGAAGTATCCGAAGTTAAAAGGCCGGTTGTTTGCTGTGCCGAACGGAGGAAGACGTGATACTGTTACAGGTGGCAAATTGAAAGCTGAGGGCGTAACAGCCGGTGTATCCGATTTGATTCTGTTGAAAAGCAATCGTGATTATGGTGCGCTGCTCATTGAAATGAAAAAGAGGCGCAGGCGGCTATCAATCTCCATCACAAAAAGAATGGCAAAAGATAATATGTGAAAACGGAGAATACAAATATGTTCTGTGCTTTTCGCTGGATGATTTCATTCGTGAAGTGGATGATTATTTGAGAAATGAATTTTAAAACAATGTCTAATATGGCAAACATCAAAACAGGTCTTAATTATTATACTGTCGATACCGATAGATACCAAGACCGTCGGATAAAACGGCTGAAAAAAGATTTTAAATGCCGGGGCATTGCTGTGTACGACTATATTCTGTGTGAGATTTACCGAGTACAAGGCTGTTTCCTTGTGTGGGATGCAAATACTGCCTTTGACGTAGCTGAGTACTTCGGGCTGGAAGAAAACACGGTGCAGGAAGTTGTGAAATACTGCGGTTCGGTGGGGCTTTTCGATAAAGAACTACTATCACGTGGGATTATCACATCGGCATCAATCCAGCGACGATATACGGAAATGTGTACCCGCGCCAAAAGAAAGTCTGTATCTATACCTGAATCTTATAGACTCATTCAGGAAGAAAGAGCCCCCGATCTGATTCCGACTTCCAAAGGTGCTTGCCAAAAACCAGACAATCCGCCTCCAAGTGAAATCTATTCCCTTACACTTGATGAAGAAATTGCTGAACTGGAAAAAGATGAGTGTTGGCTTGACCAACTACAAGTACTTCATCACATGGATATATCATTATTGCGCAGCAGTCTTGACGATTTCCGGATACAATGCCTGGCAGACGGGAAAGACCGGCATTCTTCCTTGCAGGATGCAAAACAGCACTTCAACGCATGGTTGAGAATTGTAAACGACAAAAATAAAAGAAAAGATGATAAAGTTAGACCCGACAGCCGAAATCAACGCAGAGGCAATCTTCTCAAATCTGATGAAGAGAAAACATATGGTAACTCGTTTTAGATTGCCATATACAGCCAAGCAAGTTTACGCTATGCTATATGAAGCGTGCCGGGTGGAAGTTGCCCATAGGCATAGGGAATTTAATGCCACCGAACAATACAAAAAGCACCTTTGGGACATTTCCAATTGGATTACATCGGAAGCCTCCACTTTCGGATTGTTTCTATGCGGCGGTGCCGGCAATGGAAAAACTACCATTCTACGTGCGTTGCAAAACCTTATAAACTACTTGCGCTCAGATGAGGGATATAGCAGTAATGTGGATACATATCCAGTACGCGGATACATGATAGTACCGGCAAAGGAACTCGTTTTGTTGGCAAAAGCATACAACAACCCTACACGTGACAATATATCTGATGTGGCACAATACAAAAGGTTGCGTAAAATTGAAATACTCGCAATAGACGACCTCGGCTCAGAACCGAAAGAGAGCATTCATTATGGCGATTACGTAACAGCAGCAATGGATATACTGTCTTTCCGGTATGAAGAGCAATTCTGCACGCTAGTTTCATCCAATCTTACGGCAAAAGGGATTTCAGAATATTACGACGAACGAATTGCAGACCGTTTCCGTGAAATGATGCTAATCATCAATTTCGGTAATGAGCAGTCATTCAGAAAACAGTAAACTAATTAAAAACATTATGACAATGAATACAGATTATAGTTATTGTTCGGGCGTTACCTGCTCAATCCGCAAGAGTTGCAAACGCTATTTGCCCGATCCGCCCGATACACGTTTGCAATGGGTATGGCCGGCATACAATCCGGAAACAGGCAAATGCAAGTACTATGAACCAACTAAAGTAGCAAAAACAAAAAATCCGTAATCATGGAAAAGAACAAGTTTACCCATGGTAGTTTGTTCAGCGGCATCGGTGGTCCGGAAATAGCTGCCGAGATAATGGGCTGGAAAAATATGTTCCATTGTGAAATAAACCCGTTCGGGAGAAAAATACTTGATTATTGGTTCCCAAACAGCAAAAGTTATGAAGACATCACGAAAACAGATTTTACAGAGTGGCGGGAAAAAATCAATGTCCTCACCGGAGGTTTTCCCTGTCAGCCCTTCTCCGTTGCCGGACAGCGAAAGGGAGCGGAAGATAACCGCTATCTCTGGCCGGAAATGCTACGAGCGATACGGGAGATTCAGCCCGATTGGGTTGTTGGTGAAAACGTTGCTGGAATCCTCTCAATGGTACAACCCGGCAGTGAAACTGCGTTGGGACGTGAAGAATCTCTGTTCGGAGAGGTTGACCGAAAAAGAATATTGCATCGGCAGGAATACGTCGTCGAAACAGTGTGCAACGACCTTGAACGTGAAGGATATTCCGTCCAACCGGTTGTTATTCCGGCTTGTGCCGTCGGAGCGCCGCACAGAAGAGACCGCGTCTTCTTTATTGCCCACCGTGCAGACGCAGGGGTTAAAGGTATGCAACGAAAATGGGAAGACAACATTCTATCCGGTAGGACTGCTTCCGACACCAACAGCCATAGATGGAGGGACGGGAAGAATCGACAAGTCACTATCGCCGAACGCAAAGGAACGGCCGACATTGGCACTTTCCGCGAAGATGGGACTTCTTCCTACTCCCAATGCTCGGGAAGCGGACAAATACAGCAAGAAATACAATCCGAACAGTCAAATGGGCACAGCTTTGACAGCAATGGCGGTGAATGGGATGCTCCCTACTCCAGCAGCGAGGGACTATCAACCCTCCGTTTCCCCACAAGCATTGAAAAGAAAAAATGGGAAAATGAGGACGGATGCTCTGTGCAACCTGCCGGTAATGTTAGGAGAGCATCATTCGCAGAACGGTGGAAAAACTTCCCTACTCAATCCCCTGTTTGTAGCCGAGATGATGGGATTTCCACCAGATTGGACGGTATTGCCTTTTCAAAGTGGCGGCAGGAATCGATAAAGGCATACGGCAATGCGATTGTCCCACAAGTAATGTATGAGATATTCCAAGCTATTCAAGAAACTTATAATCAATAATAACCATGGACAATTCAATTTATAAAAAATGCACAGAGTGCGGGCAAACAAAGCATATTTCAGAGTTCAGCAAATCATATCCTAACAGGTGTAAAACTTGTGTAGCAGAACACACGAGACAAATGAGAGCTGCTGAAAAACTTAAAGCTAAAGTAAAGGCTACCGGCGAGGTCATAGATGTTGAACCTTCAGGTACTATGCTGGTTTCATGCGGTTCATTCATAACAAAAGACGGTAGAAAAATACCCGGAACAGCACTTGAATTTGAAAAAGCCATAGACTGGGAACAACGTAGATATGAATTGGCAAAATCCGCTATGCAAGGGCGATTAAGTAATCAGTATGGAGATGTACTGGTTGGAGAGAGAGATTTTGAGGAGGTTGCTGTAAGTTCTGTGGAATTTGCCGATGCTCTTATTGCAGAATTGAAGAAAGGAGGTAAAGGATGAGAATGATAAAATTCAGAGGGAAACGCTCAAAAAACGATGAATGGGTGTATGGAGGATTAGTTTACCGATTGCCAAAACACCCCGAAATCATCACCAATGAATATATAACGCATCAGAACGGAGAATGTGAAGATAATTTTGCATTCTATCAAGATAGAAAGGAACCAATATGAAAAGTCAATTTATTCAAGACGTAGAGGCATTTGCTAAAGAAATGGCAGTACGCCTACCTAAGACTCACGAAGGTGGAATTATAATAATGGCTACCGATAACAATAACATAGCGAAGTGTATTATAGCCAAACCCTCGCATCGAAAAAAATTAGTTGAGCACATGCTAACTGATGAAAAAATACAAAGCGATGTTTTGGAAATTATATCAGAATACGATAGTGAATAACCCTCAAAACGGAACAGAAAGGAATAAAATGGAAAATGAAGAATATTTCTGTATTGATTGCGCAAAACAACTAGAATGTTGGGGATCTGACATTAAATTAGATGACCCTGATTTATGTATCCCTATAAACTGCATAGATTATCAAGATATGGATGAGCTTTTTAATTCATAACCGGAACAGTAATGAGCAAATCCATAAAAAAGAAAAGACCCTCTGGAGGGTCAAAAAGAATAATTCTTTTGTTTGAGATGGCTGTCTCCCATCTCTTACCATTGCGCCTTGATGACGACGAGTTCTATAGTTACTCCACCATTTCTTTACATGGTTCCAGATTTCACTATACAAAGTTCCAAGCATTGGCTTTAGAACATACTCGATTACGAATGAAAGAATGTAAATCAACCATTCAGGGCTTATATCTAATATCATAATTGTAAGTTATTTAATTAAAAATTAGCCCGTCACGCATAGGTGGCGCAAATATAGTAATAAAAATGATAATAGCATGGTTTTCTTGCGGTGTAACATCCGCAGTAGCTTGTAAGATAGCACTAAGTCTGTATGATAATGTGCAGATTTACTATATCGAAACAGGTTCCGGGCATCCTGATAACACCCGGTTCCTATCTGATTGTGAAAGATGGTATAATCGCCCGATACATGCTATCAGAAGCGATAAGTATCTCAACGTAGAGGATGTGTTGGCTAAGAAAAGATTTATTAATGGTCCTACTGGCGCAGCTTGTACATTTGAACTAAAGAAACAAGTCCGTTACAAGCTGGAAAAAGAGTTGGGAAATTGGGACGGTCAAGTCTGGGGATTTGATTTTGACCCGAAAGAGATTAACCGTGCCATTCGCCTAAAGCAACAATATCCGGATACAAAGCCGTTATTCCCGCTTATTGAAAGGCAGATAACCAAAAAGGATGCAATGGGTATGCTATGGAAAGCTGGCATTGAAATCCCTGCCATGTACAAGATGGGTTACAATAACAACAACTGCATCGGTTGTGTGAAAGGTGGTATGGGCTATTGGAATAAGATACGGAAAGACTTCCCGGAGGTATTCAACCGAATGGCAGTAATTGAACGAGAAGTGGGTGCAACGTGTCTGAAAGACAAATTGGGAAAAATATTTCTTGATGAGCTTTCTCCTAACCGTGGAGAAATACCAGAAGAAATCATGCCTGATTGTTCTCTTATTTGCCAAATAGAATTCCAAGGAATAATAGACAGGCAGGTAGAGCGAGTTTTGAAAGGAGAAATTCACATTAATGACGTAACATGAAGAAAAGAATAGAAAAAAAGATGCAGAAACACCCGCACAGATACAAATTGCATCAGTATTTGAAGTGTGCCCGCCAATGGTGTTTTGCTCTGGCATATAAGGGTAAACTATACACGTTGTTAGACGATGGTAGAATTGTAAAGAAGGACGGTCAATTATGAATATAAAGAAAATAAAGGAACATAACCCTCAATCCTTTTTAGACGATTTGAAACGGGTAAGAGAAATCATGGTCTATACAGGACATACCAACTCCTACTATAAGATTCTTAAACACGAATTGTTGAGAGATGCGGAAGAGAAAGCCATCACGTACTATATAACGGATTCTATATTCGCCAGAAAGCGTGATGTCATGGTAATAATTTAATCGGAAGAATATGAAACAGACAGTAGAAGAAGCAGCCTACAACTATCTCCAAAAGATATTGGAATCAAGCGATTTTGAGATAAACTTTGAAGAAGATAATTATGATGCCGGTGCTCGCGATGCAGTACTTGATGTAACAGAACGGGCTTATATAGCTGGTGCAGAATGGCGCATTAATAGCGTGTGGCATAGTAACAATCGAACGTATAAAGCGCAAAAACCAGCTTTGGTTATATTCAAAAACGGCAAAGCCAAGGTATATGATAACCTCACTGATCTGACAATCGAAAGTCTTTGGGGTGAGGTAGATAGATTTGCTTACATTGAAGATTTAACACCTAATATGGAGGATTAAATCATGAAACCTATATTAAATACTGAAGACATTAGGAAATTAAAGACTGATGAACGCTTAATTGAATGTTCTTGCGGTAAAGTGAATTATTATAGATTCTTATGTTTCCACCCACGAAACACGAATTATGTAATTCTATTGAATCATTGCGAAGAGCCTGAAAGGTTTTTTGTTCAAAACCTTATAGACCGGTTCTATACAAATTATACAAGTCGTGATATAATCACTTATCGTAGAGATTACGCCATTAAGAAACTCAAAGAGTTTGAACAAGCGTTGTCTGAATTAGGAGATAAAGATGAGTTATGAGATATGCACTTAGAAATCAAGATAAAATTGCTGCTGTGTTTGATGAGGATTATTTGAAAAATCACATCATACAGAGCCTCGACCGTTTCTTCGCAAACAACGATAATGACTGCTTTATCAAGTCTGTTGAGCTGGATACCTATCAGGCTGAATCGGGAGAAAGCTATGCTGTATTAAGGGTCAATGACATTGCAGACGATAACGCAATGTTGGAATTTGCTGTAATAGGTCAGCAGTTCGATGTATTAAAACTTGCCTTTTTAGGCAGAATGAAAGGATAAAACAATGAAAAATGTAACGAAACTCGCTAAAAAGTCCGCAGGGCTTAGCCAAAAATGTTCGATTTGCCCACTTATGAAAAGATGCACTTTAGAAATCCAGAGAGCTTGTTTTGACAGCTTTGTAGAGGGTTTCAAGAAAGGAGCCAGAGCAGCAGAAAAAGAAAAAAACAAGAAATTCAAAACGAGAATAGATATGAATAGAATCCAATTACATAAGTCCATTCAGCACGTTACAACGGCTAATGGCAAATTGAGTGATAAGACAATAAAGTTAATCAATAAAATGGCAAAGAAAGCGTATGGAAGTAAATGATATAATGCAGCATATTGATGAATTGCTGCAAAACTACTCAAATGAAGAGTGTGCGGAGATTTTAAAAGAGGTAGTAAGTGAATGTCAGTCACGCATTGAGAATTGTGATGAAGATGTTTACACTAATTCATAACGATATAGAAAGGAGCTAATATGGGATTAAGTATTTATGCCTTAAAATTGGGCGATAAAATATCAAGAGAGGAATATGATAATACCGGGAATGGGTGGTATGTTTATCAAGCGCACGGAATGGAACCGATAAATCATATACCTACGGTTGAGGAAGGCTGCTATAAAGCTGATGTTTTATATTCCGACTGTGATATTTTTTATTCAAAATATTCTACTTTCAGAGATATAATATCACATGTGATTTTGAAACATGATGTAAAGTACGTTTGGAATAACGTAAACAACTTCATAGGTAAGCCATTCATTGAATTTTTGCAAACATCTGATTGTGAAGGTGCGATAGATTATACGGTAGCAGAAAAGATACTGCATGATTTTGAGAAATACGAGTCTGTTATAAAGCCAGAATTAAATGAATATCTGTGTCGTTTTTTCGATCATTATGTTTGTGTCCTGAAAAAGACTGTAGAGAATAAAGGAATAGTGTATTACTCATAACGGAACAAATATGAATAAAAAAGAAGTTATACGAACCGCCAAAGCCTTTAAGAAGATTCTGAAAAAGGTATTCCTCAAACAGTATGGAAATCCAGCTATTGGGATATGAAATCCTTAATTCTGGTGATACAACTTTAGATGCACATAATTATGACGGCAAGGGAAGTCATAAAAGTATCGAAGAGGGAAAGGCTATCATAACGTCTTATGGTAATTTATATGGAGTGGTATATGATGTAGATACTGTCACCAAGAAAGGAAGAATTGATTGCGGAACCAACGAGGAACTTTTCTTGGCTATCGCTGCATTTAGAGATGATACAGATAAGTTTCAATGGTTTACCGATGGAGATAAATGGATTCTGTGCCCGGAAATCAAGTTCTATACTTATTGGGCTTACAATGATGTTGACATTAACACGGATACCATCCACAAGGCTACCGTAAACGAACTGATTGAACACTTTAAAGTATGAAGAAAATAAT